>Ga0233437_1000642_pt1 | contig 76043 bp, 60 predicted proteins | sample SI_122_August201_FD_182714 | JGI IMG/M metagenome (GOLD analysis project Ga0233437, IMG submission 182714) | Seawater microbial communities from Saanich Inlet, British Columbia, Canada - SI_122_August2016_200_MG | ecosystem: Environmental > Aquatic > Marine > Inlet | place: Canada: British... | reverse complement strand
TCCCAGTGGACCGTTGGATTCTTGGTCACCTGGTAAACGACAACCCTTATGGGTTGTTTTGCCAATCAATAGATTGGCCTAGTTAGATAACCACAATGGGCCCCGAGCAATCGGGGCCCTTTCTTTTTGGCGTACAGCCGTACTAATTCGCCATACTTCTCTGATGTTCGTTGTGTTGCCGACAATCCTTCGTCCTCAGCAATCCGACGGGGATGTTCGACGCATTGCGTCGCTCCCCAACGAGCTGCCGTGATTGCAAGGTGGTTGGCGAATGGACCCATCGACAGCCGATTCCCCCAACCAACCTAGGATGTTTGGTATCTCTGATGCCAAACTCCAAGCAACTGATGCATATGCATCAGTTGCCGTTCGCAGTTGCCAACAACCCTACGTCTATGGTAGTCTTGCTCAGACGAGGGGCGTTCATCGGGACAATTCAACGTTCCTGAACCTCAAGAACCATTGCTGAGCGGAGCTATCGACGTATCTGTCGGCTAGCTCCGCCTGCTTTTGCCCTGACTTTCCTGTCCGATGAAAAGGACAAAGGTCCTTATCAAATCAGACTTTCCGGGTTCAGAGTGAGGAAGATGATTGTTGCAGGAGTTGACGTTGACCTAACAGATCCCTATGATGGAGCAAGATCTAGTGGAGAGGCGAATTCGATGAATAGGGGGTGGTTGCCCAACGCGCAAGATTTCTTACTCTGGAGAGTAACGCTTCTTTTTCACAAGCAATGAATGTAGAGAAAATCGGTAAGGAGGTTAGTCAATAATGAAAAGGGCTCTCGTAATTAGCCTTATTTGTGTACTCGGTTTGGCCTTTAGCGGCCTTGCCGCAACGTTGAGCGGATCTTGGGATACGGATGTAACCATTGATCCTCAGCAGACGAACTTTAACGATGCCATCGGTATCGTTTCTGTATTGACGGTTGCATATACGGTGGGAGACTGGACGTTCACGTCCGTCACCGACCTCGACGAAACGGGCTGGACTGACCAAGATTTCTCCGTAGCCGGAGTGCTTGGCGCATTCTCCCTGACGTCTGCATTGGACTTCGACCCCGTGACCCCAGCATTCGGTAGCTGGAACACGACCGCTTCAGTGGCCATCGCTGGCGTAAGCTTCGGCGCTGACTTCAACCTTGCTGGTGGATCAGTTGCTTTGGAACTTACCGGTTCCGGCGTTGCCGGCGACGTCACGATTGACGTTGCTGTGACCTTTGGCGATCCCGCAGCTGGCTGCGACCTGGACTGGACCGGCGTCACGATTGACGTAGGATTCCCGTTCTGCTGCGCCGACATTAACCTTGAAGTCGCGTTTGACTGCACAGGCTTCCTTTCCGCCACGTTCACGACCGGCGGCATTGCAATTCCGAACCTTCCTTGGGTGACGATCGATGCCGAACTCGTTTACACCATGGCCGAAAAGACGCTTGAACTCAGCCCGAACTTTGACTTTGGCGCAATCGTCTGCTTCGACCTCTACTTCGACGTCGCAACGACGGGCAACATCACGCTCGGCGACATCAGTATTGGTGGAATTGGCCTTACCTGCGACATTGGAGCAGTTACCTTCACAGGTATTTCCATCTGGGACGCCAACATTTCCAAGACTGGAACGCTTCTTGCCAAAGACGCAGGCATCTATTGGGAAGCCTATCAGATCGCAACGAACGACGACGCATGCTGCGGACCGTTCGCTTTCGACATGACGTTCTACTTCCTCAATGGTGGTCTCCGATTGTTTGACGTCGCACTTATCGACGCCAACATGTCGTTGCAGGTTGCCGCACAGTTCCTGTTCAACATGGGTCTAGAGATCAATGTTGAAACCGGCGCCTTCTCCCAGTGGACCGTTGGATTCTTGGTCACCTGGTAAACGACAACCCTTATGGGTTGTTTTGCCAATCAATAGATTGGCCTAGTTAGATAACCACAATGGGCCCCGAGCAATCGGGGCCCTTTCTTTTGGAATCCAATCCCTCCAAATGGCATGTCTCTCGGAAGCTTGTTGTGAAGAGAGCGATCCTTTGTTCTACTATCTGGCGGCGATGTTTGGTGTGGCCTGTTCATAGGGATTGCCACACCACGCCCAAGCTGCGTAATGCGGCGGGGTCAACTCCAATAGCAAAAAGCCGCGCTTCTCGTGGCAGTCTGCAACTCCGCAACAGCCGAGCAACGCGGCTGTTCCCAAAACCGAACCAACCGACGCAAATACAGCCATCGTTGGCTCTCACACGAACCGCTTGGAAGATGGTTCATGTGCCATAGGTCACAGACTTTAGACGACTCATCTCAAGACATCGGGCGTGACTTACGAAGCCAGATGGTCGGTTTCCTGTGCCTATGCATCATCGGATAGCCACGGGGCCATCGCTACGATAAGGGGTGAATACATAACAGTGAGTGCGTGCCAGTTCTTATATCGCGAACTGACCGTACGATCCCATTGACGAGAACAGGCACGACGACGGGTAGGGAGGTTGATTGTAGTGAGACGAATTCGCGGTGTGTGTTTAATTGGCTTGTTGGTGATGGGTATGGGGGTGGCAGCAGCAAGTTTGTCGGGATCATGGGACACTGATGTAACCATCGATCCTCAGCAAACGAATTTCAATGCCGCTATTGGTATCGTGTCTGTGCTGACCGTGACCTATTCAGTAGACGGATGGAGCTTCTCATCTATTACCGATCTTGACGAAGGTGGATGGACAGACCAAGATTTCGCTGCGGCTGGAACGCTCGGCGCATTCACGATTACTTCGGCTCTTGGTTTTGACCCTGTTATTCCGGCATTTGATGCCTGGAACACCACTGTGGACGTAACCATTGCAGGAGTGAATTTCGGGGCTGATTTCACGCTAGAAGATAGCGATGTCACTCTTATCCTCAGGGGCGCTGGAGTCGCAGCAGACTTGACCCTCGATGTGGAGATTACCTTCGGTGGAGATGACAATGATGTCTGTGACCTCGACTGGGCTGATCTCGAAATCGGAATAGGATTTCCCTTTTGCTGCACAATGCTCGAAGCAACGGTTATGTTCGATTGCGACGGATTCCAAAACATTGAGTTCGTTGCTGAAGGAATCATCATACCGAATTTGCCGTTCTTGGTACTCGATGCCACGCTTGAGTTTATGTTGCAGACCAAGACCCTGACTCTTAGCCCACGATTCGACTTTGGGGCAACGGCATGCTTCGACATCTATATTGAACAAGCTTCTACAACCGGTGTTGGCCCGGGAACCGTTGTTACGTTGGATAGCATCACCATAGAGGGTCTCGGCATCAGTTGCGATATTGGCACGGTAACGTTCACCGGCCTATCCTTCTGGGGAACTGTTGCCGCCCCCGAAGACAAGCCTGGACTACTCTCGGGAACCCCATATTGGGAAGTCTATGCAGTCAGCTCAAATGAAGAGGCCTGCTGCGGCCCGTTTGGTTTTGATCTTGCCGTCTACTTCCTCGATACAGGAGCCATGCTGTTCGATGTCTCTCTGGTAGAGGCGGATATGACACTGCAAATCGCCTCGCAGTTCACATTCAACATGGGGATGGAGATCAACGTCGAAATCGGAGCATTTACTGAGTGGGTGATTGGATTCCTCGCAACGTGGTAGAGGCCAACTCTTCGAGTTGGCCTTGGTTTAGCGAATGAATTAGCAATGGTTAAGACACTGTGGACTGGGCTTCGGTTCTCCGGAGCCCATTTCTTTGTGATGACATACGTCTAGCTTCTTTGAGAGAATCAGTTGCTACGACTCAGCGGGAATGATCTCCTTGCTCTTGTGGGTACGAAACTCGGCCTCGCATGGCGTGTACTGTGTGATAAGATGTAATTCTGGAGGTGGCTCATGGCCCGACGTTTACTCATGGGAATCTTGCTGCTTGGAACGCTTTCTCTTCTTGCCTTTGCTCAGGAGGTGCCTACAGTCGTTCAGCCTCAACAAGCCGGGTATACACCTGCGCAGCTATCTACGCTGGAAGGTGCGATCAATCAACTACAGGCGAAGCTGAAGAGTGCCAATCTTGGTTCCAAGAAGAAGCTTGGCGTCGGCGGATGGACGGCCGAGACGTTTGCTGCCTATACGGCTGGAAATCTGGAGCGACTAGGTTATCAAGTCGCCATTGTGTCCTCCCAGATGCCAGATGGCACAACCAAGATTTGGGTAGTCGTTCGAGCAGATCTTGGAGGGGCTATTGCGTGGATTCCTGTTGAGCCGCTAGTGAACCCCAACATCTATCAGCCTGACCTAGGAGACGTTCCGTTAGTCAGTAGTTTGATGTATGACTCAGCCTACCTTTCATATACGACGCTCATCGAAATGCCTCCGAACTTCGCGCCGACAGCTGCAATCCGTGCCCCCATGTCTGATGTCGTTGAGAACGAGCAAAGCGCGTGGTTTGGCAATGCGTCTGTTGACCCAGATGGAGAAATTGTGCTGTTCCAATGGACGTTTGGCGACGACGTCCAGCGAGTTACCCATACGATTTCCACGTGGTACACCTTTGGTGAAGGTGGTCGCGACTATCCTGTATTGTTGACTGTAACTGACAATCGCGGAGCACAGGCGACGGCGAGTACGACCGTCTATGTGCTTACTGCCCAAGAAAAGGCTGACAAGTCCTGCGGGTGCGGTGGCTAATCACCGTGGTGATTACCAGAGAGCTGCCCCATGAGCAGCTCTGAAAGATATGGAGGCTTATCGAATGGGAATTGCGATACCTCCTTCAGTTCGTCACCTCATCTCTCAGGGCCAGGTGCTATGGCCGCTGACGTCAATGCGCGTCGGCGGCGCTGCACGTTGGCTAGCCGAACCGAATACAGTTTCTGACCTCATCACAATCTTCTCTTGGATTCGAGAGCAACGCCTACCGTACGTTGTGCTTGGCGGTGGGTCCAACATCCTATTTGGTGAAGGTGGTTATCCAGGTGTTGTGATCAGCACACGGCAGCTCAAGGGGATTCGGGTGAATGGGACCTCAGTCGTTGTGGCAGCTGGCGAGCGTCTGTCTGAGCTCGCAATGAAACTCAATCGCGGCGGATTGTCTGGGCTTGAGTGGGCATGCGGAATCCCCGGGACCGTCGGGGGCGCAGTGGTCATGAATGCGGGGACTCGCGACGGCGATATGGCTTCAGTTCTTGAGAACGTTCGGGTCTTAACTGCATCGGGCGTGAGGCAATGGCCTGTAGAGGACTTTAAGCTCGGATACCGCACCAGCAGTCTGCGAACAGGCTGCCTGGAAGGAATCGTCCTTGAGGTGGCTCTCAAGCTGCATCAGGATGACCCTGCACAGTGTGTGGAGCGCGAACGATCTATCCTAAAACTGCGTCAAGAAACCCAACCCCTTGGAGCCTCTAGTGGCTGCATCTTTAAGAACCCTGAAGGGGGGCCGCCAGCTGGGCTGCTTCTCGATCGTGCTGGATGCAAGGGATTGCGAGTTGGCACCGTAGCTGTGTCGAACCTGCATGCCAATTTCATCGTGAATGAGGGGGCGCAAAACGCGGCGGACGTTTTTGCTCTGATTGACAAGATGAAAGCACGTGTTCTGGAGATGGCCGGAACCGAGCTTCAGTTGGAGGTCGTCCGATACTGAATGATTCCAGCGCCTGCACTGGGGGCTCTTGTGTAGGATGCTTGTCACAGTCTGTTGTCCTGCAGTCATACATGAATGATCTACTTCGTCCGCATTGATCGAATAAGCTCGCGCAGGTAGTCGGCAGTGAGAGACAGTACGATGCCTAAAAAGATACCTAGACAGGTCATGAGAAGCAGCGATAGCATCCGGGAGTTCGCCCTAGCATCTGCTTGCACTTCTGGTTCGCCCAATGTCGCGAATCGAAACAACCCACTGATTGGAATCTGTGACAGGGATGCATCCCACGCAGCGAGGTGCATGACTTCTGATTCAAGCATACTAATCAAGGTGCTTGCTTCGGGTGAGTCGATTCGGATGCGATTCACTTGGTCTGTGAGAAGAAATTGCAGTTTGTGCCATCGATCGCGCTCTGTCTCAAGCCAGGTTGCGAAAGCTTGCGAAGCGCCCTGTTGCAGACATTCCTCAAGTTTTGGAAGTGCTGCATGGAGCGCCTCTGTCGAACGTTTCGTCGTGAGGGCTGCTTTGAGGACGGAATGATCCCAAGCAAACGACGCAATGATGTCGGGAGTCAGATCGCACTGTGGAGACCAATGGCGCAGGTGTGTTTCGGACGAGATTCCGGTGTTGACCGGAGCAGCCTCTGTGACGACTTCCGAGAAGCGGAAGGAGATTCTCATCTCATAGGTCTCAGATGAGCGATGAGTAATCAACGAAATACCTGGGACAAGGAGGACGATCAGCAGCATCAGTCCTCTCCACCGCCATAGTGTTCGAACATACTCAAGCATATCGGGTGCTATTGTCTCCACAAGACCCCCTTTCTGATAAACGCATTCTCGCATGTGAAGCGATGCCTGTGCAACAAATCAAGAGAGCGGATATCTGCTGGTGCGGTGCGAGTGTGACTGCACTTACGAGTACAGATGCGCTAGAATCGTTACCAGAGGGGGCGATATGACCAACCTGATGCAGCGATTTGACATGCGAGGTTCCGTTGCGGTGGTTACAGGGGCTGTGGGCTTTCTTGGCCAGAAGCACTGCGAAGCTCTTGCGGAAGCTGGCGCGAACGTCGTGGCTCTTGATCTCGATGTGCTTGGTGCCAACACGCTTGCTGAGCGATTGAATGCTGAATATGGTGGAGAAGCAATTGGCATGGGCTGCGACATCACGGATGAAGCCAGCGTGGATGAAGCCACAACACGTATCATGGCCTCTTTCGGGCGCATCGATGCGTTGGTGAACAATGCGCGAAAGCTTCCGACAGCCGCAGATGTTGTGTCATTCGAAGACCTGTCGATCGACTCGGTACGGAGGGACCTTCGAGTGACCATTGAGGGTACGCTTCTCTGTTCGCAGAAGATGGGGGCGCGAATGGCGCAGGCAGGCGGAGGATCGATTGTCAATATCTCCAGCATGTATGGCTTGGTCGCCCCAAATCTACGTATGTATGAGGAATTGGGCGTTCCCGTTGGCGTGCCAATGTCGTATTCGATTGGCAAGAGCGCTCTCATCGGAATGACGAAGCACCTAGCCGCTTATTGGGGCAAGCAAAACGTTCGAGTCAATCTGTTGGCTCCCGGTGGCGTGCGATCTGAAGGACGTCAGTCGGAGGAATTCGTCGCGGCATATGCTGAGCGGACTCCGCTTGCTCGAATGTCACGAGACGATGAGTTGAAAGGCGCGATTGTTTTTCTCTGTTCCCAAGCAAGTAGCTACATGACAGGGGCGAACTTGGTAATTGACGGCGGATGGACGGCATGGTGAACGGCCTGAGCCAACAAGAGAATGCGACGAGCATGCCTCTGGGGAATGAGCAACAGAGCGAAATCGCTGTCTATACGACGGTGTATCCTGGAGTCGAAGCCTTTCTGAAGCCTTGGGCTGAGTCACTTGCGAAACAAACGGCCATTGACTTTGATTTGTGGATTGCCCTCCATGGTATCAATCAGACGCAAACAGAATGCGCATTGGGTCAGCCTATCGAAGCGACGTGGTTGACGATTGCCGAGGATGCTTCTCCTGCGCAGGTGCGGGAGCGAGCATTCCGAACGATGATCCCGCTATATGACGCGATCGTTCTCGTCGACTGTGACGATCTTCTGTTGCCACAACGCGTCCAAGCTGCTGTGAGTGCGCTGGAGACATCGGATGTCTATGGATGTGCGCTCAGGCTAGCGGATGCGGATGGGTTGGATCTTGGGACGACGCTATCGATTTCAGGCGATAGACGAGCCGAAGAAGCTCTGCCCGTTGTCAACGTCTTCGGATTATCAAACACAGCGTATCGAACGGACATCCTCGAACGCTGTTTACCGATCCCCAGCGGGATTGTTGCCGTTGACTGGTATCTCGCAACACTTGCCTGGTTGAACGATGCCTCATTCTGCTTTGATCGGACGCCGCACATGACGTATCGCCGGCACGGCAATAACGTGTGTGCAATTAGCGCGCCCTTCTCAGGGGCATCCATTCTGCGGGCCACGGCACAGGCAATCGAGCACTACGAAGCGGTTCTTGACGCTACGTCCGAAATGGCAAGTGAGAAACGCGACAAGCTTGTTGAACGAGAAAAAGTCGTGCGTGGGTTTCAGAAACGAATGGAAGAAGATACTTCAGTGCTGGCAAAGTATGTGGCCAAGATCAATCAGCAAAGCAGCAGTCCCGCGATGTGGTGGTGGTGCGTGGCGCGCCCCGAATTGGAGGAACTATGGAGAAGCTGAAATTATCAGGCCGCCTAATTGGCCCGGATGAGCCCCCCTTTGTAATTGCTGAAATTGGCTCAAATCACAATGGTGATATAGCCCTGGCTAAACGCCTTATTGACGCTGCAGTGGACTGTGGCGTGGACGCAGTCAAATTCCAGTCCTGGTCTCGAAGTTCGCTTATCTCGAAAGCCGAATTTGACCGCCATCCGGTCTACAGCGACAAGAAGAAACACTTCGGCTCGCTTGCTGAGATGGTTGAGGAATATCAGTTAACTCCGGAACAACATCACGAGGTGGCGGACTATTGCCGAGATCGCGGAACGCTATTTATGTCGAGTTGCTTCTCACCAGAAGAAGTTGATCTTCTGGACCAGCTTGATGTCGCCGCGCTTAAGATTGCATCGATGGACGTTAACCATCTGCCGCTGCTTAAGCATGTCGCAAGCACGCATCGCCCAGTACTTCTTTCAATCGGTATGGCGACAATGGGAGAAATTGAGCAGGCGCTAGCCGTTTTGAGAGATAACGGCTCGGGCCCGGTCTGCATTCTCCATTGTGTGGCCATCTATCCCCCACCTGAGATGAGCATGGTAAATCTTCGGAACATCGCCACGCTTGCACGCGCGTTCGATGTTCCCGTGGGGTTTAGTGATCATACAGTAGGTGTGTCGATCCCTCTTGCTGCAATTGCTCTTGGCGCATGTATTATCGAGAAGCATTTCACGCTAGACAAAGAGATGGAAGGTTGGGACCACGCGATCTCTGCGAATCCCGATGAGCTTCGAATGATTGTCAAGGAAGGGCGGAACGTGTTTGATGCCTTCGGGAGCTCAGTTCGCACGGTGCATCCGCTCGAACTTGCGAAACGATTGGCATTTCGGAGACGTGTTGTGATCCGCCACGAAATGAAGCAGGGTGAGAAGCTCCGTGAAAGCGATCTTGACTACAAGCGGCCGGGAACGGGAATTCGCCCTGACGAGACCAGCTACATCATCGGGCGAACTCTTGCTACTGATATTGAGGCTGAGCACGAATTGGCTTGGGACGATCTTGAATAACGTTGGACATTGCGCTGATCAATGGAAGGTGGATCGCACATGACTTCGCGGAGAGAACGCCTGGAGAAGGTAATTGTGTCACCGCTCGTACCGCTTTCAGACGCGATCGAAGTACTCGATCGAGCAGGTCTTGGAATCCTGCTGTTGTGCGACGAGCATCAATCGTTGCGTGGAGTGCTTACTGATGGCGATATTCGAAGGGCGATTATCAGACATCAGTCGCTTGATGTAGCATGCGTCAATGTAGCGTCGACATCACCGGTTACGATCAAGCCAGGTGCGGCGACTGCGAGCGAAGCGATGGCGGCCATGGATGGTGGTGCGTTCCAGATTAATCATCTTCCAGTTGTCGATGAAGAGGGTCGCGTTGTTGACTTGATTATGCGCCGCGATTTAATCTCTGAGGAGACTCTCGGTTTGTCCGCAGTGATCATGGCGGGTGGGTTTGGCACGAGGCTTCGCCCCCTGACACAGAACACTCCCAAGCCGATGCTGCCGATCGGCGGCCGCCCTCTCCTTGAGCACACGATTGAGCATCTTCGCAATGCGGGCATCCGCCATGTCAACGTGGCAACGCACTTCCAGGCCGAAACAATCAAGGATCATTTTGGAAACGGCGACGCGTTCGGAATGGATATTCAGTACGTGACTGAGAACGAACCGTTGGGGACAGCGGGATCATTGCGCCTGCTCAAGCCTCCAGACACGCCGATGCTCGTCGTAAACGGTGATGTGATGACACGAGTCAACTACCGCGCAATGCTTGATTATCACACAAAGCACAACGCTGGAATGACGATTGGTGTGAAGAAGTACGATGTTGAAGTCCCCTACGGTGTGATTAGCTGCGACGGTGAACGGGTCGTGGGGTTGGAGGAAAAGCCGCGAGTTGAGTTCTTCGTTAACGCGGGTATCTACTTGTTGGCTCCTCGTGTGTTCGAGTTTTTGCCGGCCGACAAACAGACGTTCCATATGACCGATTTCGCCCAAACATTGATTGACAAGCAAGAGGTCGTGGTGAGTTTTCCAATTATGGAGTATTGGCTTGATATCGGGCAGCATGAGGATTATCTGCAGGCACAGAAGGACTATGATCATGTCCAGGACTAGTCGTCCGCTGGAAGGGAAGAGGGTTATTGTTACGGGGGCAGGAGGTTTCATTGGGAGTCGTCTTTGTGAGCGATTGATAGAAAGTGGTGCTCTTGTGCGAGCATACGTGCACTACAACGCTCGCGGGAGCTGGGGGTGGCTAGACGAATCGCCAGCGGCATCCGAAATGGAGGTTATTCTTGGCGATGTGCGAGACGTCGAGAGCATTGATCAAGCGATATCTGGCACCGAGATCGTGTTCCACTTGGCAGCACTGATTGGCATCCCATATTCCTACCGCGCACCGCGATCTTATGTTCATACGAATGTAGAGGGAACGTTGAACGTTCTCCAGGCAGCGCGGAATCATGCTGTTCAACGAGTTATCCACACGTCGACAAGCGAGGTCTACGGAACGGCACAATACGTGCCAATCGACGAGGTACATCCTCTTCAGGGACAGTCCCCGTACGCTGCCAGTAAAATCGGTGCAGACAAGCTGGCGGAATCATTCCACCTGTCGTTCGACCTTCCCGTGGTAACGGTCCGCCCGTTCAACACCTATGGACCGCGCCAGTCTATGCGCGCGATCCTGCCTACGATTGTCGCACAGTGTCTTTCTGCGGACACTCTTAAGCTAGGCAATTTGACTCCGGTGCGAGATCTTAATTACGTCGACGATACGGCAGATGGATTTGTCGCGGCGGCTCTGGCAGATGACGAGGCACTGGGCTGCACGATCAATTTGGGCACGGGGCGAGGAGTTAGTATCGGTGATCTCGCCAAGACTGTAATGGCGAAAGTAGGGCGTCAAATTGATTTGGTGCAGGATGAGCAGCGGATGAGGCCGAGTGGGAGCGAGGTCGAACGACTGATTGCCGACAATGCTCTCGCTGAGCAATTGTTGAAGTGGCATCCTCGCGTGCCGCTGGAAGACGGCGTTGACCGCACGATCGATTGGGTGAAGAAGCATCTGAAGGAGTACCGAACCAACCGATATACGGTTTAGACAAGATGTGGAGAATCCGCTGAGGAAGGAGAACTCTCGTGTCGTTTATGCTGAAAGGAAAGCTGACAGAATTACGGCCGTTTGAACCAGGGCATCTTGCAGACCCAAAGTATATTGGTTGGCTGCGGGACTACGACGTGATAAAGACAATCAATCGGATCGATTATGTCCGGCCAGTTAGCCAATCGGAGGTCCGTGAGTATTGCGATCATTTGATGACCTCACACAATGATGTCTTCGTTGCAGTACACCGCATTTCAGATGATGCGTTTATTGGCACGGTCAAGGCAGGAAATATCAACTGGCGAACGCGTGTCGCCGATATTGGTGTGCTGATAGGTGACAAGGACGCGTGGGGACAGGGTATCGCCACGGATGCATTGCGAACACTGTGCACGTATCTGTTCGAGCGACTTGACATGCGCAGGCTCACTTGCGGAGTTATGGCGGTTAACCCAGCGATCCAGCGGGTATTTGAGAAACTGGGATTCCAACACGAGGGAACGTTTCGCGAGCAAGACCTATTCGAGGGAGAGTACGTCGATCACATCTACCTAGGCTGCCTGCGCGATGAATTCAACAGCGGAAAAACGACGGAATCGAATGAAACGGAGTGCCAATGAAAAACACATGGCGATTCGGAGAAGCTGAGCTCAATTACGTGCGCGAAGTACTGGACTCGGGCTTCGGCTCAGCGACATCGGGAAGCATGAACAATCGGTTCGAACGAGCGTTCGCTGACATAGCTGGCGCTGACTATGCCGTGACATTTAACTCGGGAACGTCGACGCTGCACGCTGCACTGGACGCTGTCGGTGTGCAGGCAGGTGACGAGGTGATTACGACACCGCTTTCGGTAATCAGCAATGGAAGTGTCATTCTTGCCCAGAACGCGATTCCTGTCTTTGCAGATGTCGATCCAGACACATTCAATCTCAATCCCGATGATGTGGCACGCCGGATCACTGACAAGACGAAGGCGATTATGCCTGTGTCTCTGTATGGCCTATCATGCGATCTTGACCCCCTAATGGATTTGGCGAACGAGCGCGGGATCTACGTCATTCACGACGCGGCGCAGGCACACATGGCTGAGTACAAGGGACGACCGATCGCTGAGATTGCCCATATCACCAGCTACAGCCTAGAGAACTCCAAGCATATTACGACAGGTGACGGTGGCATTGTTGTCACCAACGACGAGACCTTCGCCGTTCTGATGAGGAAATTCGGTAGCCTTGGCTATGCTGCTCTAACGTCAGGCGACGGAAGAGTTCGGCTCAACAAGACGATCTTTCAGGATCCGACATACCGCAGACACGACAGCTACGGCTGCAACTACCGCATGCCTGAGGTGGCGGCCGCATTAGGGCTGGCTCAAGTGGAGCGGATTGGTGAATTCATAGATCTGCGCGTCCGTATTGCCGACATGTATCACGAAGTTACTCGCGACTGCGATTATCTCATTCCGCAGGCAATGCCAGAGGGTTTTGGCCACACATATTGGACGTATGCGGCTCGCTACGAGCGGTCCGACGTCAGCTGGTACGATTTCCGAGATCAGTATGTCGAACGCGGTGGCGACGGTATTTACGCCGCTTGGTCGCTGATCTACCAGGAAACGCTATTCTCGTCAGGCGCATATAAGAAACGATCCCCCGGTGTTTATGCAGCGTGCGAATATCCTCGTGGCCTATGTCCCGATGCAGAAGCAATCCAGCCGAAGCTGATGCAGTTCGTCAACAATTATGGCAGTGTGTCTGAAGCGGAGCCCAAAGTGGAAGCATTGCGCCAGACGATCCGACATTTCGAGTGAGTGTGGGGGATACAATGAATATCGGAGTACTGATCCCGATCCGATTGGCTTCTGAGCGTCTGCCGCAAAAGGCGCTGCGTATGATGTGTGGGCGATCTGTAGTGGAACACCTGCTTGACAGGGCTGTCGCATCTCGACATGTCGCTGACAAGCGCGATGTCGTTGTCTGCACAACACGCGACGCGAGTGATGACTGTCTGGAAGAAACAGTTGAGGCGTACGGTTGCTCGTGCTTCCGCGGAAGCAGTGATGACATCATCCGTCGATTCCACGATGCAATTGAGGAATTCGGGTTTGATGCAGTCATTCAAGTGGATGGTGACGATATCCTCTGCGATACCGAGTATATGGATCTGACAATGGACAAACTGTTGTCGGATTCATCTCTTGGAATCGTGACATGCGAGGGATTGCCTCTCGGGATTGCGTCGAAGAGTTTCTCACGGGCTGCGATGGATACCGTGTTCAAGCACTACAAGACGGAGAAAAACGATACAGGCTTCATCTACTTCTTTACCAAGACCGGATTGTGCGCTCAAGGTGTTGTCCAACCGTTGCATGAGAACCATGTCCTCGATGAGGCGCGACTCACGCTAGACTACGAGGAGGACTTCCAGGTATTCAACGCGATTTTTGAGGCGCTTTACACGGAGGGACAGGTGTTTGCGCTTGCTGATGTTGTTCGCTACTTGCGCGCCCATCCCGAGGTGATGAGTCGCAATCTCCATGTGAGCGAGGAGTACTGGCGCAGAACCGAGGAGAAGGCTCAGCTGTTGTACCGAAATGCGGATGGGACTGTTCAGAATGTCCTTGATTCGTGAAGTGTCGTGATGATGGTTGGGCAGCCAATTTAAGGCACCTCGCGTCTGGTCGACAATCAGTTGGTATAATCTGATTATGGTGGGGCAGAGGGGACTTCGAGAACAGATCCTCGAGCATATCGCGCAGTTCTCTTTTGCGTCGATGATCGGGGGCATTGGGTTGTTCTTCAGCAATTATATTGCGGCGCGTGTTCTCGGACCATCCACCTGGGGACTATGGCAGGGCGTTCGGCTTGTCCTTGTGTATGGCGCGTGCTTGCACTTGGGCGCCCAATATGGGATGCAACGGGAACTCCCGATCCTGCGTGGTAGGGGAGAGACCGTAACAACGGATGCAATCATCAATGTCGCGTACACAATCGTCATGCTTGCCGCAGTTATAGTCTCGATCCTCGTCTTTCTTGTTGCGTGGATGGTGCCGATTGATCGAGAAGCCAGGGTCATGCTGCTATTTGTGGCTGGCATGCTTTTCCTTGAGTACGTACGCGTGTTCTATGGGACTCTGCTGAGGGCGACGAACCGTTTTGGCATTGTCAGCCGAGTGACGATGATTGACGGCGCAGGGCATGTTGCCAGCGCGGGACTGGCCGCATTCACAGGCCTGTTCGGATTCCTTGTAGGGCAGATCGTTCGGTTGACCGCAGACAGCTGGTACAGCCTCCGAACCCGTCAACTGATTCCTCGATTCCAATGGGATAATGCGTTGGCTCGGTCGCTGGTTGTTATCGGATTTCCGATCATGCTATCGGTGTTCGCCCATGCCGCTCTGACATCGAGTGACAAGATGCTCATCCTTAGCCTGCTTGGGTCAAGTGAGCTGGGCTACTACAGTCTCGGCACTCTGATCTTCATGCCGCTTCTCGTCATATTTGGAGCAAGCAATTCGGTGATGTTTCCACGGTTCGCGGAGAGGTTCGGGCAGACAGGTCGGGCAGATGCACTGCGCGGCTATGTCATAGAGCCGATTGGGCTATTGGCGTCGGTTGTCTCTGTACTCGTCGGAATGATCTTTCTTGGTGTCGACTGGGCTACAGGCACGTTTCTTCCCGAGTATCTTCCAGGAGTTGACGCGGCCCGCGTTCTTCTGATTGGTCAGTTCTTTCACGCACTGGCGGGTATGGCGGGAAATCTATTGGTGACAATCGATCGTCAGCGTGTGTATCTCGCCGTGCTTGCAGGCGGAGCTGTGTTGAATCTCTGTCTAAGCTATGCTGCGCTGAGGCTAGGGTTTGGGATTGCCGGCGTGGCTGCGGCGACATCGGTCTCGTTTGCCGCTTACTTCATCTGCCTTGCCGTGCTTGCGATGCGCTTCACAGCAAGCAGTAGGCGGGAGATTGTGAAGCTGATGTGGCGGGCTATGTGGCCTCTGGCGTATGTTCTCGCTGCAATTGGTGTTGTCGAACTGACTGCAACCTGGCTTCCATCGGCAATGTTGGGCTGGCGGGATGTGGGGCGAATCCTCGCGAAAGAAATGCTTTTTGTTCTGTTGACAGGATGGGTTATCTTGACAAGCCTGAGATCCGCCCGTATCTCGTGGAAGCAATTGCTACGTCGATGAGCTGAAATGGTGTTGTTCGATAGGAGAGCAGACATGAGTCGTTCACAACACACTCCATTGGACTTAAGAGTGTTGACCTACACGCGCCCTCGCACGAAGGCGTATTTTCACTACATAGCCGAACGATCCTTCGCTTCGGGCGGGCTCTCCTATACGACAGACCACCGCGGCTACGAACGTGATTTCCTCATGCGTCCCTTCTACGAACTCTACCGGAAGCGACCTTCAGCAGATAAGGTGTTCGATGTGCTCTCCGAGAGTACTGTCGAGGACATCCGTCTTCGTTGCCGATATTTGCGTGGCGTGTCGATTGAACAGGCGCACCGGATGATTTTCTGCATGTGGCGAGCCGCAGAAGATGTTCTAGACCGAACGGTGCCTGAGGTGATCTTGTCCCTTCCCATTGATTGCTATGTGCTCGATGTACTCGCGCGTGTCGCTCGTTTACGGGGCATTGCCTACGCAGCCCCGGTTCCAACGTGCGTCAATGGCTATTTCTCATTTGGGAATCGTGGGCGCATTACCGGGCTGCGTACGCCAACGACCGAGGAAATTCAGGCGTCCCTTCAGCTCCTATTGCAGGGCGGGTATTCGCCGCCATACATGAAGTGGACGCAAGGGCGGGCATGGACGAGCTTTGTCAAACTGTATGTGAAGGAGAAGGTGAAGAAGGGCGGGTTTTGGCTGCTGCGCTGGGGCACCCGCGATCCTCTGAATTTCAACTACAACCTCTCTCGCTATCCCGAGAAGATGGCATGCGATAGCCTTCGACACATTGCAGCACGGAATTGGTTCACCAAGGATTGGGAGCAGCGTTTGGCAACCACCGATGGTGTGAAGATCATGATACCGCTTCAGTTCTATCCAGAGGTCAGCACGGATTACTGGACCCAAGACACGAGCCTGATTCCGTTCTACGATCTGATTCGCACCATTGTTGAATCTCTCGCAGGATCTGCGACCGTGTTTGTCAAGGAGCACCCTGCTGCTGCCGGCTATCGCCCTCCGGGCTTCTACCGGACTATGGCGGCGTACGAGCATGTTGTGCTTGTTCCCTATTACGCTTCGACGCATGAACTGATCCGCTCGACTGATCTAACAATAACCTGGGGAACGACAGTCGGACTGGAGTCGCGGATTCGAGGGAATCCGGTAATTACATTTGGCACGCCCGACTATTATGTGGACGGTTGCTTCACCTGCCTCGACAGAGCTGAGCAAATTGCTGGGCTGCCGGCAATGGTCACAAACGCGCTCCATTCGGATTCAGACGATTGTGGTGAGGCGATCCTTCAAAAGGTTCTCTCGGGAGGATTCAAAGGCACGTTGAAACTTGTCGATTTCGAGCCGACGGCTGAGCACGTGGCCAATGCTTCTCAGGTCATTGAGAGCTTGGTTGAGTATCTTCCAGCTTACATCGAGCACACGCGGCAACAGGTAACCACTCATGAACCGTGAGGCTGGATGGCAGAAGACAACTGCGGAGTGGCTCCTGTCATCACTTCTTTTCGGACTGGTTTTTGTGTGGTACGCACTTAGTCCGTTTCTCGATCTTCCGCGTCTCCTTCGAATCGAGGGAACAGCGTGGATCTGGACGCCCCTGGTCTTCCTCTACCCAGCGGTCTTCTTTGGCCTTTCCGGTAGCTTTCTTCTCCTGCGCTGGCGATTCTGGGTCGACCATTTTGCGGTTCTGCTAGCTGCTGTTGGAGTCTTTGGCTTGGCTGTCGGGCTGATACGTGGAAACTCCATTCGCTATCTGATCGGGGACTTTGGACACGTGCTCTTTGCTGTTGCCGGGTACATTGCAGCGGCCAACATGAGTTTGAGTCGCGGGTTCATCGAGACGTTCGTGCGTCGGCTTTCTGCTGTTCTCACCATATCGTATGCAAGCGTTCTTTTCGTGATCTATGCCATCGCTGTGCCAGCCGGAATGAGTGTGTATATTGGCATGGGCAGCGAACCGCTTCTCCTTCCTACAGCCTACTACCTAAGAACCGGGAGAAAGGGGATGACTGCGCTTTGCCTCGCGCTCATCTTCCTCTCAGGGAAGCGCGGCGTCGTCGTTGCGGCTGCCTTCATGGTCCCGTTTCTCGTTTCCATGATGCGTGGGCGTCGGCTATGGCGTGCTCTCATTACAAGTGCTCTGTGTGCGTGTCTGGCCATTGGAGGCATCGTGTTCATTGCCCATGTTGGGACCGACTACCTGGATGGACGAGCGCTGGGGATGTTGCTGAAAAAATACGACATTGCGGCGCCTACGGGAAAGGCTCTAGAGTCGGTAATTGCTGCGGAAGGGATCGAATCGGCGCTCACTACGGGAGGACTCGATCATGCTACGAGCGGGCGTATAGACGAGGCTCTTGCCGCGATTCGTCACTTCAAAACGATCCCATATGCGTCGTTGGTCGGAGGTGGGGCAGGCTTTGTCTATCCAGTTCCTGCATGGGGCGTCGCAATGCGGCACAATGTTCACGTGTCCCCTATCAGCATCCTCACAGTATATGGATGGATCGGTCTGTTCCTCGTCTATGGAGCACTGGCCGTTCGCATCATTGGCCTATATTGGAGGCGTCCTGCTTTACCAGAGGAACGCGTTGTTTACGACGTTCTGTTCGTGTTCGCAGTGGGAGTCCTTATCTATACTTTCTTCGCGTTCGAACTTCTCTCTGAACCGTTCCTTTGGCTTGCTCTTGGCTTGCTAGCGACCATGGCCGTGCCAAGACGGAGTCGAATCCTCAGGCGAACCGAGTTGCGAATGGAGTCCAACTGATGTGCGGAATTGTCGGAGTCATCAATCGAGGCAGTCGGCAGGCTGTTGAGGCGATGAACAGCATCCAGACACATCGCGGCCCTGACGACGCTGGAACATGGTATCGAGAGGAGGCGGACGGTCCGTTTGTAGGGCTTGGGAACCGGCGGCTCAAGATTATCGACCTTTCGCCTGCTGGACACATGCCGATGTCGAACGAAGATGGGAGTGTTTGGATCACATACAACGGCGAGACGTACAACTTTCCGGCATTGCGCGCGGAACTTGTGGCAAAAGGTCACCGTTTCCAGTCCGACGCAGATACTGAGGTGATTGTCCATCTCTATGAAGAAGAGGGGCTTGAATGCGTGAAGCGATTGCATGGGATGTTTGCATTCGCATTGTGGGATGAACGCAAGCAAAGGCTCTTGCTTGCGCGCGACCGATTTGGTGTCAAGCCGCTCTATTATCATCTCACAAGCGAAGGCCTCGCGTTTGCTTCTGAGATTAAGGCAATGCTTCTGCTGCCAGATGTGTCTAGAGAGATTGATATTCATGCGCTTGATCAATTCGCCAGCTTCCTTTGGGTGCCAGATCCAAAAACCATGTTCAGCGATGTGCTGAAACTCCCGGCTGGGCACTACGCCGTCTACCAGAACGACCAGCTCACGCTCTCCGAGTTCTGGGATTACGAGTACCCTGACGCGGATGAGCCATTCGCCAATTCGAGTGAGAACGAACTCATCGAGGAGGCGCGAACGCTCTTCTACGATGCGGTTCATCGCCAAATGATCAGCGATGTGCCTGTCGGTGCTTTTCTAAGCAGCGGACTCGATTCGTCGAGCATTGTTGCTGCAATGAGCCATTTCACCAATGAGCCGATTAACACCTATACGATTACGTTCCCACCGAAGTACCGGCGTGGAGAAAGCGCACTTGACGATCCAGGGATCGCCCGCCGGTTCGCCGCTCAGCAAGGGTGTACACATCATGAAATGGTCATTGATCCTGATGTGGTTTCTCTGCTTCCGAAGATCATCTGGCATCTTGATGAACCCATTGCCGCATCCATTGCTCTGACTACCTACCTTGTTTGTCAGGCGGCACGTGAATCCTCCACCGTATTGCTCTCAGGCGTTGGCGGAGATGAGCTGTTCGCCGGCTATCGGAAGCACATTGGCCATGGTTTGGCGCAGCAATACCAGCGAATCCCTGCGTGGCTTCGGCGAGGTTTGATCGAGCCTGTTGCTCGAGCAATGCCGTCGTTTCGTGGAACGTCTATTAAGGACTACGTTCGACTTGCCAAGAAGATGGCGCGTAGTGGATCGCTTCCTCCACGAGAGCGGTTCATCCTGGATGCCACTTATCTCACTGAGGCTCATAAGCGCAGTCTCTATTCCGAGCACCTGCGGCATGCGACACAGGATGCCGACCCATGGTGCGAGCATCTGCGCCGCTTCGATCGCGTAGCAGATGCTGATTTTCTTAATCAAATGCTATACCTGGATTTGAGAATCTTCATGATTAGCCTCAATCTGACGTTGACTGACAAGATGAGCATGGCGCAATCGATCGAGGTGCGTGTCCCGTTCCTGGATGAGGCATTGTCGGATTTTCTGGCGATGCGCGTGCCGCCGTCAATGAAGCTACGAGGGCGCACTACGAAGTATCTTCTTCGACAAGCAATGGGCGGCGTCCTCCCCGAGGAGGTTCTTTCAGCCCCGAAAGCCGGGTTCGGAGCTCCCGTCGACTATTGGCTTGCCAACGAGCTGCGCCCAATGGTCGACGACTTGCTCTCGGAACAACGAATTCGCTCACGCGGTTACTTCGAACCCAAAGCAGTTCAGCGATTGCTGAAAGAGCATCGTGATGGGCGACAGGATTGGTCGATGCAGATTTGGCAGCTACTTACTCTCGAGCTGTGGCTGCAATCATTTGTTGACGAGAAGTGAGTAGTATGGGGTGCCTATGTGGCGCCTCGGGGCATTCATCCAGTCTCGCTCTGGGTGGGCGGCGCACTGCAGAAGGATTCGACAGATTGAACGCCATTTCACCAACCACGCCCTCACATGATCAGCGCTCTTGACGCGAGCGATTTGAATCATTCATGGCAGCGATTCCTCTGAATTCCACGTGATATTGGGTACAACTGACATGTTCTCACGACTGGCGTGGTCCCAGTCCTTATCAAGACTTGAGCCCATTGGGAGCACCGGAGACAGGGCATAGTCCCATGCAAGATCTGACAGCGAGGATCCGGAGATTAGGCCCGTCGCCTCGCAGACTCCGGAGTAGATATCCTTGTAGGCGTCAAAGCATGTGCAGATCATTTTCCAAACGTTCCCCTCTTTCCATACAACGGTGGGATAGACTTTCGCCCATGCCCAAGACCGAACGCTTCCTCGCAACGCCGTTGCGTAGGGTTGCCTCAATGGAGTCTCTACAAGGATCGTTTGTGGGTCTGGAATCGCCTCGATACGGTTGAATTCCCATCGCCCAGTCGCATCGAAAACAACCACGGGTTGTCCGGGAGAAAACACGGATGCATCGGCCACATCAAGCGAGCGTTCTCCCTCTGCCGCATTCCGACCGAGTGCTTGATTGGCATGAGCTTCCCGGCGAATGATCGGATTGTCTGGCGACCTTTCGTATGGCCCCTCGGGTGTTGCTGCCATAGCTACGCCGCCCTGCATGAAGTTGTGTGGATCTCGCCCTTCATAGAACAGATACCAGGTGTCTGCCTCCAAGTAGATGGCTTGGGGCGTGATTTTCTTTGCGTCCCACGAACCTGGCTCTCCGATTTCTAGGACTTTCGCGCCTTCAAGCCACGCGATGCCGTCTACGGAGTGGTAGTAGGTAACTCCAGACGTATTCTTCTTCAATCCCCAGAGCTTATAGGGTTGCTCTGGATTTGAAGGATCGTAATGAACGGCTCCAACAGCGACGTACGACAGCACAGGCGATTCAGAGTACAGAAGCCAATCCACTCCGTTGCTGCTCGTCCAGAGATAGGTATGGGAGTCCCAGCTTCGAGCCGTGGCGTACATGAAGTATTTCTTCCCACATAGCAGTGCTTTCGGGCTAGAGCATACGGAGGTTCCCGATGGCCTTTGGATAGGTGAGTGCATGTCATCAAGAGTCCAATCTGCCGATCGGCTGTCGCTTGATGCAATGGCCAGCATGTATCCTTGATTGCCGAAACCATTGTACAGGCCTAGCCATCGTCCCAAGTGTGCGTCTGACACCACATCGGAGTGTGCCTCGTCGCGATCCTCGCCTTCTACAGCTGAAATGTCTTCTGGGTCGTCTAGCAGAGTATTGGGAGAGCATCCTACGAAGAGCAGAAGGCAGACAAGCGTGAAGACAATCACAGATAGTCGATAGCTCATACCAATAACTCTAAGTCTGAAACGAAATTCTGTCAACATAGCGAGCCTGCCATTTGCATCTGGGAGAGAGGACACGGAGCAAGCAATGCCTGCCTGTAGGAATGGGCAACTTGAGAGCCAGAGAAGATTAGCGAAGGATGGTTATTTTAAGCACAGGCGTTCGCATCATGCCCCCACTCCGCAATCTGATATCAGCATAGGCGAGATAGAAGCCATTCGCGAGGCGTTCGCCACTTGTTGCGACACCATCCCACGAAACCAGTTCTCCAGTTGTCCAGTACGTAGTGAATACTTCGCGTCCCTCCAAGTTGAACACATGTACCCACATCTGATCGATGTCTGCTGTTGTGCGGAACGTGGTTGTGCTGCGAAGAGGGTTGGGTGCCATGACAAGCTGGAAGTCGTTCTGAGGTACGTCCAGCGGACTTGCGGTTGCAGTAGTAGGGAGACTCTGAGGTGTAGGAGGGATAGCCGTGTCCTGAATCGTCACCTCATCCATCAGACCGGAGAAGAAGAAATTGGCGAGAACACCGCCGAGATGAACAGGTTGATTGCCCGTTTGAATGGTGAACACGTCAACCGAACCTTCAGCACGGAGGACGTCGTTGATGTAAATGCGCTGTCTGGAGCCGTCGTAGGTGGCGGTAATGTGCTGCCATGTGCCAACAGAGATCGTGGCAGAGGTACGAACGACATGACTGGATCCGCCGGAGTCCCAAAGGAAGAACGAGAGGGTGCCACCTTTGTCGAGACGAAGGACCCAATAGCGATCGCCAGTTGTGCCCCCGTCGCGTTCGATCAGGCGGTAGTACTCGTCCGTGCGATTGGCATTGATCCACAGATCGAGAGTGATTGCATCGGCAACATCGAGGGTTGAACTGTCGGGGATGCTGATGTAGTCGTTGTTGCCGTCGAGACTAAGGGCTGTGTTTGAGATACCGGCGACATAAGAAGGGTCACCGAGAATCGAGCCAAGGTTGCCGTTGCCTGAGGAATCCGTGGCTGTAGTCCCGCTACCTTCATCGAATCGCCAGATGCCAACCTCATCCCCTGCAGGCGGCGCTGACTCAGCAGCGATCGTCAGGGTGAGGTTGGCGGTGTCAGAATTGGTGTCTGCGTCATCAACGGTAATGGAGACGCTGTGGTTGTCGACATCACCGGCGTCGGGTGTGCCGGTGATGGTACCGCTTGCCGGATCGATGGACAGGGTTGATGGCAGTCCGGTAGCAGACCAAACGTACGGTGTTGTCCCGCCAGTGGCAGACATGGTGTGATTGTAGGCTTGAGCGGCCTGTCCAGCGGGGAGCGAGGAATCAGAGATGGTCAATGTTGGGTTGGGCGTTGACCCCGTTCCTGAAATCGTCACCTCATCCATCAGACCGGAGAAGAAGAAATTGGCGAGAACACCGCCGAGATGAACAGGTTGATTGCCCGTTTGAATGGTGAACACGTCAACCGAACCCTCAGCACGGAGGATATCGTTGATGTAAATGCGCTGTCTGGAGCCGTCGTAGGTGGCGGTAACATGCTGCCATGTGCCAACAGAGATCGTGGCAGAGGTACGAACGACATGATTGGAGCCGCCGGAGTCCCAAAGGAAGAACGAGAGAGAGCCACCTTTGTCGAGACGAAGGACCCAATAGCGATCGCCAGTTGTGCCGCCGTCGCGTTCGATCAGGCGATAGTACTCGTCAGTGCGATTGGCATTGATCCACAGATCGAGAGTGATTGCATCGGCAACATCGAGGGTTGAACTGTCAGGGATGCTGATGTAGTCGTTGTTGCCGTCGAGACTAAGGGCTGAGTTTGAGATACCGGCGACATAAGAAGGGTCACCGAGAATCGAGCCATGGTTGCCGTTGCCTGAGGAATCCGTTGCTGTGGTACCGTTACCTTCATCGAATCGCCAGATACCGACTTCATCCCCTGCCGGTGGCGCTGGCTCAGCAGCGATCGTCAGTGTGAGATTGGCGGTGTCAGAATTGGTGTCTGCGTCGTCAACGGTAATGGAGACGCTGTGGTTGTCGACATCGCCAGCGTCGGGTGTGCCGGTGATGGTACCGCTTGCCGGATCGATGGACAGGGTTGCTGGCAGTCCAGTAGCAGACCAAACATACGGTGTTGTTCCACCAGTGGCAGACATGGTGTGATTGTAGGCTTGAGCGGCCTGTCCAGCAGGGAGCGAGGAATCGGAGATGGTCAGTGTTGGGCTGGGCGTTGATCCCGTTCCTGAAATTGTCACCTCATCCATCAGGCCGGAGAAGAAGAAATTGGCGAGAACGCCGCCGAGATGAACAGGTTGATTGCCCGTTTGAATGGTGAACACGTCAACCGAACCTTCAGCACGGAGGATATCGTTGATGTAAATGCGCTGTCTGGAGCCGTCGTAGGTGGCGGTAATGTGCTGCCATGTGCCAACAGAGATCGTGGCAGAGGTACGAACGACATGATTGGAGCCGCCGGAGTCCCAAAGGAAGAACGAGAGGGTGCCGCCTTTGTCGAGACGAAGGACCCAATAGCGATCGCCAGTTGTGCCCCCGTCGCGTTCGATCAGGCGATAGTACTCGTCCGTGCGATTGGCATTGATCCACAGATCCAGAGTGATTGCATCGGCGACATCGAGGGTTGAGCTGTCGGGGATGCTGATGTAGTCGTTGTTGCCGTCGAGACTAAGGGCTGTGTTTGAGATACCGGCGACATAAGAAGGGGCACCGAGAATCGAGCCATGGTTGCCGTTGCCTGAGGAATCCGTTGCTGTAGTCCCGCTACCTTCATCGAATCGCCAGATACCGACCTCATCCCCTGCGGGTGGTCCAGAGGGTGTTAGCTCCAAATCGAGCCGGCCTGCGCCATAGATGTTGTCCTTGCCAGCAAGTCCCATATCGATGGCTGACGACTCAAGGAGGGTTTGAAGATCATCGGCACTGCGCGTGGGATCTTCAGAGAGCAGCAGCGCTGCCGCACCTGCGACATGCGGCGATGACGCCGATGTGCCATAGAACGATCCGTACGTGGTGCTCAACGTTCCATCGGGGCCAGCTATATCAGGTTTGATCCGGCTCGCTGAGTGAATGCTGGCATTCGATGGTCCTTGAGAACTGAAGGGTTCTTGGGGTCCCGTAGTCCAATTTGTTCGTCGAATCGCCCCTACGGTTAGGACATCAGCAGAGTTGGCAGGTGCAATGATCGTACTTGCTGGATCATGATGCTCCAGTCCCAGGCTGGCGCCAGATTCCTCAAATGCGTAGATCTCGATTTCAGGTGCCTGCGGGGCATTGAAAGCCTCAATGACGATCTCAAAGTTGCCATCCGATGTAGCCGTATAGCGTATCGCTTCGGTCGGGTACTGCGCACCACCTTGGAATCCCGCTGAAGACGCCACTTGTGTTCCGCTACTGCTGTAAAGGTACAGATCGTAATCCTGATCTGAAGCTGCCCAATCATTCCAAGTCATGTAAACAACGAGAGTGTCACCGCTGGAAAGGTTAAGACGGCTGCCCTCATCGAGGGCATCTGCATCCAGGTAGTCGGCTCCTGCGTCGAATTCGTGATACCCATCGGAATCCGTGTCAACGAAGTCGCCTTGCCAATGTCCATCATCAGCCTCGTTGCCTGCGGAATTCACCCATAGGATGTCATTCGAGCGCGCATTCGATGCAATATCGCCGATGATGCCGGTTCCGTCATAGTAATTGGAGTTATACCAGCCGACAGAATGATTGATGACATGGATTCCATTGGTGATACAGAACTGAACAGCATTCTCTAGATCAAGTGAATCGCCAATCTTCAGGAGATAGAGACGAGCTTGAGGAGCCATATCTTCGACGATTTCAGCGACACCTGTTCCATGCTCGGACTCTGTTTCCAAGCCATTGCCTGTGTAATCATGTGTGTCATCGACATGAACATTCTGAAGCTCTCCCGCTGCCTGTGCGGCGGTCAATCCCTCAAACCCAAGATCAATAATAGCGACGTTGGCGCCCTGTCCTTCAAATCCAGCGGCATGAAAATCTGAGGCACTTGTCAGAACCACGCCCTGACTCACAACAGCTAGAGGGACCGGTTTCAATGGCTCGCGAATAAACACTATGCCGCTGACTTCGGCTGCCAAGCTCTCCAATTTGTCTACAGGCACTCGTACACGAACCAAGCTATCAGATCGTGCTTCAACATCGCCTCCCGCCAAACGAATGGCAGCATCACTGATTTGCGCGGCGTTGCCTGAGGACGGTTCGAGAATGACGGTAATCTCGGAACCAGGATCGATCCTGCCAGCGTCTCCCTGAGGGTGGATTCCGCTGGCCTGGCGAGTCAGGATCTGAAGACTCGTTGACAAGAGCGGGTTGACCTCAGATTGTGGAAAGGGTTTTCCTGCCGACGGCAGGGCTACGAGACCTAGAATTAGACAGAATCCGAAGCAAATCCAAACTGACAGTCCCAATCGCTTCTCCATGCCCACTTCCCTATACCGCTAAATAAGTATACACCTGATGGATAGAGATTGTTTCCGTCCTTATCAATGACGGCAAAGCCGAACGTGGCGCTTGTGATCGCACCCTGGTGCGCATCTAGAACACGTCGGAGAGTGTGGAAGAAGACAATGCTGCAGGAATCCGCGCTTAGCCTGGCTGGGGACAGAGATCGTGGACAGGCAAAGGAGCTAACAATGGCAGTGCAAGGCTCTTTCACTATCAGCATTCGGAAGGAAATCGGACATGAGCGATGAGCGACGGTATGCACATCTTGAGCTTCGACCGTAATGGACATCCAGAAGTCATGGAATGCGAACAGCCGTCACGATGCATGGGACATCAGCCAAGACGAACGACAGCCCAAGCGGCGGGCCTTGTCCCACTCGGTCCCTTTCGATATTCCGTTGATAATAAATGGGACCGGTCCAGAGGAGGAGATGCTTGGATTAGGCGATTGTGACCTAGTACGATGCATTCATTCAGCGAAGGGTGGGGGATCTTAAGATGCATTCGCCTGGTGTTGCGGGACATCTATCTGTGTTGACTGTTCTTGGTACGCGTCCCGAGGCAGTGAAGCTGGCTCCGGTCATTCACTCGCTTGAGAGCGAGGCGCGGATCACAAGCCGGGTTTGCGTGACAGGACAACATCGCGAATTGCTTGAACCGTTTCTATCTCTCTTTCAAATAGATTCGTCGATCCATCTACGGCTGATGGAGGTTAATCAATCTCTGCCCGGGTTCTTCTCCAAGGCGCTGACTTCGATTGGCGATGTTCTTGATGCAGAGAAGCCAGGCGTGGTCCTCGTACACGGCGACACGACAACGGCTCTTGCAGCATGCCTTGCTGCTTACTATCGACAGATTCCGATCGGACACGTCGAAGCCGGATTGCGGACGGGGGATAAGTACAGCCCCTTTCCTGAAGAGATGAATCGCCGCTGGATCGATGCGGTGAGCGATTGGTTGTTTGCTCCAACTGAACATGCGCGCAGATGCCTACTTGCCGAAGCGATACCTGAGGACAAGGTCTTCGTGACAGGCAACACGGTTATCGATGCGCTGCAATGGATGGTCGGAAAGCAATCAGCGCCAGGGCGTGATCAGTATTTGACAGAACAGATGGCCGAAACCCATGGACTCGTACTGGATGAGCGTCGCCTTATCCTGGTGACGGGTCATCGAAGGGAGAGCTTCGGAAAGCCATTTGAGCAGGTGTGCCTCGCATTGCGGCAGATCGCAGAGCAAAATCCCGACGTTCTTCTCGTCTACCCAGTTCATCTCAATCCCAACGTACGAAGACCTGTCATGGATATCCTCAATGGGATCCCAAATGTCCATCTGATTGAACCTCTTGGCTATGAGGAATTTGTGTATCTTATGCGGAGGGCGGCGTTCATCCTTACAGATTCCGGTGGGATTCAAGAAGAAGCTCCCAGCCTTTCAAAGCCGGTTCTGGTAATGCGCGAGAAGACGGAGAGGCCTGAGGCTATTGAAGCTGGAGTGGCTCGATTGGTAGGAACCGACGTGCAGACCATTGCGTGCGCAGCACAGCTCCTTCTCGATGACTCACTGGCGTATGACGCGATGTCTACAGGAGGCAGCCCCTTTGGAGATGGACATGCAGCGGAACGGATTGTTCGAATACTGCTAGAAGGCGATGGCTGATGGAAAGGATGGCTCAATGATCAACCGAGCGTGTGTCGTTGGATTGGGATATATCGGCCTTCCTACAGCTGCTGTTCTTGCGACTACGGAAGTTTCTGTTGTCGGCGTTGACATCAATCCCGATGTCCTCGATGTCTTGCGGCGGGGCGAGCTTCATATTGAGGAACCTGACCTTCAGCAACTGGTGAGCCGAGGCCGAGCTTCCGGCCGACTGGAGTTCCGCGATTGCCCTTGCCAAGCAGACGTGTTCATCCTCTGTGTACAGACGCCGCTGTCAGAGGATCGATCAGCAGATCTGAGAGCGCTTGTCGCTGCAGCACGTTCGATTATTCCTGTCCTCCAAGCTGGGAATCTTGTGATTCTTGAATCAACCATCCCTCCAGGTACGACGCGCGATGTTGTGGCACCGATTCTCAGGGAATCGGGTCTTTCTGATACAGACGTAGAGGCTGGTTTTCACTTGGTGCACTGTCCTGAGCGTGTTATTCCCGGAAAGATCATGAGCGAAATTGTCGCCAATGATCGCATTCTTGGAGGAATTACGCCTGACGCTTCTCTACGCGCTGAGGAATTCTATCGTCGCTTTGTTAAAGGGAGTCTCCATCGAACGGACGCAACGACTGCCGAGGTAGTGAAGCTGATGGAGAATACCTTTCGCGATGTCAACATCGCGCTTGCGAATGAGCTATCGAATCTAAGCGATACTTATCGTGTCAATGCGTGGGATGTCATTGAATATGCGAATCATCATCCTCGAGTGACTCTCCATCGCCCTGGACCCGGAGTTGGTGGGCACTGTTTGAGCATTGATCCGTGGTTTCTCGTTGAGAAGGCGCCCAATACGGCACGGCTCATCCGCTTGGCTAGAGAGATCAACAACGCCCAACCAGGCATCGTTGTCAACAAGGCGATGACAATGCTTGCAGAGGTTGCTGACCCTGTTGTAGCGATGCTTGGTCTTGCCTTCAAGGGGAATGTCGATGATGTGCGAGAGAGTCCCGCAATGGTTATTCGAGATGGTCTGCAGAATGCTGGCTGCACCGTGAGGGCCGTCGACCCGCATTTGGACCTTGGCCAGCATGACGCGGTCGATTTATGTACTGCATTTGCTGGAGCCGACCTGGTGGTTCTTGTCACGGATCATCGCGAGTTTTTTGAACTTGATCCCCATAGGCTCGGAGAGACGATGCGAACCAAGCGGTTGTTTGATACACGCAATATCCTCAATCACGAGCAATGGCGACAGGCCGGCTACCAAGTGAGCGTTCTTGGTGACGGATGCGGATTGACAGGGGGTGCACTTGTCGAGGAAGCATAGGAAAAAGCGTTCTGGGAGATTGGCAGCGCGATGGGCGTACTATCGTCGCGTTGCGTCGGCCTATCTGGGCAAGTCCTCGAGCCACTTGACATTTTGGCACGGTACCCCTGAAGTGAACCCGCATGCGCCGATTAATGAAGTAGGCGAATACTACATGCGGTTTGCCTACAAGGCTGACTACGAAGGACCGTTTGATGAGCAAGGAATACCTCGTCTCGACTACCATGGGGATGTCGGAGAGCAATACAATCCGATTGCAATCGCCCAGTATGCCTTAGGTCATTACAACCGGTATCGAGAGACAGGCGATTTATCGGCACGGGTTGCTTTCCTGAAGCAGGCGGATTGGCTGGTCGAAAATCTTGAAGCAAACAACCACGGAGTTCTTGTTTGGAACCATCACTTCGATTGGGAGTATAGAGACCTTCTTACGGCGCCCTGGTATTCTGCTCTCGCGCAAGGGCATGGACTATCGGTGCTCGTGAGAGCACATCAAGAAACGGGAAACGATGCTTACCTTTCCGCTGCGCACCAGGCGTTCGTCGCGTTCACGCGAGAACTTGAGGAAGGGGGGGTTCGTCATACGGATTCCGATGGGTATGTTTGGCTCGAAGAGACGATTGTTTATCCTCCGACCCACATTCTGAATGGGTATTTGTGGGCTCTCTGGGGCATCCACGACTATCGACTGATCACTGAGAATCCATCGGCAAAAGCACTCTACGAAGACTGCTTGCGGACACTGCGAGATCGATTGGAGTCCTATGACATAGGGTTCTGGTCCCTCTATGAGCATGCAGGGAAGCGATTGCAGATGATGGCTAGCCCTTTTTACCACTCCCTGCATATCGTTCAGCTGCGCGTTACGCATCGGCTGACCGGCGAGCCCTTTTTCGGCACAGTGGCAGATCGTTGGGACCGGTATCAGCGAACCCGAATCTACCGATTTCTCAGCTTCGGGTACAAGGTCCTGTTTAAAATCCTCTACTATTAGCGATGCGAATACTAATTCTTCACCAATATTTTCTCGGTCGAGGAGAAGGCGGAGGGTCCCGATTCAACCAGTTTGCCAAATACTGGTCGAAGATGGGACATGATGTGACTGTCGTCGCCGGAACCGTTCACTACGCGACTGGGCACAAAGACGCTCGATATCGAGGAAAGTGGCTTGTTCGAGAAGAAGATGAAAGTGGAGCAAGGGTGTTGCGATCCTACGTGTCTTCGGGATACAACAAAGGCTTTCGAGGGCGATTGTGGGGATACGTCTCGTTTGCTCTGTCTGCGACATGGGCCGGGCTTTTTGCAGCAAGGAAGCCAACAGTCATTCTGGCAACATCGCCGCCTCTGACGATTGCAGTCCCGGCTTATATCATCAGTCGTGTCCGAAGGATCCCGCTTGTTTTTGAAGTCAGGGATCTCTGGCCTGATTTCGCTGTCGAGACTGGCGCCATGAGAAATCGACATCTCATCCGTTTCTCCTACTGGCTGGAGCGATTCATCTATCGCAAGGCAACACTAATCAACGTTCTTACCCCCGGATTCGAGCTTGAACTTCGCACAGAAGGTGTTCCTCCTGAGAAGATTGTTGTTGTCCCCAACGGGGCTGATCTAGATCTCTTCAGCCCGGGTGAACGCAACAATCAGGTGAGGACAGACTATGGATGGGGCGATCGTTTCGTCATCCTCTATACGGGAGCACATGGGCGAGCCAATGATCTCGGTCAGATCCTCGAAGCAGCGCAGCAGATGCTCGACCGACCGGAGGTCCTCTTCATTCTGATGGGGGATGGAATGGAGAAAGGTGCTTTGCAGGAGCGTGCGAGGAAGCTGGGCTTATCCAATCTTCAGTTTATCGGAACGCAGCCCAAGCAATCTGTTGTTGATTTCGTTAACGCGGCTGATGTTTGCATAGCTACTCTGGCAGATCTCCCGGGCTTTCGAAAGGTGTATCCGAACAAGCTATTTGATTACATGGCTTGTGCTCGCCCCATCATTGTTGGAATAGACGGTGTCGCGAGAGAATTGGTCGCGGATGCCGAAGCTGGCATCTTTGTCGAGCCGAATTGCCCTGAGAGAATTGTGGCTGCAGTCCTGACGTTGCTTGATGACAATGACGCTCGATTGCGGTACGGAGAGAGGGGCTACGCTTTTGTGCAGCGCGAATTCTCACGTCGCAATCTGGCAGAGAAGTATGCAGGCATTCTTGACGGTGTCTCTAAGGAGTGATGAATGAATTGGTTAAGGCGAGGGATGAAGCGAATCCTTGATGTTGGAATCGCCATCATTGGTCTCGTTCTTCTGGGAGTACCGTTTCTTGTAGTTGCACTTCTCATCAAGATGGATTCTCGTGGACCTGTCTTCTTTCGCCAAGAGCGGATTGGCAAAGGTGGAAGGTCCTTTTGCGTTTGGAAGTTCCGGACGATGATTGTGGGTGCGATTAACAAGGGGTTGGGAGTTACCGTTGCTAGGCATGATGATCGGATCACGCGGATAGGTCGCATACTACGAAATCTTGGATTGGATGAGCTCCCTCAGTTGATCAATGTGCTTGCGGGCGAAATGAGTCTTGTCGGTCCTCGTCCGACGCTTGCCTATCAAGTTGATCAGTACAATGATTTTCAGCGTCGCCGATTGGAGGCTAGGCCTGGGATTACTAGCGTGGCAGTTGTGTCAGGACGGAATAGCCTTTCCTGGAATCAGCGGATCGAACTGGATGTGTGGTACGTTGATCATCAGTCGTTTGTGTTGGATCTGAAGATACTGTTCCGTACTGTGTGGTGTGTCCTTGTGACGCGCGAAGGACTGTATGGTGAGGATGGGATCAATGATCGATTCGTTCCCGCTTCGGACATGAAGGACGAAGGAGAACTCTAATGCATCCTGAGAGCAGGAAGCCTTTAGTCATTGTTGGCACTGGGGGGCATGCCTTGGTGGTCGCCGACGCAGCCCTTCGAGCGGGACAATACGATCTTCGGGGATTCCTCGATCAAAACCCGGCGAAAGCAGCGGAAACGATTCTTGGTCGACCTGTGCTTGGGACGTTGGATCTAGTGAGAGATGACGCCTATCGAGACGTTCTTATCATTGTTGCCATTGGAGACAACGGAGTCCGAAAACGTGTAGCAGCGGAGCTGGAAGCTGCGGGTTGTTCATTCGCAACCATTATCCATCCATCTGCCCAGATTGGATCAGAGACAAGCATTGGCAAAGGCACAATGATTCTGGGCGGAGTGGTCATCAATCCTGGAACGAGGATTGGCTGTCATGTGATTGTGAACACGAGTGCTAGTGTCGATCATCATGGGCGAATTGAAGATTATGTCCATATCTCCCCTGGAGTCGCTCTGGCGGGCGGTGTTAGCGTGGGGTGCGGAAGTCATGTGGGAATCGGAGCTTCAGTTGTCGAACAGGTAGAAATTGGAGCGCGGACTGTAATAGGCGCTGGTGCTGTCGTGACGCAGAGCATCCCAGATGACGTTGTAGCAATGGGCGTGCCAGCAAGAATTGCCCGGCAACGAACGGAGGAATCGGAACGTGGAAAGAAATGAAATCCCATTGGCACAGCCGTTCATTACTGAGCAAGATGTTGAGGCAGTCGCACAGACTGTAGCAGGAGCAAGGCTCGCCCTCGGTCCCTCACTGGACGCTTTTGAGGAGGCCATCGCAGTACAGTGTGGCACGGCGTATGCAGTAGGCGTCAACAGCGGGACAAGTGCCCTTCATCTCATTATCAGAGCTCACGGTATTGGTCCTGGCGATGAAGTCATTACAACTCCGTTCAGCTTTGTCGCCTCAACCAATTGCATTCTTATGGAGGGTGCTACGCCTGTGTTTGCTGACATTGACTCCCAGACGCTGTGCATCGATCCCGAAGCTGTGGAGGCAGCAATCACAGCACGGACTGTGGCCATTCTCGCTGTAGACGTATTTGGTCATCCAGCAGATTGGAATCGATTGGAGAGGATTGCCAAGAAGCACAATCTAATCCTGATCGACGATTCAGCCGAATCTCTTGGATCTCTTCTCGACGGACGACCATGTGGTTCGTTCGGACATGCTGGGATCTGCGCCTTCTACCCCAATAAACAGATTACGACAGGCGAAGGGGGAATGGTCGTTACGAATGACGAGACCTTGGCGAGGCTGTGCCGCAGTATGGCCAACCAGGGGCGTGGCGAAGGCGGGTGGCTCAATCATGTCCGATTGGGGTTCAACTATAGGATGGACGAGATGTCTGCTGCACTTGGACTGTCCCAGTTGAAGCGACTTGACGAGCTGATCGATGCACGTGCGAATATCGCCTCATGGTATGGAGACCTGCTTTCGGACATCGAGGAGATTGCTACGCCTCCTGTGGCCCCAAATGTGAAAATGAGCTGGTTTGTTTACGTCATTCGACTGGCGGATCGGTTCTCTCGAGCTGACAGAGATAGGATCATCTGCAGACTTCGAGAACAAGGGATTGGTTGTCGTGACTATTTTCAGCCGATTCATCTGCAATCGTACATACGGGAGCGCTTGGGAACGGCACCCGGCCAGTATCCGGTGACAGAATTTGTCGGAGATCGAACGATTGCTCTGCCTTTCTTCCCTCAAATGACTCGGGATCAAGTTCAACGAGTCGCCGAATCGCTTTCCAGCGCGTTTCTGCGTTAAGATCAAACCTATGATCCTTTCTCCGAGGTTGAAGCGCTGGCGAGGAACACTCCTTCGCATGGGTATTGATGCAATGGTTGTGTTTGCCTCTATGCTCATGGCCTATTGGCTGCGCTTCGAATTTCGGTTGCCTCAGCAATATTCTCTTGCCATCTGGCGCATGCTTCTCCTGGTCGTTGCACTCAAGATTCCCATCTTCTTTGCGTTCCGTATCTATCGTTTCACATGGAGGAATATAGGGTTAGGAGAACTGGCTCATACAGCGGTGGCATGTATTTCTGCGACGGGTGTATTGGCCACAATTGAACTTGCATTGCGAGACGTGGGCTTTTGGACAGCCATGCCTCGGTCGATTCTTGGAATCGATCTTGCCATTTGCCTGCTAGGTCTACTGGGTATTCGCATCTCAAGGCGACTGATTATCCATACCTTTAGCTCCGCAAGAACACGCGGGAAGCGATCCTTGGTTGTAGGGGCTGGGGATGCGGGAGTCGAGCTCCTCCGTGCTCTTGAGCGAGACGAAGGTCATGCCGTTGTCGGGTTGATTGATGACGATTCTGAAAAAACAGGGCTGGTCTTTCGCGGTGTCTCGGTAAGGGGCAATCGTCAGTTGCTACCGAGGGAAGTGTCTCGCCTTGATGTGGAGAGCGTGCTGATTGCCATGCCATCAGCGTCACCCAGTGTAATACGTGAGACGATCGAGTTGGCTCGAAGTGCGGGCATTCAAGACGTTAAGATTATTCCTCAGCTTTCGGAGCTCTATACTGGGATTGTGAGCGCTTCAAGTCTTCGTGAGGTTCGGCCTGAGGATGTGCTCAGGCGCGACCCCGTACGCGTGGATACACAAGGCATTTCCAATTACATCACGGGCCGAACTGCTCTGGTCACCGGGGCTGCAGGCTCCATTGGCACGGAACTTTGCCGACAGCTGCTGAAGTTCGGTACTACCCGCCTGGTTGCGCTAGATTTTAATGAGACTGGACTCTTCTATTTGGAGGCCGACCTTCGTCAACGATTTCCCGACAAAGACGTTCACGTGGTTGTTGCCGACGTGCGCGATGCAGCGCAAATCAGTCGAATCCTGCAGCAGGAGAACCCCCACGCTGTCTATCATGCAGCTGCCTACAAGCATGTGCCGATGATGGAGGCGTTCCCTTGCGAAGCTGTTAAAACCAACGTTGGAGGCACTGCCAATGTGCTTCGTGCTGCCTGCGAAGCCAAGGCAGACGCCTTCGTTCTAATCTCGACGGACAAGGCTGTTGAGCCAACTTCCGTGATGGGTACAACCAAACGAATTGCGGAATTGCTCGTTCGGGATCAGCAAAGTGAGAACACACGTTGCATGACTGTCCGGTTCGGCAATGTGCTTGGAAGTCGAGGTAGCGTGCTGAAGACATTCCAGGATCAAGTAGAGGCCAGGCAACCGATTACCGTTACCCATCCAGATATGGAACGGTTCTTCATGGTGATCTCTGAAGCCGTGCAGCTTGTCCTCCAGGCGAGCGTTCTCGGCCAATCGGGACAGGTCCTTGTGCTCGATATGGGGAAGCCAGTCCGTATTGTTGATCTTGCCGAAGATGTGATCCGTTTCTACGGATTGAAGCCACATGTCGACTTGCCCATCGTTTTCACAGGGATGAGGCCTGGAGAAAAACTTTTCGAAGAGCTCCTCACGTCCGAAGAAGGCTCAGAAGCTACATCCCACAAGCAGTTGTCTATCGCTCGTTTGGGGAGACCGACCTCTGAATGGCTAAACGCGCTCATACAATTGGCGATTGATGCGCAACGCGGAGATGACGAGGTCGTCCTGCGATCGCTTCGAGAACTGGTTCCTCAGTTCGAGGAGCCTGCGTAGCAATCCGCTCACGCGGGATGCCGCACCTCCCTTTCTTGGATACGATTCAGGAACAACCATGAACCCAACGCAACGCACAGCGCTGTCTGAACATGAAATTCACGTGTGGCGATTTCCGCTGATTGCCGCTCGCCAGGAAATGACTTCCTTGAGCCATTGGCTGAGTGAGCGTGAGAAAGCGGAACTCGATCGCATGCGCTCATTTGCCAAGAGAGACAAGCGAATCGTCGCCTGGGGACGCCTTCGTTTCGTTCTGTCTCGGTACTTGGGTTGCGTGCCAGGAGACATTCAGATTGCCCGTGACAAGTTCGAACGTCCAGAGATTATCTATCCAGAAACGCCGGGTCTACGATTCAATCTCTCCCACTCTGGAAGCTTTGGATTGGCTGGGATCTCCAGGGATGCAGTCGGTGTCGATATCGAAAAGGTTGATGCCTCGGTGAGAATCGAACGATTGGCGAAGCGGTTCTTCTCGCCAGGCGAGGCCGAACGATTGAGCACACGACCTGAAGAAGAGAGAATCCAGATGTTCTTTCGTTTGTGGGTTCTCAAAGAAGCTCATCTCAAGTCTCATGGTGAGCGGATCCCAGCCGGACTCTCCCAATGCGAGATCGCATTTGATAAAGATGGACCTCGGCTATGTAGGAGTAAATTCGAGTCTACGGCGGCGGAGAGTATTCTGACCGACATTCCAGTCACCAAGGGCTACGCTGCAGCACTTGCTGGGGTGCAGCCGAAGGCCGACATTACGGTCTTCGATCTATAGGCGATTTGCTCTCGCTGCTCTCATTGTGCACGCATCCTACGACGCATCGGGGTCCTCCCAGGCATCAATGAACGTTTTTGAGACGGATTCCGTTTCTACACCGTCTTCCGTAACCGTCCAGCGAAGGTTCGTCTCCAAGACATGGAATCCGAGATCCTTGTCTAGTAGAACCCATCCCCATCCTTCTCCGCGGCGGATGCGAATCAGGTCGGGGCCAGGCTGAGCAACTGTTGACTCGGTAAGGAACCCATCCTCCCAATACACACAAGCAACGTATTGATCTCTTGCCCAGTCAGGCATCTGATCATTGGCTAGCTTTCCTTCGCTCGCCGGAGTCCCTGTCCAGGGGGTCGCTCTCATGTAGCGTCCAAGCTCATCGCGGTAGTTGATATCCAGCTCATGCCGAAGCAGGAGACCGCCTGCATTGATTAAGGTGTTGTCTGAGACTGAATTGCAGGAGATGAGAGCGAGAGAAAAGAGCAGGAGAAGCAAAGCCGCAGAACGTTTACCTGGCAATGGGTTGAAGTGAAACATACGGAGCTGATTTGTCTGTTGCTGAATCGATTGACCACCAGTCATGTTCAGAAGTTTACCAGATTTCACGGTTGATGGAGGACCCGCGCGACGTCAATTCGTGAGCTTCTTGGGATGCTACACGGGGAACTCACCGCTGCGCACTGAGTTCCTTTGAGTTTCGCTGTGCGAAACTTCGGAAGCTTCTTGCCAGCCGAACGTAAAGCGAGGGTAAAGCTGTCGCTCTACCTGTGACGGATTCGTGGAACCTTGGGAACGCGAGGGACGAGCGGATTCTGAACCTGGCTACTCTTCGAGCAGCTTGTTGGTTTCGCTTTGCGAAACCAGGGAGGTCGAACCTAAGGGCAACAGAAAGCGCAGGACCACACGGTCCTGCGCTTTCTATACGCCCGGAAGGATTCTGAACCTGGGAACTGTCTGCATGGCAGCCAGTTCCTTTGAGTTTGCTGACGCAAACTTGGACAGGCTCTTTCCGCCGGAACAAAGAGAAAGCACGAGACAAAAAACTGTCTCGTGCTTTCTCTACGCCCGGAAGGATTCGAACCTTCGGCCAGCGGCTTAGAAGGCCGCTGCTCTGTCCCCTGAGCTACGGGCGCTTGCGAAGCTCGGTTGCCTAAATGGCAAGCGACTTCGTTTGAGTTTGGCTCAAGCCAAACTCTTGACGAACGCTTTGCGTTCGCGATGAATCCTATGATACATCGCGCTTCGAGTGCTCACCAATCAGGCGTTTGCGCGTAGCGCAAACCCTGGCGAACTCATGCCTTGCATGAGTTCGCGTTCGTCCATGAGTTTGCAAGTCATACTCTCACTTCGCTAGCAGCTCGCTCGGGTCTGCCCTGCAAACTCATGCTTGGAGGAGCAGACAAACCTTGGGATGCATCAAGCCTTGCTTGCTCTCCTACCAGGCGTTTGCGCTACGCGCAAACCCTGACGAACTCATGCTTTTCATGAGTTCGCGCTCGATAATAAAACGGACTCCGAACGTGTATTCGGAGTCCGTCATTCTGAGCGAGAGACGGGGATCGAACCCGCATAGCTGGCTTGGAAGGCCAGGGCTCTACCATTGAGCTACTCTCGCGCTATCGGAGAGGCCGGATTCGAACCGGCGGCCTCAGCGTCCCGAACGCTGCGCGCTGACCAAGCTGCGCCACTCTCCGCTTGGGTCAGATCACTCTACGACGATGAAATGAAGATTCCCATTTCGATAGATCGTGAGCGTCACTTCAGCATCTTCATCCAACTCGGAAATCACGGTCTCCCATGCATCTACAGACGCAATAGAATCATGGTCGATTTCCAGGATGATATCTCCTTCAGAAAGCCCGACCTCTTCGGCCTTGCTCCCCGTTGCGACATCCATTATCACTACGCCGTCAGTTGAATTCAATCCCAACTGCTGCGCGATGATGTCACTGATCGATCCCACTGTGATTCCGTGGAACGATTCAGAACTGGTTGCCGTTTGCCCTTGATAGGAGAGAAGCTCTTGCTCGCTGGGTCTCAGGCCCATGGTTACGGGCAGTGTCAGGGACTGTCCATCTCGGACTATCGTGAAGTCGATTGTGGTTCCTGCTGATAGCAAGCCGACGGTTCGGTTCAGATCGTTGCTATCTTCAATAGCGACCTCGCCTACATAGGTAATGACATCACCTTTTTGAAGGCCAGCAAGATCAGCGGGGTCTCCTGGGAAGGCGAACACAACGATGGTTCCCAATTGATCTGGATCGATGCCATAGGCCGCTGCGGAGTCTTTTGTGATCTCGGCATGCTGCACGCCGAGCCAACCGCGTTGTACCTCGCCTAACTGAATCAGCTGTCCAAGGACGTCTGTCAGCCCGTTGATGGCAATGGCAAAGTTGATGCCCTCGACGGGAACTCCACTAGCTGTACTGCGTGCGATCATGGTGTTGATCCCAATGACTTGACCGAAAGCGTTTACCAAGGGGCCGCCGCTGTTGCCGGGATTGATTGCTGCATCGGTTTGGATGAGATTGCTGAAGTTACCAATGCCCGACGGCTTTTCAATGTTACGATCCGTGGCGCTAATGATCCCCATGGTTACGGTATAGGAAAGCCCGAGAGGGCTTCCAATGGCAATCGCCCAATCGCCAAGCTCTACGTTGCTCGAGTCGCCCAATTCGGCTGTAGGGAGTTCGCTGGTATCACCCTCCAATCGCAGTACGGCAACGTCGAGAACGTCATCACTGCCTATGACGACAGCGCTCCAGGAGTTGTCGTCATTGTCTGATACTACGATGCTGTCTGCATTGGCGACAACATGATGATTGGTGATAATCAACCTCTCACCTTCGTAGAGTATGGCAAAGCCAGATCCCAACGATTGTGTTGTTCGTTCCTGGGGTTCTTCATCGGGCGTATTGAAGAAGCGCTCGAAGAATGGGTCGCTGAATAAGTCAGAGATGGATGTGGATGCTTCGGCGGTTCCTGTGACATCAACACGTACTACGGCTGGTCCAACAGCAGCGATGGCCGCCTTGATCGCTGATTGTCCAGAATCTGTGATCGCCTGATTCACGGATCCAGATACTGCTCCGGCATCGGAAGGTGTCTGTTCATTAGCCGATGACGAATTGTCTTCTTGCGCAATGGCAGTGGGCACTTGGATAGCCAGTCGTCCTTCTGACTGGCCAATCCAAGCAATGGTTAATCCTGTACCTACGAGAAAGGCAATGACGAATCCAATAAGGGCAATCTTTCGCATGATGAACCTCCTGCTATCAAGGAAATCGGACTTTGCGCTATTATTATAGATCGGGTTGTGAAGGAGCCGTGGAGAACAATGGTCAGCAACGTGGAGTTGACGAAAGATAGATCGACGATTCGTGTGATCGCCGCTTTCTCAGGTGGGTTGGACAGTATTCTAACTGCCGTGTTCATGAAGCGATTGGGGTTTGATGTCCTAATGCTTCACGTTCAGCATTTATTCAGTGCCAATGAGGCGGGACGTCAACGGCTTCGCGATGCTGCGGATCGAGCAGGGTTGCCTCTGAAGATCGTTGATGCATCCGAACAACACCTGGAGACCATTCGACATCCCAAACATGGCTATGGACAAGGCATGAATCCTTGTGTTGATTGTCGCATCTTCATGCTGAGAATCGCCAAGCAAGTGATGGAAGACGAAGGCGCCTCGTTTGTTGTCACAGGGGAGGTTCTCGGCCAGCGACCCAAATCTCAACACTACAAGGCCCTGCTACAGGCGTCAGAGGAATCAGGGCTTGGCAATCGATTGGTACGCCCCCTTTGTGCACAGTTGCTTCCGGAAACGCTCCCCGTCACAGAGGGTTGGATTCAGCAAGGCGAACTGCTTGCCATTCAGGGACGAAGCCGAGGGGCGCAGATGCGAATGGCCGAGGAGTTTGGAGTCAGTGACTATCCTCAACCAGCAGGCGGGTGTGTTCTCATTGAAAAAGCGTATGCCAAGCGCGTGCGTGATGCTTTTGGTCACTTGGGCAAGGAGGCAGTCGGTCTAACCCAATTTCGACTGTTTGGCTTGGGCAGGCATTCGCGAATCGCAGAAAACGTCAAGGTCATTGTTGGGCGTAATCATGAGGAGAATGAGAAACTGGCAACGCTGTCAGAAGGACGGATTCGCATTGATCCAATCGATGTGATGGGACCAACGACGCTTGTCGAAGGGAGTCCATCTGACGAACAGCTACTCACTTGTTGCTCATTGGCTGCCCGCTACTGTGATCACAAAGCGGGTGAAGAGGTGCGGTTGAAAGTGGTCTCAGAAAACGGTGAGCGAATCTTCAGTGTCCTTCCTCTATCTACTGACGACCCGCGCATTCTCAAATGGCGGATTGGCTAGCTAGGAAAGGCTATCCAATGAGCGTAAGAGCTTCGCCACGAGAGGCTTGATCCTTGTAGAGGCTTCCGCGAATCGCTGATGTTACCATCATGGCGCCAGGTTTCTTCACACCTCGCAACGTCATACACATATGTGTAGCCTGAACTCTCACTAGCACGCCCATAGGATTGAGCTTCTCAACCAAGGCGTCAGCGACTTGCTGTGTCAATCGTTCCTGAAGTTGTGGACGTCCCGCGGCGATATCAACGGCGCGGGCCAGTTTGCTGACACCGACAATCCGTCCGCCCTCTGGGATGTAGACAATATCTGCTGTGCCCACGAAGGGAAGAAAGTGATGCTCGCAAATGGAGAAGAAGGGGATGTCTCGTAGCACGATCATCTCTTCGTACTGTTCCTGATAGAGGGCTTCGAGCACATCTGCCGGATCTCGATCGATGTGAGTGAAGAATTCGGCGTACATGGCGGCAACTCTTCGAGGTGTATTGGCCAACACTTCTTCATTGAGTCGCTCTTCGCCGATTCCAGCAAGGAGTTCCTTCACAGCTGCTTCGATACGGGTTCGGTCCATTTGGCGGCCTCCGCACGCAAGCATAGACGAGCCAGCGTTGGCTGGCAACCGGAGCTATTGACTTGATTCTCATCATAGGCTTGTGGAGATGCGTTGGCTTTCCTACACTTGCCCGTGCAGCATAATTTGATTCGGCCGTGCGTTTCCCGCACGTGGAGGAGGGGCAAATGACAGGACTGGCAAACTATCGAGTCATCTGCGAGCAAAGCTACGCGCTAGGCAAGGTTGAGCGTGGCTACACTGGCAGATCTCTTTATGTCAATGTGGATACCGGAGTGATAGAGGAGCGTCCCGTAACACAGCAGATGAAGGATGTCTTCATCGGCGGGCGTGGTTTCGGTGTCTGGCGATTGTGGAATGCCGTTGAGAGCACGACCAAGTGGGATGATCCAAAGAACGAACTTGTCATCTCATCGGGACCCATTGGCGGAACGACCAATTATCCCGGGTCGGGCAAGTCGATCGTCGTGAGTCTGTCTCCATTGACAGACGGTGTGATTGACTCCAATGCTGGCGGGTATTTCGGTCCCTATCTTAAGTTCGCTGGGTGGGATGCCCTTGAGCTGCAGGGAAAGGCCAAGGACGATGTCATTGTCTTCATCGATGGAACCAAGGGCGTCATTCAGTTGTTGGCCTGTCCGGAGATGGACATGAATACGCATGTCCTGGGTGAAAGACTCCTTCATGATTTCGCTGACTCAGACAACAAGAGGGATATTGCTGCGGTTTCTACAGTGACTGCTGGCGCGGGGGCTGAGCATTCTCGCTGGGGTTGTCTTAACTTCAGTTTCTTTGATCTAAAGCGTGAGGCATTGCGAGTCAAGCAGGCAGGTCGTGGAGGAACGGGAACCGTTTTCCGCGACAAGAGAATCGCTGGGTTGGTCGTCAAGAGTCCGGGTGTGGGACCCATGTCGAATCAGCCGGCCGACCTGAAGCGCATTCAGGCGGTGGGAGCGCGTATCACCAAAGAAATCATGACGCTTGATGCCGACCAATGTGATATGCGTCGCGTCGGGACATCCCACCTCATCGAAATCATGGACGAGTACGATCTGTTGCCAACCCACAACTATAAGTTCGGCCGACATCCCGAATCTGGCAAGATTAGCTCTCCTGTGTGGCGTGAACGGTTTGGCCAAAACATGCCCGACGGATGCTGGCTTGGCTGCACCATGTCTTGTTCCCATGCAGTTGATGACTTTCCATTGACGTCAGGTCCCTATAAGGGCACGAAGGTTCTCGTGGATGGACCCGAATATGAAACTGCGGGCGGAAGTGCCAATGTGGGTGTTTTTGATCCTGGATTCGTGTTGGAGATGAATTTCTATTGCGACACCTATGGTATCGACACCATTTCCTTCACCACAGGACTTGCCTTTGTCATGGAGTGCTACGAGGCAGGGCTCATTAGCCCCGAGGTAACTGGCGGACTAGATCTTCGATTTGGCAACAAGGAAGCCGCCCTGGAAGTGTTGCATCAGATTGGGCGTGGCGACGGGTTTGGCGCCATCGTTGGCCAGGGAATACGCAAGATGAAGGCCATCTTTGCGAGAGATTTTGGCGCGGATCCTGAGTTCATGCAAGACATTGGCATGGAAGCCAAGGGCCTCGAATACTCGGAGTACGTCACAAAGGAATCGCTGGCTATGCAGGGTGGATATGGATTGGCCCTCAAGGGGCCGCAGCATGACGAAGCCTGGCTCATTTTCATGGATATGGTGAACAACCAGATCCCTACATTCGCAGATAAGGCCGAGGCTTTACATTACTTCCCCATGTGGCGCACGTGGTTTGGCTTGGCCGGGCACTGCAAGTTGCCGTGGAATGACGTCGAACCTGAAGACAATGCCCAGACGTTCGAGCCTGCCAAAGTTCCGGAACACGTCGACAACTACTGCAATGTCTTTGCCGGCGTCACAGGAACTGAAGTCACACCAGCAGACCTCATCCTTCAATCTGAACGCGTTTATAACTTCCAACGCGTGTTTGGGGCGCGGTTGGGCTTGGGCACACGAGAGCATGACGCGATTCCCTATCGATCCGTTGGACCCGTAACCGAGGAAGAGTATGAGTCCCGAGCAGAGCGCTATGACGGACAGCTCAAGGATCAGCTCAACGTAGATCCATCTGGGAAGACGACGGCTGAGAAAGTGGCCATCCTTCGAGCTCATCGTGAGAAGCAGTACGAGACTCTCATTGACGCTGTCTACAAGCGTCGCGGATGGACGAGCAATGGAGTTCCTACGATCGCCAAGCTGAAGGAACTGGGAATCGATTTTCCTGATGTGGTCGAAGTGGTGACACCGCATCAGTAGTGTTCGCCAGTTCGTTGAAGTTCCATACCAAGGGTTCGCGCTAGCGCGAACCCTTTCTTCATTAATAGGATGCCATGGTGGCGAGCAAGCCGCTGTTCGTGCGGCTATTCAGGGTCTGAGAGTACCCACTCGCGCTCTCGCAGTGGCAGCAACAGAAGGTAGCTCACGGCGATCGCGAGCATGAGGATCGAAAGCCAAATGAGCACTTGTCCAACGTCATGGCTATCGACCAAGGCCATGACGATGGCCAGAGACAGAGGCTGTACCACGCCTCCTACGAAGGACCTGATCCCATTGATACGGCCCCTGATCTTGGAGGGGAGCACTTGCTGAACGAGCGTGAAGCCATACACCTGCTGGCCTGTGGCCCCGAATCCGAATAGAAAGAAGACCACCAAAGCAACAGCGGGCAGCATCGTTGCTCCCAGAGTAAGGAACGCTAGCGAATAGAGAGCCATACCGCCGATCCACATTGGGACCTTGGGCCACTTTGTTCCAATGGACGAGGCGATCAAGCTCCCCACGAGCACGCCACCAACAGACAAGCCTTGGAAGAAGCCGTAGCCTTCTGATCCTACTCCAACTGCAACCGCGACCACGGGAGCGATGAAGAACAATGGTGCATAAATTAGAGATCTGGCGAAATCAAGGGTCACGACTCGGCGAAGGATTCTTTCCTTGCGTATGTATGCAAGAGAACAGCGGAAATCACGGATCGGTTGCCATCGTGAGCTTTCTGGTTCTGAGTGCGGAGTGCCGGTCTTGAGGGGAAGAAACAGGGCTGCTGCTGCGCCCACGAGATACATGATACCGTTGAAGAGAAAGACGGGCGCTGGACCCCACATGGCGAGAACAATGCCGCTCATGGCGGCCTCAAGCAGGTTGTCTGCCATGCCCCACGAGCTCAGCATGCCGTTGACGCGAACCAAACGATCTTTCGGGACGATATCAGGCAGTAGGGAAGAAAACGCGCCGCTCACGGGTGTCCCGAGCACAGCTTCGCCAACAAGAAAAATCACTAGGTGCCACATGCGCAGGGTACCTGCGCCGGAGTAGGCAAAGATGACAAAGCACAAGACGGCGAGCATTGCGTGTAGGTATACAAGCAGATTCCTGCGATTGAAGCGATCAACAATCGACCCGGAGATCAATCCTGAAACCGCCGCACACAGTGTCCAGACTCCGCCCAGGCCCGCAATAGAAAGAGCAGACCCTGTGATGGCCAACCCTGTCCAAAACACAGCGATCTGTGTGAATACGTCTCCCGCATTCCCCAAGGCAGTGCCGATGAGAAAGGGAACAAGTCTCCGATTAGGTACTTGCTGGTATGTGTTAGTTGTTGTCAATGTCCGATCCTGCCCGCTCGACTTATAAGCTCGTTTACGAGGTTCTATGAATATTACGGGGATTAATTGAATATTGCAAGTGGCCCTAAGATTGAAATCCAAACAGCGTTTCGCTACAATTCCATTGGGTGGTGTGATGGCTAAGAAACCTCAGAATATGCCGGCTTATGAAGCCGATCAAATCAAAGTTCTTGAAGATCTCGAACCAGTTCGTCTACGTCCGGGGATGTATATTGGCAGTACTGGTCAAAGTGGCCTCATGCATCTTATCGAGGAAGTTGTCGACAACAGCATTGACGAGGCTCTGGTTGGTGCATGCACCGAGATCAACGTAATTATACATTCTGATAACCGTGTGACTGTTGAAGACAACGGACGAGGCATGCCTATTGGCATCCATACTGAGAGTGGTGTGCCTGCTCTAGAATTGGTAATGACAACGTTGCATGCTGGCGGCAAATTCGATAATGAGAGTTATCACGTTTCAGGTGGACTCCATGGTGTGGGCGTTTCTGTAGTCAACGCGCTTTCTGAGTTCATGTCCGTTGAGGTGCACAAGGACGGGTCCATCCATCGGCAAGAATTTGCTCGGGGCGAGAAGCGAACTGAGTTGCTGGTTACTGGCCCGACAAAAAAACGCGGAACACTAACCACGTTTCTTCCTGATTCCGAGATCTTCGGAGAGATTAGTTATCACTTCGCCAAGCTGTCTCATCGGCTTCGCGAACTCTCCTACTTGAACGGTGGACTCAAGATCACCCTGGAGAATGAAGCAGCCAACGTGAAACGCACCTTCCAAAACAAGGGAGGCATTGCCTCGTTCGTCCTCGAATTGGCTGAGAAGAAGGAACCGATTCATCCTAAGCCCGTCTACATTAAGGGCAAAGACGCAGGCATTGAGATTGAAATCGCTTTGCAATGGACGAGAGCTTATGACGAGTCGATTAATGCCTTTGCCAACAATATTAACACTGTTGATGGGGGAACCCACCTCACAGGGTTCAAGTCCTCGTTGACGAAGTTCATGAATGAATATGGACGAGACAAGAAGATCCTGAAGAAAGCTGATTCCAATCTTCGGGGCGAAGACATTCGCGAGGGCTTGGTTTGCATTATTAGTGTCAAGATTCCCAATCCGGAATTCGAAGGACAAACGAAGACGAAGCTTGGCAACCCGGAAGTCGCCGCCATTATGGGGAGTATTGTCCAAGAGCAGTTGGGCCTCTACTTCCAGAAGAAGCCGAAGATTGCCCGCACGGTGATTGAGAAATCCGTGAGCGCGAGTCGTGCCCGGCAAGCGGCCTCCAAGGCACGCAACATGGCTCGAAGAAAGGGACCCCTTTCTTCGACTGCATTGCCCGGCAAATTGGCCGATTGCTCGAATCGGAATCCCGAATTCAGCGAGCTGTTCATCGTTGAGGGTGACTCGGCTGGTGGCAGTGCCAAGCAAGGTCGTGATCGCAACTTCCAGGCGATCCTTCCATTGCGTGGCAAGGTTCTCAATGTAGAAAAGGCCGGGCTAGCTAAGCTGCTCGATAACCTTGAGATTAAGGCGATGATTACGGCCATCGGTACGGGGATTCGTGAAGACTTCACTCCGGAACGGTTGCGATACGGCAAGCTGATTATCATGTCTGACGCTGATGTCGATGGTGCTCACATTACCACGCTAATTCTCACATTCCTCTATCGCTACCTTCCCAAGTTGATTGAAGATGGACATGTCTTCATTGCCAAGCCGCCGTTGTATCAAATCAAATCTGGCAAGAAAGCGACGTATTTGCATTCTGATGGTGAACTCGATAAATATCGCGAGGAACATACGGGCAACTACACTGTCAAGCGGTTCAAGGGATTGGGAGAAATGAATCCGCGCGAGCTTTGGGACACGACGATGGATCCAGAGGCCCGTATCTTGAAGCTTATTGATATCCGCAGTGATCTTGAAGCCGATGCAGTTTTCTCGACACTGATGGGGAATGACGTGGCCTTGAGGCGTGACTTCATTTGGGAAAACTCCGACAAGATCACCACGCTCGACATCTAGCCGCCGAGCGTTGCGAAAGCAAGGGAGGCATGATGAAAAAGTGGTTTGTCCTAAGTCTTCTGATTGGCTTGCTGGGATGTGTGTCCTTCTCTGGGATGGGCTCCGGTGTTGGTGCAGTCGCTGGTGTTGATCCGACAGGATTGTGGCTCATCGGTGCGATGACAGAACTGTCAATCACGGAAGTGTTCGATGTCCGCGCACAAATCGGGTTTGCCACTCAAGACATCGAAGGGTTGATGCTTGTTAGCTTGTCTATCCTGCCGCACGTTATGCTACCTCCGATCGACTTGTTTGCAGGGCTTGGCTTGGGCGTCGCACTGACTCCACCGCCCTTCTCTACAGGACTTGTTGTGGAAGGGGCAGCTGGCATTCGCTTGGTTCCTGCAGACGTCGTTTCCATCATCTTGCAGACAAGGTATCTCCTGCGCTGGACTGGCGGGATCTGGACATCCGGGCCTGTCTTTGAGGGTGGCATCCTCATCAACTTCTAGATGGCTTGGCCCCTTGGCATCCTTCTCGGAGGCGTGACGCTTCTGTGGATCGGTTGGAATCTGACCCTGGATGCCCTCTGGCAACCGACGGATCCAATCACCATGAAGAGGCTTCTCTATCTCTCCGAGATTCAGCCCGGCGAGAAACTCGTCGATCTGGGATGCGGCGATGGACGATTCGTCGTCGCAGCAGCCAAGGATTTTGGTGCACGCGCCACAGGGGTTGAGATTGATCCATTCCGCGTGTTATATGCCAAGGTTTGGATCTGGTTGGCGCGACTGTCTGATCGAGCCAACGTGATTCGAGGCAATATGTACGAGGTAGATGTCTCGGACGCAGACGTGGTCATTCTCTTTCTATCTGCGACATCCAATTTCCGATTGCAGAAACGGTTGCGCGGGCAACTGAGGGATGGAGCCCGCGTCGTCTCTTACTATCATCCGATGTGGGGATGGCAGCCTGACATGGTGGGCAAAGCCCGCGATGGCTATCCCATCTATGTTTATCGCATGGGAGAGAGCCTTGGCAAAGTCTCTCGCTGAGCTTGCTTCAACGCTCGGACTTGCAGCCCAGCCAAGCTGGGCAGGAGTCGATGTCACAGGTATCTGCGAAGACTCGCGGCGGCTGGTCCCTGGTGATCTGTTCGTAGCTATTTCAGGAAAGGACCAAGACGGAAGTTCGCACGTCGCTCGTGCTGTTGATTGTGGCGCCGTGGCCGTACTAGCAGAGCGTGAGCTTCGAGCAACCGTGCCTGTGCTTGTTGTCCCGCTTGCACGTGTCGCTCTAGCACAACTTGCCGCTGCCTTCTACGGCCATCCGACTCGCGATCTTTTCACTGTCGGAGTTACAGGAACGAACGGGAAGACAACGGTGTGTCATTGGACCGCTGATGTTCTAGGACGCAACCAAACGACCATCGTGTCGACAGTCCGAAATCCATCTCTTGGACTCCCCGGCCTGACGACGCCGCCGAGTCCCGTTATTCAATCAGTGGCACGAAATGCTGCCGATGCTGGTGCGCAAAACCTCATTCTTGAAGCCTCATCAGCAGGGATTGATCAGGAGCGAGTCAGCGCAGTCGATTTTGATGCGTGTGTTTTCACTAACCTTTCTCTTGAACACGTGCGCCATCACAACGGATTGGCTGCCTATCGAAATGCCAAGCTGAGGCTATTCGCGACCCTGAAGCCCGAAGCTTGGGCCATAGTGAATGCTAATGATTCAATGATAGAGGTCTTGGCTGCAGCAACATCTGCTCATGTCATGAGATACGGGTGGGATTGTTGGGCCGATATTCGAGCCTCCAATATCCACCTAGAACCTCGAAGCAGTCAGTTTACAGTGACCGTCGGCAAGGATCAGGAGATGGATGTGCATCTATCATTGCCAGGAAGCCACAACATCTCCAATGCCTTGGCCGCAATCAGCGTAGGCGTGGCTGCAGGCCTACCCATACAAGTAATCTGTGATCGATTGACACAAGCACGTCCCATACCCGGGAGGTGTGAGTTTGTCAGCCATGCAGACGGACGGGTGGCAGTGATTGACTTCGCACATAACGGAGCTTCACTCGAGGCCCTGCTCTCTTCCCTCAAGCCGAATGTTCGACGTCTAATTGTCGTCTTTGGGTGCCCTGGGGACGGAGAGAGAGAGAAACGACTGTCAATGGGTGCGGCCAGTGTCCGGTGGGCGGACGAAATCATCTTGACATCTGACAATCCAAAGCGTGAAGAGCCTCGTTCCATTCTAGAGGAGATTCGAGAAGGCATGGCGGACTCTAGCATTTGTGTGAACAGCGTTCTCGATCGAGCCAAGGCCATTGGTATCGCTGTGGGTCTAGCTGCCCCAGGAGACCTCGTCGTCGTGGCGGGAAAGGGACACGAGACGGAACAACTCGTCCAAGGCGAGCGCCTACCCTACTCCGATGCGGAAACACTGCGAGATCTGGGATTCCTTCCCGATACTGGCTTCGCTGGTTTGGGTCACGTCCAGGCTAGTTTCGCAGACGACTAGCTATTCTTCAGTTCGTCAACCAGGCTCTCGAGCGCCAATGCCCGTGAACCCTTGACTAGCACGACCATCTGAGCTGTTCGATTTCTGATCCAACTTGCGATTTCAGACCGAGGCAGAACGATGACCTTGGGATTCTCAAACCCCTCTGCTAGGGCAGAGGCATCTGCCACAGTGCGACAGGCTGTAATGGCTGCATTGCCGATAGGCAAAATGGCATGGATGGGAAGATTCAGTGCCAACTGTGCGATTGTGCGATGGAAGCTCTCACTATCTGCTCCCAATCCCAGCATCTCTCCGAACACGAATACTCGGAGTGCGTTGTCCTCTCCGAACGTAGCCAGCACCTTGAGGGCTGCCTTCATCGAAGCAGGATTGGCATTATAGGTATCATCAAGGACGGTTCCGAATGACACGCGAATCGGATCCAGACGGTGGGGGATAGGCCGGAAAGTTGTTGTCTGGTCAGCAATTGCGGACCAACTCATTTCCAACCTGTGAGCGGCAACTGACGCTAGCAGGAGGTTCTCTGCGTTATGTGTTCCAGCGAGCGCAGCCGTCAGCGTTACAGCAGGGGCATCCAACGAGACCTTCACACTAGGAACTGTCTGAAGGATGTGACCGCGAACATCGCCGTGGTCCAACCCGACCGTGACAACAGAAGCCTTTGCTGAAGACGCCAAGTCCAGAAGAATCGGCACATCTGCGTTAATGATGACCTCTCCATTCTCAGGCAGCTGGTTCACCAGCGACCATTTCTCTGAGGAGACAGCAGCGACGGTCTCGAATCTGTCGAGATGACCTGGTCCCACAGATGTGATAATGCCCAGGTGTGGACGCAGGATGCGAGCGAGTAGTGCGATATCACCGGGTTGCTCCGTTCCCAGCTCAAATATGCCGAGTTCAGCGCTCGCAGGCATGGATAGTAGAGCGATAGGCAGACCGATTTCAGTGTTGTAATTGTGGGGAGAGGAATAAACGGTTCTCTGTGCTGACAGCAGATGATGCAGCAATGCCCTAACTGTTGTCTTACCATTTGTTCCCGTAATAGCCACAAAAGTCGCTTCCAACGTATCGCGCCAGGCGGCTGCCCACTGTTGCAAGGCCAAGGCTGGATTCGCAACGAAAACGAGATTGCGGGCGTTACTAGGGAGATTGGAGGTATCAGATATGATGGCGGCACTCGCTCCGCGATCGAAAGCTTCGGCCACAAACCTGTGCCCGTCGGATTGGTTTCCAGAGAGGGCAACAAACAGATCTCCCTGTTCAACGAGCCGCGAGTCGTGAATGGCGCGTGTGGGTGAAACGCTCTCCCTGCGGAGAAGCTCGCCCCCAACGATCTGGGCAATCTTCTCCACAGGGAACATGGAACCTACCATCCAGGCCCGCTACCTGAGGTGTCAGGTGCATCTGTCGGTGTAGTCGCAGCGGCATCTAGCAGCAACGGAACGACAATCTCGCGCTCATCATAGATGACATAGCCGGGAAATCCGTAGACTTCCTCAGCGACACCAAAGATTGCTTTGGGGTCGAAGCTGAGTAGATTGACGGCAAACAATTCAACGGTCAATTCGTCATAGGCAGGGATGCTCTCGATGGCGTCAATCAAGTCACCCAATCCATCGAATTCTCGCGCAGTTTCACCATCTTCAAGATAGCGAGGTCCTCCATAGGCCCGAATGACGATAATATCTGACAGAAGATCAGTTGGGATTTCCAGTGATCCAGTCTCGACGCGTGACTCGCCTTGGAATGTTTGAAGAATGACCTCGTAGGTCACTGTATCTCCTGGCGCGTAGTACTGACGGTCAAGTGCCAGTCCGTTAATCTGGATGCCTCGTATTTCCTCTGTGATCTCCATTGACGCCGAGATGCTTGTGATTTCCGGATCTGCGAACGAGTTGTATTCCAGGAAGGAGACCATGCTTGCCAGCTGCCAGGGCGCATAGATGGCAATATCTGCGGAACTGAAGAATACATCTCTGCGCTCCAACGGGAACGGCATATTGTCACCCTGAATCGTATACGTCACTTCGACGGTCCCCTGGCCTACGCGGTCAAGTGTCGTGTCAATAGCCTGATACCCCATGGACAACAACAGATTTGGAACGAGCTGTGGTTCCTTGACTAGACCAACGGAGTAATCTTTGGACAGGCCGCGATCCGTATCCTTGACGCTAAGCGACAAATCAATCAAATCGGCTACTGGGCCCAATCGGCCCCCGATGGCTGCAGTTCGATCCTCAAGAATCGTTCCGAGCGGATCGCCCAAGGTCCCCAGTTTGAACGAGGCTTGGAACGATTTCATGGTGCTGATGATCGATACGCTGGCTAGCGGGAATTGCGAGCGACCGTTGTTGATAAATGGGTGACCATAGCCAATCAGCGTGTCTCCGTCGCGATAGGTGATCGTGCCTAAGGACCCGGCTGACATGTCGCCAGTAGCCAAGGCTACACCGACAGATCCGCCAGCGACCAATGTCGCAGGATCCGTGGCAGTCCCCGCACCAGAGCCAGCCAGCGGTATCAATGAGAGCCCCAAAGAGGACAGCCCGGCGAAGTCGGGTTGAAAGCCGGTATCCAGTACATCTGCGACGAACTTGGCTGAAGTGCCATGTGTGGCCAGACCCGACATCAGGATGTCGAGGGATCGACCGGAGAGTCCGGTTGTGACTAGCGGTGATGATACGGGATAGGAGAAAATGACGTCAGGAAGAGTGGCCACGAGCGTATCATTGGCCTGGCCTTTCATCTCAATGAAGCCGATATCGGCGAGAACAGCAGATGGTGCAGGTGTCGCTGCAATCGTTGCAGTGCGGGCATCATCGAGGACTGCGAGCATTGGTTCAATGGGCGTAACCAATCCGATGGGCGTAATGGCCTTGGACCAGTTGGCAGCACGAGAAATTGCACCAATAAGCTTGCCATCGATATAAACGGGGCTTCCACTCATGCCTTGGGCAATGCCACCTGTGCGGCCAATCACTTCGCCGGAAACCTGCACAACGATGAAGTCTGACAATGTGCCTGGTTGATCGATGACACCAAGAACGTCCACTGTAAATTCTTCGATAACATCTCCAGCCACGATTGTCTTACCGACACCCGTCATGCCGATTTCGATTTCGTCTAGGAACAAGAATTCAGAGCGGTCATAAGCCAATGCCACGCTGCTGAATACGACAAGCAAGAGGCAAGAAAAGAGAACGGAGCGTTTCGTCACAGTTCCTCCTTTGATTTTCACAAGGGTAGTATACGGGTCTCGTATGGCAGAGATGTGAAGGAATCGTCGGCTTACTGCACGCCGAAGAACAGGGCGCGCACAAGCATGAGAACCGGAATAATCTCTAGCCGACCGATCCACATATTGAAGCAAAGGGTGAGTTTGCTAATCAACGACATGGCAGGATGGGTAATCCCCACAGATAGCCCAACATTGCCCTGTGCGCTGGCGACCTCAAAGACGACGTCAGACAATGTGTACTCTGCAGGAACAGTGTGCAGCAGCACAATAATGCCAAGGCCCAAGAAAATTAGCCACAAAAACGTAATGAGCGAGGCATCCTCCAACCGTTGGCCAACCTGAGATTCGTCGACTGTCGAATCTCCTAAACGGAAAGGTACGATAGCTTGTCGAGGAGACACGATCTTGCGAAAACGCCATTGAACGCCCTTCATCAAGATGAGCATGCGCATGACCTTGATTCCGCCTGCCGTCGATCCGGCAGCGCCCCCAATGAACATGGCGGCAGCAAGCAGCAACTTGCCTGTAGGGCTCCATGCACCCAGATTTGCGGTTTGGAACCCTGTACAGGTGATTGAGGAGACCATTTGGAATGCAGAATCTCGCAAGGATTGGAACCCGCCGATCACGCCTATGTTTTCTAGTGTTAATACGGCAATTCCAATCACTGTGAGGATGAGGAACCAGCGGGTTTGGAAATCACGCCAAAGAATCCAACCATTGCCACGCATCATTTCATAGTGAACGGCAAAGCTAATGGCACCGAGCAACATGATTGGAATAAGCGTGAGTTCGATGGCCACACTGTTATAGGAGGCGATTGAGTTTTCTGTGACGCTGAATCCGCCTGTGGAGATCGCTGTCATGGCGTGGTTAATCGACTCCCACATTGGCATCCCCGCGCCCCAAAGGGCGATGACAGAGATGAAGGTGTAGAGGAAGAAAATCCACCACATGGTGCGTAGTGTTGAATTGATGCTTGGGTGAATCCTCTCAGATCGGGCTTCTGCGTAGTACAGACTATGGCTGGCTGCTCCAGGACGAGGTCCGGCCAGAATGGACAGCATAAGAACGATGACACCCATTCCGCCGATCCATTCAGTGAAGCTGCGCCACCATTGCAAGCTCTTGGGCAAAAGATCAGCGCGGGCGACCATGGTTAGTCCCGTGCCTGTGTATCCAGAAATCGACTCAAAGAAAGCGCTGGCTGGATCCTTGAAGACCTGCAATGTTTCTGTGGCCGCGCTTGGATCAATCATGAGTGACGTTAGGACAAAAGGCATGGCTCCCAGTGTGGCGATCAACAGCCAGCCGATTGCCGCGATGATGAGTCCGTGCTTGAGTTGTGTATCACCCGCTGTCTTTCGTAGCGGGAAGTACAGTAGAGCTCCAAGTGCGAAGGATGTTCCAGCCGTAATGGCAAATGGGGCAAGCGCATAGGTTTCGCCAAACACCAGCGGCATAATCATGGACAGCAGCGCCATCAATCCAACGACGGGAAGTAGCAACCCTAGGTCGCGAAGGATGATGAAGAGATCTTGTTTGGCACGAAAGATTGATACGCTCATCCCACCAATTTGGCGATGACGTCATCAGGAACCCGTTGTAGTGAGAACAGGGTCAGGATGTCGCCCTCGGCGAGAATAGAATCGCCCATAGCGATAGATTGTGTGTCTTCATCATCCCGAGCGATGGCTAGGACGCGGATAGACTCTGGAATGAATCCTCGTTGAATGCTGTCGGCGATCGAACGGCTAGCAAGGGGGGATTCGCTCGTGACAGGCAACCTGAAGATCTGTGCTCCTTGGGGGAGCAGAGCAAAATCCTGCACATTCGGCTGTTTGACTGCGTTGTACAGATGCTGGGCAACAACTTCTTCCGGGTTTTCCATGACATTGGCTCCCAGTTTGCGAAAGAAGTCAGCGTGTTCAGTTTCGTTAACCACGGACACAATGGAAGGGATTTCCAGGTGTGCGGCAATGGATACGACCATCAGATTAACGGCATCATCCGATGTCGTGACGATAAGTGCGTCGGCTCTCTCTGCCCCCGCCTCGCGAACTGTCTCCGCAGAGGTTGCATTGCCACTGAGTACTGTGATGTCATATTTATTGCTTATCTCTCTGGCGCGATCAGGATCCGCGTCGATGAGCACCACGTTGTTCTTCTCGCAGACGGCGATATCGATCAAGCTCGTACCGATACTGCCAGCCCCCACAATGATCATGTACATTGAAGCCCCCTTACCGCATTGGATGGTAGCATAGATGAAATCTTGGGTCAACGGGAGAAATCCTCGGAATGTACAACAGGAAAGGATTCTGACATTGAGTCACGTCTCCAAAGGACCTACAATCGGCCCGTGATGAGGAAGAATAGAGCTTTCAATCTTAGAAGTATGTCGTTGGTTCTTGGCTTGGCGGTCTGTTTGGGCCTGTCTGGGTGTCTGTTTCCGGGGGCCAATCGCGCTCCGGTTCTTGTGTTGGATGTGCTGCCGCGTGAAGGGTACATACCTCTGGCTGTTGGGTTTGATGCCTCAGATTCCTTTGATCCCGAGGGGAAGGTTCTGACAATTCAGTGGGACTTTGACGACGGAGATTCAGCAACAGGCTCAACTGCGACGCATTCCTACAGAACCGCGGGTACGTATCAAGTTCGTGTTACGGGTACGGATGCAGATGGGGAAACCGCCGTGGTCATTGTTCCCATTGTTGTTCAAACCATCCCTGATGGGTTCACACTGCGCACTCTGCGGTGGGCGCGAGATGGCGAATCAAAGGTCTGGGATATGCTCATTCCTTACGGTCTCTATCAGGATTACAGGGGACGCCTGCGTAATAGTCCGTATATTGACAAGTATGTCGATTTCGTCAACGATCCACTTGATGATCCAACGCTTCGCGACTATGCCCTTGAGCTTTGGAATCGCGCCGGCCAGAACGATGATGAATTCATTCGCGAGGCACTGGCTTTCGTTCAAGGTGCTATTCGTTATCAAGCTGATCCGAACGGTATTGATCATCCCTTGTATCCGCTGGAAACGTTGGCTGACGGCGATGGCGATTGTGAAGATACGGCCATTCTATTTGTAAGTCTGCTCAAAGCGATGGGCATTTCGTGCAAGCTGGCCTTTGTCGATACCAATGATGATATCAGTCCTGATCACGTGCTGGTTCTGGTTGCTGTTTCTGATCAGCTGCTGTCTGAGCTGGACTGCGCGAACACGATTCTCCCGTTTGTATGGGCCGATGGCACGTTTGTGGTTGCAGAGACTGCAGTCGATCATGGAGTGTACGGTCTTGGGTGCGACCCCTGGGGTCTTGACGAAGGAGACCTTGTAGAGCTATGGTCATTCCCCGGTTCGTAAGATCGGAGTCCTAGAAAGTCCAACAGGGCCGAACACGGTCCAAATGAGGTGCTGTGAATCATAGTTTGATTGATCCCAGAACGCTATTGCAGTATGACTTTGGTGCCTATCACCCATTCAAGATATTCCGGCTTGGACTCGCATACAGCCTCATCGAGTCCTACAAAATGGTTGAAGCCGAAGACATCCGCGTTCTATCTCCCCGCATGGCGACGGATCCCGAGGCAATAGCATTCCATACGCAGGGATATCTTGAGTGTCTGCGCCTTTCCAGCGATGGAACATGGACGCCCAACCTGTTCACGCACGGGCTAGGAAGCTCTGATAATCCCGTATTCCCGGGAGTTTATGACTGGGCGATGTCTGTGGCGGGCTCATCAATCCTTTGCGCCGAAGAGGTTCTATCGGGCAGAGCGAATCGAGCATTCAACCTCTCAGGAGGACTCCATCACGCCATGCCCTCCCGCGCATCGGGATTCTGCCATATCAATGATGGTGTCCTAGCCATTCAAGCATTGACCGATGCGGGCAAGCGGGTGGCCTATGTGGATATCGATGCACATCATGGTGATGGCGTCGAGCATGCCTTCTACAAACGGTCCGATGTTCTCACCATCTCGATTCATCAGACAGGGCGAACGATCTTCCCGGGCACTGGGTTTGCCAACGATGTCGGCGAAGGAGAGGGTGCGGGATTTGCTGCGAATATCCCCCTTCCTCCTGGTGCGGGTGATGATGCCTATGAACGTGCCTTTGCAGAGATCATCCTTCCGCTTCTTCGAACCTACAAACCCGATGTCTTGGTCACGCAGCTCGGCTCCGATGCTGTGCTCGGTGATATCGTTGCCAATCTGCGATTGTCATTGCGCGGATTCGAGCATTGCCTACAGCAGTTCCGCGCATTAGATCTTCCGTGGATTGCGATCGGTGGCGGTGGGTATGACGTGGCCAATGTTGTGCGTGCCTGGGCGTTGGCTTGGGCGACGATGTTGGATCGCCAGCTTCCTGACGAACTCCCGCCTGAATGGATCACCGAAGCTGCTGCACATGACGTGCGAGCCTTCTCCTTGCGCGGGAACGAACAGCCAACAAGCTCTCCAGATCATGTGTTGAGCGATTTGAACGAGACAATCGAGCAGCTGAAAACGAACGTGCTCAAACGAATGAACACCTAGAAACGGAGTTGGCCTTTGCCCAAGAACAAGAAGGAGACGAATCAGAAGCAGGATCATCAGATCCATGAAGCCGAACTGCGTGCGACCGTTCAGATCCAACTCCCAGATGAGCGTGTATTCGAGTTCAACCGGGGAACGCCGCTCGTTGACGTATTCCGCGCTGCCTATGACATCAACAGTCAGCCCGTGGCTGCGATTATTGATGGCGTCTTAGTCGAATCGTCGCGCCCTTTGGATTGGGACACGGCGGTGAGACCGGTCTTCCTTACAGATTCGGACGGTGCACGTATCTACGCTCGTAGTCTCTCGTTTCTACTGGTTATCGTCGTGCGAGAGCTGTTCCCCGATATTCGAGTCTACATTGATTATTCGGTTCCCCATGGAGGCTATGTTTGTCATCTCAAGGGGCGCGCGCCTTTCACCAACGAGGAACTGAAAACCATCAAGAACCGGATGAAGGAGCTGGTGGCTGCTGACCTTCCCATTCTCCGCAAGCGCGTCACGATGGAAGAAGCGCGCGAGTCCTTCCGTGCCCAGGGGGATACGGACAAAGAGCAACTAGTAGCTTCGCTCAACGAGGATCACTATCACCTCTATGAGCTGAATGGCATGACGGACTACTTTCATGGCTATATGGTTGCCTCAACCTGCGTGCTCAAGACGTTCGGCGTTGAACCTTGTGAAGGTGGCTTTGTGCTGCGATTCCCTCGCAGAAAGGATCCGACGCGACTTGTGCCAAACGTCAAATTCCGGGCATTGCGCAAGGTCTTCGATGAATACGGACAATGGCTCAAAGTGATCGGCGTCCGCGATGTCGGATCGCTCAATCAAGCCATTCGATCCGAACGTATTGATCAGATCATTCTGATTTCCGAGGCTCTGCACGAGAAACGAATTGCCGAGATTGCCGCTTCGATCAAGCGACGACATGCTGATGGCGCCCGCTTGATCTTCGTTGCCGGACCCTCTTCTTCGGGGAAGACGACGTTTTCAAAGCGACTCTCCATCCAGCTTCTGGCCTCTGGATTGCAACCCTATCCGCTGGGTATGGATGAGTACTTCAACCCGCGATCTGTGATGCTTGAACGGTACGGTGATGACATCGATCTGGATGCACCTACAGCCATGGACATCTCCCTTCTTCAAGAGCATCTTCATCGGCTGGGACGTGGCGAATCCGTCACGTTGCCTCATTTCGATTTCCTCACAGGCGAGCGTGAAGAGGGGCCGACGATTCAGCTAGCCCCAGACCAGATCCTGATGGTTGAGGGCATTCACGGCCTGAATCCCGACATTCTAGAGGGATCTCCGACAGATTCCTGCGTGCGTATCTTTGTCTCTGCCCTGACACAGCTAAATCTGGATGCCCACAATCGTGTGTCTACGACAGACACACGCCTTATTCGTCGTATCGTGCGTGACGCCGTATTCCGGGGCTATCCAGCAGAAGACACGCTCAAGCTATGGGACAATGTGCGGCGTGGCGAGAAGAACTACATCTTCCCCTATCAAGAAGAGGCCGACATGATGTTCAACTCTGCCTTAAGCTACGAGCTCGCGGTGCTGAAGCCGTTTGTCCAATCGCACCTGCTCCAGATTCAAGATCCGGCGATGCGTATGGAAGCAGATCGACTGTTATCCTTGTTGCGCTGGTTCGAACCGCTGTCGACAGACAACATTCCATCCAATTCCATCTTGCGCGAGTTCATTGGCGGATCTACGTTGCGTAATTTTGTAGTTGAGCCGCTTAATGGCAAGAGTCCCAGCTTTGGTGACTCTGAAGCCTCCAAAGGAGACCCTCATACACGATGAACACTGATCAATTGATGACGCTGGCTTTGGAGATGGCAGGATTGTCTGAGATTCCTGGAGATAGCGCGATTTATCATCCCGGCGGCGACATCAAGAGGCTGATGTTGGGCATTGACATTAAGGGTCCCGAAGTGAAGATGGCCGCAGACATGGGGTTCGATGCTGCTATCAGTCATCACCCAACGGGAGGGCAAGCACGGCTGCAATTCTATAAGGTGCTGTACAGGCATTTGGATCAGCTTACGGCAGCTGGGGTACCTCTCGAAGCGGTTCAAGCGATGATTGATGACTTGGCCGAGGGACATCGAGTGATGGCCGCCATGTCGAATTTCGATCACGACCCATCTGTCGCGCGGCTACTTGACATGCCGTACATGAACATTCATACCCCGCTGGACGAAATCGGACGTCGTCGACTGCAGGCTGCAGCGGATGAATTGTCAACAACTGACACGATTGCTACGTTGATCGCTCACTTCAATACGTCATTTGGTGAATTCCGTAATGCGGAAACCGAGATCGAATTACGAATGGGCAACATCGACAACCCGATCGGCAAGGTCGTGATGTCGCACGGTGCAGGGACCAATGGTGGCTATCCTGTGGCCAAAGCCTTCTTTGATCACGGCGTCGATACCGTCATCTACATTCACTGTCGCCCAGCCGATTCCAAGAAACTCATCGACGAGTATGGGGACGCGAAGAACCTGATTGTCACAGGACATATCGTGTCCGATTCCATTGGTATCAATCCCTATATTGAACAGTTGCGCGAAAGAGGCATCGATGTTACCACCCTAAGTGGCATCGTTCCCGCTTAGCCTGGAGGTCCTGTGACGACTACGATAGCTACGTTTAACGTGAATTCCGTTCGCTCACGCATGCATATCCTATTGCCCTGGCTGGACAAGGTATCCCCAGACATTGTCTGTTTGCAGGAAACCAAAGTGCAAGACCACGAGTATCCAGTAATCCCATTCCAGGAAGCTGGATACCATGTCACATTCAAAGGGCAGAAATCCTATAACGGGGTGGCAATCCTATCGAAAAGTGAGCCTTCGTCGATCATCAACGGATTCGATGACGGCGGCCCTGCAGATGAATCGCGCTTGATTGCAGCAAACATCGATGGGATCACAGCGGTCAACACCTATGTGCCGCAGGGACGCGATGTGGATCATGAGATGTATCAGTACAAACTCGCCTGGTTTGATCGATTGCGCGCATTGTTTGAGGCGAAGCTGTCTCCAGACATGCCCGTTGTCTGGGTTGGCGACATCAATGTAGCGCCGACAGATATCGATATTCATGATCCGAAACGATTGCTGGGGCATGTTTGCTTCAATCCACAAGTGACTGCCGCCTTCCACAAAGTAACCGACTGGGGGTTCACTGATGTGTTCCGCAAGCACGTTCCCGAAGGCGGACACTATACCTACTACGACTACCGCGCTCGCAATGGCATTGCGGATGGCAAGGGCTGGCGTATCGATCACATACAGGCGACCAGATCGCTCGCTAATCGATCGATCAACAGCTGGATCGATCTCGAACCACGGATGAGCGAGAAACCGTCTGACCATACGCCGTTGATGGCGGAGTTTGAGAGCTAGGCAGCGACCTGGTTCGACTGGGCCAGCTTGGCCAACAACATGCAAGGGTACGGATAGCCACGCGCTGAATTGCCTATTCATTGAAGCGAACCGTCGGGTATACTGACACCATCTCGCTCCGCTCTGTCGGAGATGCTTGAAGGGAACAACTTGGACACGCTCGCTTCCTACAAGGCCCATCTGCAAGAAATGAATATGCTTACGTCTGCCCTGGCACTTCTCTCTTGGGATCAGGAGACGCACATGCCATCGCGAGGCATTGCCGCTCGATCTCAGGTGACGGGCAACTTCTCTAAGAAGCTGTTTGAGCTGAGCATCGCATCAGAGCTTGGCGAGTATCTGGAGGCGTTAGGCAAGGACGATTCCTTGACCATTGAGGAGCGTGCCAGCGTTCGTGATATGGCCAAGGCGTATCATCGTCAGAAGGCGATTCCGCCTGCAATGATTGAGGAACAGGCGATCACCCAGTCACAAGCGCAAGCGGCCTGGGTTGAGGCGCGCAAGAAATCAGATTTCACCGTGTTTCAGCCACTGCTGACGAAAATGGTCGACTTCGCTCGCCGATTTGCCGACTACTATGGCTATGAGGAGCATCCCTACGACGGCTTGCTTGAAGGATTCGAGCCAGGGATGACAGTGAAGAAGCTTCAGGGAATCATTGATCCCTTGCGAGAGCAACTCGTGCCATTTCTGAAGCGATTGACAACAGAAGGTACGGCTCCCGACACAACAGTTATCGAAGGATCGTTTGACACGGCCAGGCAACTTGAAGTGGCAAGAGTGGCCCTTGACCTCATCGGCTACGACTTCGATGCGGGCGCTCTCGATATCGTGGCGCATCCGTTTTCCACAGCCATTGCTTTTGATGATGTGCGCGTGACCAATCGCTACCTCGAGGACCACATAACGTCTGGTCTATTCGGTGCACTGCACGAGGGCGGACACGGGTTGTACAACCAAGGTATGCCAGAGAATCTGTATAACCTTCGACTGAGTGGCGGATCGTCAAATGGTATTCACGAGTCTCAATCCCGAATGATTGAGAATCAGCTGGGACGAAGTCTTCCGTTCTGGAAATACTTCCAGCCCCTCCTGGCAAAGATCTTCCCGCAATTCCGAGATGTTTCGCCTGAGGCGTTGTACAGGGCAGTCAACGTTGTGGCTCCCTCGTTCATTCGTGTGGAAGCCGATGAGGTGACTTACAACCTCCACATCATGCTTCGTGCAGAGCTAGAGGCTGAACTCATTGCGGGTGAGATCCAAGTGGCTGATCTGCCTGCGCGATGGAACGACGCCATGGAGCGCTACCTCGGTATCATACCGACCAACGATGCTGTCGGCGTGCTCCAGGATGTCCATTGGTCTGTCGGCTACTACGGGTATTTCCCGTCGTACATGTTCGGCAACCTTTACGCATCTCAGATGGCAACGACAATTCGGCAGGATCTGCCCGACCTTGACGAACGTATTGCCGCAGGTGACATCCACGTGCTCATTGACTGGATCAAGACGCATGTGCACCAGCATGGTGCTGTGTACCAGCCAGACGAGCTGATGAACCGTATTACGGGAGAGCCGTTGGATTCGTCGCATTTCGTTCGCTACGTGGAATCCAAGTACTCAGAAATTTATGGTCTCGCCTAGCAACCTCATTGCATAGCGACGAGACGACATGAATCAAGATGGCCCTGAGAACCTCGCGGTTCACAGGGCCATCATCTTGGTTCCTCTGAATGATCCCAAGATGAATCAGGGTCTTGCTTCGCGGCCGCGGTGGGCTCAGAAACCTGCCAAAGGGTTGCCGTGTGGGTACAATCGCCGCAATTTAGCTTCCGGAGGATTCTATGCTTCCTCAGCACTCGCGTAATCTGGCTCTTGAATTGGTCCGTGTCACAGAAGCGGCAGCGCTGGCCGCAGGTCGCTACATGGGGCGAGGTGACAGCCATGTGGTTGATCAAGTTGCCGTCGACGCCATGCGTATTGCGCTTCAATCCGTGCAAGCCGATGGGCGAATCGTCATTGGAGAAGGCGAAAAGGACAATGCTCCCATGCTCTTCTGTGGGGAATCCGTGGGTACGGGAGTCCCTCCGCTGCTTGATTTTGCTGTGGATCCGATTGATGGAACGCGAACGCTAGCAGCCGGGACACTCAACTCGATCGCCGTCATCGCAGCGTCGCCACGCGGGACCATGCTTGATCCCGGTCGAGCCATGTACATGAATAAGCTGGCAGTCGGACCCAAGGCCCGCGGGTTGGTAGACATTACGCGACCTGTTGCTGAGAACCTCGATGCTTTGGCAAAAGCTGAAGCGTGCGAAGTTGCTGACCTGACTGTCGTAATCATGGATCGCCCGCGAAATGAGAAACTGATTCATGATGTTCGAACGTGCGGCGCACGTATCCGCATGATCAAGGAGTGTGACGTTGCAGCGGCCCTGATGACATGCTGGGAACACACAGGCATTGATCTCTTGCTCGGTATTGGAGGCAGTCCTGAAGGTCTGCTAGCTGCCTGCGCTGTCCGCGCCCTTGGCGGAGATTTCCAGGCTCAACTCGTGACCTTCCCCGAGGATGTCATCCACTGGGACAATTTCAGTCTCGGCGACCCGCTCTACGTAGATGATCTCGTCGCATCAGATCATGTTCTGTTCGCAGCCACTGGCGTGACAGATGGCGAACTCCTCAAGGGGGTCGAATACTTCGGCGGCGGGGCCGTGACAGAGAGCATTGTCATTCGAGGATTAACGGGCACAGTTCGCAGAATACAGTCCACACACCGGCTTGGAAAACTGGAGCGTCTGATGGACGAACCGAATGTCTCCTAGATATCTCTGCGTCTTCGCTGGATCGGAATGTAACATGCTCCAGAGTGCGTGCCACTCCGTGCCCGCGGATCTCATCGTTTAGGAAGAGCCAATCAATCTGCATGCCAAATGGTCACTTGTGGAGGATAAGAGAGAGAACTTTGTATATAGTTGAGCGAGTCGAGCAACTTATGATCAGCAGCCTATGAAATTGAAGCTCGGCGACAGACTAAGGAGACGCTAGATGCGAAGGACTGGAAGCATGCTTCTGGCCATTGTACTGACAATGGCAATCGGATTTGTCGGGTATTCATTGACGGGCAAGATTGCCGTTGTACTCGGAGGCGGACGCGGTGATCTTTCGTTCAATGACATGGGTTTCAAAGGTGCCAGTGAGGCAGCTGCAAAGCTTGACCTGGAGCTGGTAACTGTCCAAAGTGTTGCGACAGGCGACTACTTCTCGAACCTAAGATCCTTGGCGCGAACTGAAGACTTCGATGTCATCCTTAGCTTTGGATCGTTCTTCGCAGATGCTGTCTCTCAGGCTGCTGATGAGTTCCCCGAGCAACGGTTTGTGACGATTGGCGGTTTTGTTCCAGACAAGGCTAATGTGATGTCTGTTACTTTCCGTGAGAATGAAATGTCAGCGCTTGTCGGTGCCCTAGCAGGGATGGCAGCCGCGTATCATGGCTATGCCTACGCAGGCATCGTTTTGGGCATTGAAATTCCTGTTCTGTATCATTTTGAAGCTGGCTATCGTTTTGGCATAGATTGGGGCCTCAAGCGCTACAAAGAAGCAACAGGAAACGCAGCTACCGTTGGCGTGCTCTACACCTACACGGGGACCTTCCAAGACGTGGCTGTGGGCAAAGCTGCATCTGAAGCGATGCTCGCACAAGGAGCAGCGTCCATCTACAACGTTGCCGGAGCACTCGGACTGGGCGACTTGGAAGCCATTACCGAGCATCACGAACTGGCGGATACTAGTTTCGGCCCTCCCTACTACTTTGGAGTAGATGCCAACCAAGACTATCTCGGCGGTGGGGCCCATGGTTTGGCAAGTGGGATGAAGCGGATTGACGTAGCGACGTACCAAGCGATTGAATCTGTCGTCAATGGCAGTTTCAGTGGCGGGATTGTCAGTCTTGGGCTGGATGAGAGTGGTGTGGGAATCAGCGACCTTGATGATCTTGTTGAATTCATCGACTTCGGCATTGAAGCGGGAGTCCTTGCAGACAACGCCTTCTATAGCACGCTGTCCAATTGGGCCCAGAACCGAGCGACAGTTCCGTCCTGGATCTGGGATGCCGTCGATATCCTGGAGACTGGCATCCTTGATGGCAGTATCTCTGTTCCTACAGCCAACAATCCTGATGAGATGGCTGCTGTACGTGCCGCCTACCCGTAGGATACGAGGCAGCTTCTCGATCACTCATTCCTCGCTAACTCCCTTCAACGGAATCCGCTCTTTCCTCGCGACTTCCGTGAATTGAACCTGTCATGGCGACGCGTTTGGATCTCTGGCAGCTTTCGGGGTTCCAGGATTCATGCTGTATCCTTGAGTTGAGATGGCAGCGAAGGCACTCACTAGAACGGGCCAGGTTCTTGGCTGTCACGCCAACCTTGAGGGGGAAACACCCGATGACGGAGATCTATCAAGCAAGACGTCGTGAACTGCTGAAGCGAACCAAAGGGATGCCGTATCTCGTGTTCGATCTTGATCGGACCATGCCCCATGGCATGGACCAGGTTAGCCTTCGGTACTTGACTGGCTACACGGGCGAGGGCGCCTTGCTGCTCAGTTGTGATGACACGGTGCTGTTCATCGATTCACGCTACCTCGAGCAGGCGGAGCGCCAAGTTCCCCACCTTCGCCGGGTTCATGCTGAAAGCGACTATCTCGACGATATGGGGCCCATTCTCAATGAGCTTGAAGTCAAGAGACTAGGATTCTCGTCATGGCGAATGACCGATTATGTTGTGCGTGAATTGACCCGCCGCACTGGCATGGAGATGGTTTCGTTTCGAGATCCAGTTGGCGAATTGCGCGTTTGCAAGGACGTGGCTGAACTGGCAACGTTGCGGCGTGCTGCAAAGATTTCCGAAGCAGCTCTTGAGAAGCTGATTCCATCGCTTCGACCCGGTACTAACGAGGTGGACATTGCCTTCGAATTCACAGCACTCATGCAGGATCTGGGTGGCGAGGGCGCAGCATTCGGCCCAACCGTTGCAGCGGGTCCGAATAGCGCGCTCCCTCACTACCGGCCTTCGCTCGGGCGGCGTGTACTTGAATCCGGTGACTTCTTGCTTTTCGATTTCGGCGTTCTTGTCGATGGGTATGTCTCGGATATTTCGCGCACATTCGTCATTGGAGAGGCCTCTGATAAGCACCGAGAGATCTACCGATGGGTCAACGAGGCGCTTGATGCCGGACTTGCTTCGTTGAGAGCTGGGGTGCTTGGCTGTGATGTGCATCGTGCAGCAAGTCAGGTCATAGAAGCATCGCCCTATGCAAAGTATGTCTTCCTCTCTCCTCTCGGACATGGTGTGGGACTCGAGGTCCACGAATCACCGAGGATGGGGCCCAAAATGGATGCAAAGCTTGAACGAGGCACAGTGGTCACTGTCGAACCGGGCATCTATATCCCAGGATTCGGCGGTGTTCGCATTGAGGAAATGGCTGTGGTGACTGACACGGGATATGAACTCCTATCCTCGTTCCCAAGAGCTGAACTGGTCGAGCTCGGATAAACACTGACCAACGGTGTTCGAGTCTCGCCAGACAGCGCGCACAACCCATTGATGCAGGGGCGTTATTACTAGAGGCGCTGCTACATGCCCCAAAAAGTGAGGATTGCCCCCGACAAGCGGCTCGCGTTGCTCTTGGCTGTCTGACATAATCAGCCGCATGAGTCAGTCGGTGGGGGCGTCGAATAGCCGCAGGGGAATAGTCGGTCTAGCTGTTTTGATGGCATTTCCTATTGCTGCAGACGAAGCCTATCGCTTCCTCATGCAGCTCTATCTCAAGGGATTGGGAGCTTCTCCGTTTGTGATTGCTTTGGGGACGAGTCTCTGTTGGCTGGGAATCTTTGTTGGTAGTGCCCTGTGGGGGGGCTTGTCAGATCGACGAGCCAAACGAGCGTTGCTGGCGGTCCTTCTCATTGGCGGGGCTGCAATGATGCTGTCAATGGCAACATTGCCAACGACCTCTACTGCCCTTGTCTTTGTTTTTGTGCGGGTGCTATTCATTTCCGGTATTGCACCGATTATTCTGGGCATCCAGTCCAATCGCAGCACGCTGGAAGACCGAGGTCGCAACTTGGCCATTCTCAGCGCCGTGCGTTCGGTTGGCTTTGCCGTTGGTTCGATGCTTGCGGGATTGACGCTTGAACGCCTCGGCTTTCGCTCAGCATTCGCCCTGCTATCAACTCTCCCCATAATCGCGATACTGGGGTTGCTTTCCATCGAAGGGGAGAATCAAAGTGCTAGAAAACAGCCAAGACGACCGAGATCAATTCCGTGGAGCCTTCCTGTTCTGAGTCTCTACGTCGGCGTTGTCCTTCGGCAGATGGGCAATACGGGGACTCGATCCCTCATCTATGTATTCATGGCTACGCTGGGAATTGGAACAGCCACAATGGGCGCTCTCAATGCAGTGAATCCTCTCGTACAGATCCTAGCGATGCTTGGCTTCGGTTGGTTGGCCGATCGCATTGGGCGTCGGCAGATCTTCTTGCTTGGCTTTGCGCTTTCTGTGGTATCGACGGCCTTGTTTGCCGTGTCATCGGGAATCGTGGGTATGGCGATTGCCTATTCGATCATCGGGATCGCGTTTCCTGCCTTGTTTGTCGGCTCAACAGCATTCATAGGGGATGCCGTTTCCTCAGATCGGCAAGGTGCGATGATTGGCCTCTTCGAATCAAGCCGTGGATTGGGCGGCGTCCTTGGACCGCTGCTAGCCGGCCTGCTAGTCCCAGTACTCGGGTTCCGCGGAATGATCGGCGTGATGGCGGGATGTGCAGCCGTTGGGTTTGTCATCGTTCTCGTCGGTACACGAACCGTTGCTCGGCCTAATCCAGTGGCAGATTAGCTATCAGGCTGGCGCGATTTGAGAGGCTGGCTTCCAACATCGACAGCACCAGCATCTGACATAGGCTCGCGACGTCTCCTGCAGTATCCTTAGCGTCACGATGGACACGACAACGAATCCTGATCAGGAGAAGATAGAGACATTCTTCGACGCGCTGGCATCGTCTCTAGCCGATGGATCATTCATCGAGTTGTTGTTGACCAAGCATCGAGGTGAAGAACCTGACCTCAAGCGAATCATCATCCGCCACGTCATTCTCAAGGACCAGCCGCATTTGTCGTTCGTCTATCGCTACGAAACGCGAGATATCACAAAGAATGGCCCAGTGGACCATGGGTTACACAGAATTCGTGGACTGTTGGGAACCGCCTTTAAGGGTGCGCATCTGTTCACCGCGAGCCAGGATATCCAGATTGAGTTCAGCAAGAAGGGCAAGGCGAAGCTGGGTGTGAGCAAGCCATCGCGTGCGCCTGCTGCTGTCGTGGCAGGACACGATCGGCAGAAACGTCGCTACGTTGACCCATCGCGTCCTTTCTTGCGAACACTTGGAGTGACCAAGACAGGCCAGCGAATCGTGCCTGCTATGGCGCGCAAGTGGAAGCAGATCAACAAATTCATTGAGATCTTCGACCATGCAGTCGCTTCATCCGATCTGGCTGGTAAAGGTGCCATTCACGTCGTCGATTTCGGATCTGGCAAGGGCTATTTAACCTTCGCAATTTACGATTATCTTCAGTCCGTTCTAGAGAAGGAAGTAAGTGTTACTGGTGTAGAACTGCGTGAAGATCTGGTTAATCTATGTATGGATCTAGCCGTTCGATTGAGCATGAATGGCCTTCGATTCCGCATCGGCGATGTACGCAGTTCGCCTCCTGAAACCATGGATGCCCTCATTGCCCTGCATGCTTGTGACACGGCCACTGACTTGGCCATTCACCTGGGGATTCGATCCGGTGCGGGAATCATTATGTGTTCGCCTTGTTGCCACAAAGAGATTCGACGGCAGATCAAGAGCCCCGAGATGTTGAAGCCTCTGCTCAAATATGGCGTACACATGGGGCAGGAAGCCGATATGGTCACTGATGCCCTACGCGCTCTTTTGCTTGAGGCTCATGGCTACAAGGTCCAGATCCTGGAGTTTGTGTCCCTGGAACATACGAGCAAGAACAAGCTCATTCTTGCGGTTCGTGGCACAGTGGCGGCTCCGCGAGATGATGTGCTTGCACAGGTACAGTCACTCAAGGCGACGTATGGCATTGAACATCAAGCCCTAGAAACACTGCTGCAGCAAGATGCCTAGGTTCTGATTCTGGATTGGGAAACCATCTATTGCGACACATGGGATAGCTCAATTCACAGGACTACTACAGCACTGATCAGTTGTCTTATGGGCCTAGCATATTGGGCGGGTTGGAGTAAAGGTAGATCGGTGTTGTGTAAGGGCGATCGCCTTCCACAACAGCCTCCCGAGTGTTGGCGCTCGATAGCTCTTCACCGTCTACATCGAAAACAATGGCAAACCGCAACGTCGCAGAGAATGTGCCGCAGGTGCCAGTGAAACGAGCCATCACATCTTTCAAGCGCACTGAGACCGTCTTCGTCAATCCACTGCCTTCGACGTCTGATGGCTGGATGACGATATCTGTCTGTGGCACATCGAGCAGACAATTTTGGCGGCCTGAGATACCGCCAGACGTGGGCTCCGAATCAAATACACGTACTCGTGCAAACTTGTTGGAGTCTAAATCGCCAGACGGATCATACACTACCAAATGAATCGCAATATCGTAGAGGCAGTCTGTTGCACGCCAGACGTTGCGGCATGTGTAGATCCATCCAGTAGAGGGTGTTTGGACAGCTGGTTCCGTCCAGAAATACCATCCACAAATGCGCTCGTAGCGATCCTCACAAGTCTTGTCAATCATTGTCGCAGTGCTGCTCAGAATCTGCGGAGGATCCTGCACCACAATTGTACTTGGCAAAGGCACCAGTTCCGTAGGGGTTCCCACAAAGAAGTAGCACGAAGCAAGAAGAAGCGCGAGAGAGAAAGACAATGAAACCAAGGTCGCCATTCGTAGCATCTTCAAGACAGTTCCTCGCACAACATGCCTCCTGGTTTGATTCATAGCGCCAACAGAACCTGGAGAGACAGCATTGCCCAACCCATTCGAATCCCAAGGCCAAAACTCAAGGTGCTCATTCTGTTGGTGAAAGGTGCAGGCAAGAGCTCATCATCGAGAGCCAGGCGTGAGCTTCCCTCGTACGCGCCTGATACGTATAACGAGCCGATGGTTGCTAGAAGATAGAAGGTGGGCGTGAGTTCATAGCCTACGCCGAGTGTAAGCAGATTCGCCTGATCGACTACGCCGACCAAGTCATATCCCATGTCCTCAACGGCAGGATACAGCTCGGTGAGAGAGATCGAAGCCTCCGTCGGGGCTAGTCCAAATCCGACGAATCCAAGCCATCCATCAGCGGGCAATTCTATGGCAATCCTTATGTCCCACAGTTGGAGTTCCCCCACAGATAAGAGGCCCCCCGAGAGGACGAACCGCTCCAGAACCAACGTCGGTTTGAACAGATTATCCAAAGGCGCAGTAGGAGGGTTTGTGGAGTCCTTCTCTGGATCAATCAACACGTACGAATCCTGCAACTGGATGAGGATTCCTGGATACGTGAACCCAGTATCGAGGCTGAGCACAGTGACGAACCTCGGCAGGGATGGTTGCGCCACCGCCACCTCAATAGTCTTTGCACTCCGGTGGAAGATACCGCTGTTCTCGAATACTTCCATGGTGAGGACAACTTGGAAGATCCTCGCTTCGGCGTACCTGTGCGTAATTTGCTTGCCCATCTGGACAGTCCCATCGCCGAGATCCCAGATATAGCGAACCTCGCCAACCAATTCCTCAGACAGCGAATGGGTTGAGTCAGATGCATCAAGCTCGATTGCCATTCCTGGGAATGCGTCTCCGCTGTGTGATAGGACTATCGAGGGAGAGAGTGCAGTCGACACAGATTCGCCTTCGGCAAGAGAGGGAAGTGACAGTAGCATAACCAACAACAGAACAATCGGCAGAGACCCTGCCAAACCTCGGCGCTGCATCGCGCCACCATATTCCGTGTTACATGTCAGATGCTTACAATGGCTTCTCACTTCTGCCCCCTCGAGCATTGCAGTATAGCGCAATGCATTACCGGAGAGAGATCGTCAAGACTAGAACTGCGTAGCCTGCGCATTCAGACTCACCAGAAGGGATCCGATGTGCTTGCTGGCGCATGCTTGACCAGGATTGCGAACCGCTGTAGGTTGTCTAAGATGTCGATGTGTTATCGGAGGACAATGAATCGAACGATTTGCTACACAGTTTCTGCTTTGCTTTTGGTGCCGTTGCTGGCTGTTGCTGCATCGGGAGCCGGACTCTCTGTCTGCGACTATGAACCGCCAGAGAGCCGAATTGCCGATCTTGGAGTGCTGGGGTCATTCAACTGGTATGACGGTCCCTATGCAGATGACCGGAATCGATCCATCTCTGCTAGCCTTGTTGGCGATTACACAGGCATGATTTCCTCTTCGACATTCGGACAGGCACTGGATGCTCGAGCTGAAGTTCGGGCTGACGAAAGTGGATGGACAACCAATGCCTTCGGCTCAGGCAGTCTCCGCCGCTTCTTTGATGCCCAATCCTCAGCAGATTTGTTTGGTGTTGGTGCGATTGGATTCTCCCTTTCTTCTCGAGCAGGAGTTGAAGTTGACCTCACTGGAGGCGTTGGCACTGGCAGATTTCGCGATGTCACACCGCTTGCACATGCCATTGGAATTCAAAACGAATTGCTTGATCTTGGCGAATTGCTGGCCCCTGTAAGCAACGACACACTGCTTGAGCTTGCACAGATCCTGGGTGGCATTGACGCGACTGACGATGAGAAGGTTGTTCAGCTGGTGAATCGGCTGGTGGCGACAGACCTGCTCCCGGGAGAAGACCTTGGCGTACGAGGTCTGCTTGCCATCGAAGAGATCCTGGAGGTGAGTGACGAAACCCGATTATGTGGCCGCGATATTCAGGCACGTCTGGGTGTTTCGGCTGTGATCCTTCCCGAATTCAATCTCGCAACCACGGGCATGTTGCTGGCTCGATATGCAGCCGTCCCGGATCCTGTCTCGCAATTCGACTCCAGCGTTGAAGCGAAGATTCGTCTCGCTCTTCCCGAACAGATGAACGTCCAGGCTGAAGTATCCTATGCGCGCCAGCTGCCGGACGGCTGGACTGCACGTGCTCAGTATCGGTTTGCCTTGGATCGCATGTGGTCTGATTCAAGTGCAACGTCGATCTCGCATGCTGCTTCAGGCAGCCTGACGACACAGATTTTCGGAACCGTCGGTCTCAGTCTCGTGGGCAGTGCCCAGTACTACACGGGTGATGAAGAAGTCACTCTGACCCTCGCCGTGTATATGGAAACGGACCTCTTCTAATGCCTGCCGATCATGTCATTCGCGCCCAGGGATTACGCAAGATTTATGGCAAACGAGCGGCTCTCGATGGACTAAGCCTGTCTGTTGCCCAAGGTCAGTTGTACGGATTGGCAGGGCCGAATGGTGCAGGCAAGACAACGCTCATCCGTACACTCTGCGGTCTGCTCCGACCTGACGAGGGAGAGGCGAATCTGCTTGGGTGGAAGATGCCGAGCACGCGGGTTCGATCGCAGCTTGGCTATATGCCTCAGGACTTCGCTGTGTACAACGATTTGAGTGTGATGCAAAACCTCGAGTTCTTCGGACGGCTATACAGCCTGAAGCGTTCGCAAGTACGCGAACGGGCAAAAGAGCTGCTTGATCTCGTGCAGCTCAGTGATCGCAGTCGCGATCGAGTAGGCACCTTCTCAGGAGGCATGCGCAGACGCGTGTCTTTAGCAATCAGTCTTCTACACAAACCGCGATTGGTTTTTCTCGATGAACCTACAGCTGGTGTCGACCCCAAGCTTCGCCGTTCATTCTGGGACTACTTCAATGCCCTCGCTGATGAGAATGTAACCCTGGTGGTCACTACCCATCTTGTGGAAGAGGCGCAGCGCTGTCATATGGTTGGCTTCCTGATGGCCGGACGCTTGCTTACACAAGGCCAGCCTGAAGAGATCCTCGCACAGACAGGAACGAGCAATCTGGACGATGCCTTCATCGTGCTTCAAGAACGCGGAGAGGTGGCCTCATGACCAGTCTTGCTGTTGCTCTCAATGTCCTGCGCCGCATTCTTCGAGACGGACGTACGCTAGCACTTATCGTCATTCTTCCGTTGTTCTTTGTGCTCATTTATGGCAACTCGTTCTCTGGATCCTACTCCGATCTGACTATCGCTATCGTCAATGAAGACAACGGTCTCGCTTCAGTTCGCACCATGGAAGTCGGACGTGTGACACTGACCGTCGATCTCGCATCAGCTTTTGTGGATGCCCTGGATACGACTGTATTTGACATTGTCGTCCTCAAAGACTCAGACGAAGCCATGGCGATGGTTGGCAAGGATGCATGGGCTGCCTTGGTGTTCCCAAAATCCTTCTCCAACGCTGTCGTCAGCGAAGCAGTGCGTTCCAGTGGAGAACGCCAAGTCGAGTTTGAGGGAGACAGTGTCACGATTTTGCCAAGTGACCCCGTAGCCGGACCGCTCACGAAACTGATCATTGATGATTCCAATCCTCTCGTTGCCGGAGCGATTGTTGCCGCATTCAATGACGCCTTTGCGACTGTTTTGGAGACACAGCAATCGTCAGTGACCACCGAGTCGCTGCTCGACGTCCAGCGATTGTACGAAGGTGAAATCCGCATGCTCGACTTCACAGCACCCGGCATCATCGGTTTCGCCATGACGCTGATCACTGTCATGCTGACAGCCATGGCTGTGGTGCGTGAACGTACAGGCGGAACGTTGACGCGTATTCTCATTGCCCCAGTCAGTGCGTGGCAAGTGACCCTTGGCTATACGCTGGCATTCAGCCTGATCGCTCTGTTCCAAGCAGCTGAGTTATTCCTTGTATCGCTATGGTTGTTTGACATCCGTTTCGTCGGAGATCCCGGTGCCGTCATCCTCGTGATCGTGTTGTTTGCGATTGGACTTCAGGGCCTGGCGACGCTGATGTCTACGTTGGCCAAGAACGAAGCACAAGCCATGCAATTCGTGCTGTTCTTGCTGATTCCGTCAATCATGCTCAGTGGTGTGTTTTGGCCACTTGAAACCATGTCAGGGACCATGCGCGCCTTGAGCTACGCAATCCCACTCACCTACGCCAATGCCGCGTTGAGGAAGATCATGCTTACCGGCCACGGCATCGAAGCCTTGACCTTCGAACTATCCGTCCTAGGAGCCATCGCATTCGTGACGCTGTTGTTGAGCGTCATCAGCATGCGGAGACAGGCATATACAGCGTGAGGAGAAGTCTGGCGAAGGGCCTATCTGATCTTGGGGGAGAGGCTCCAGCAAGGTACCCCTTGGTGTACAGCTTTCGAACTCATCACCTTAACGTGCATGAGTAGTAGATGTCGGCGGATCTGATCCCAGCAACTGGATCGAGAGACGGATAACTGTTCTACTGTGTTGAATCCGACTTGCGTACGACGAAGCGATGTTTGACATATCTGGCACGAGTTCGCTAGATTGCTGCTGAGGCTACGAAGAAGGCGGCTGCCTCTCAACGGCAGCTTGGCAATGCCTAAACCTGATTGCGGACGTTTTCGGACTGGTGAAGAGCCTTCTGTGGTGGATTTAGAAGGAAGGCAGCGAATCCAGTTGGAAACCACGAGTTCCCTAGCCTAACAAGTGTCTGAAGCATAGCTCTTGCGAAGGCCCAGAGCATTCGCTGAATAGGAGACTCATATGGAACGCAGACGTAGGGTGGGCTTGGTTTGGGCTTTCGGGATGGTTCTCCTGTTCCTAGCGGCAATTGCGGTTGCTGCACTCGTTCAGTTAGGCGACACAGACGGTGATGGCGTCTTTGACGACACGGACAACTGCCCCCATGCCAGCAACCCGGATCAGGCAGATGCTGACGCTGATGGCGTCGGCGACATCTGTGACGACTGCTCGAGTGACCCGAACAAGGCTGCCCCCGGAGCCTGCGGCTGCGGGACTCCTGACATCGACTCCGACGGGGATGGAATCGTCGACTGCAATGATGGCTGCCCGATGGATCCGCTGAAGACGTCGCCGGGCTCTTGCGGGTGCGCCGTCGCCGACGAAACGGATGACGATGGTGATGGAATCGCCGACTGCAATGACAACTGCCCCTATGCCAGCAACCCGGATCAGGCAGATGCTGACGCTGATGGCGTCGGCGACATCTGTGACGACTGCTCGAGTGACCCGAACAAGACTGCTCCCGGAGCCTGCGGCTGCGGGATTCCTGACATTGACTCCGACGGTGATGGAATCGCCGACTGCAATGATGATTGTCCGGATGACCCGAACAAGGCTGCCCCCGGAATCTGCGGCTGCGGGACTCCTGACATTGACTCTGACGGGGATGGAATCGTCGACTGTAATGACGGCTGCCCGATGGATCCGCTGAAGACGGCGCCTGGCGGTTGCGGTTGCGGCTTCCCCGAATGGGATGACGATGGTGACGGCTACTCGTGCGGCGACAACTGCCCCTATGCCAGCAACCCGGATCAGGCAGATGCTGACGCTGATGGCGTCGGCGACGTCTGTGACGACTGCTCGAGTGACCCGAACAAGACTGCCCCCGGAGCCTGCGGCTGCGGGATTTCTGACATTGACTCCGACGGTGATGGAATCGCCGACTGCAATGATGGTTGTCCGGATGACCCGATGAAGACGTCGCCTGGCCCTTGCGGGTGCGGCGTCACCGAAACGGATGACGATGGTGACGTCTACTTCTCGTGCGACGACAACTGCCCCGATGACAGCAACCCGGATCAGGCAGATGCTGACGCTGATGGCGTCGGCGACGTCTGTGACGACTGCTCAAGTGACCCGAACAAGGCTGCCCCCGGAATCTGCGGCTGCGGGACTCCTGACATTGACTCCGACGGTGATGGAATCGCCGACTGCAATGATGGTTGTCCGGATGACCCGAACAAGACAGTTCAAGGCGTCTGCGGCTGCGGGACTCCTGACGTTGACTCCGACGGTGATGGAATCGCCGATTGCAATGACGGCTGCCCGGAGGATCCGGCCAAGACGTCGCCTGGCCCTTGCGGGTGCGGCGTCACCGAAACGGATGACGATGGTGACGGCTACTTCTCGTGCGACG
>Ga0233437_1000641_pt1 | contig 76336 bp, 56 predicted proteins | sample SI_122_August201_FD_182714 | JGI IMG/M metagenome (GOLD analysis project Ga0233437, IMG submission 182714) | Seawater microbial communities from Saanich Inlet, British Columbia, Canada - SI_122_August2016_200_MG | ecosystem: Environmental > Aquatic > Marine > Inlet | place: Canada: British... | reverse complement strand
TATAATGCTATTTAGATTGGTTATAAATTTTATGCAATTTTACACCAGCCTGATATATAGACATTTGGAAAATATTTTTTTTTAAGCTCGTTTAGTGTTCGAAGTAAAATTTACAAGTTGGGTTAAATATTGAGTTCTGAAATTATTTATATATTTGACAATTGGAATAAAAAAATATTGTGAAGCAATAATTGATATTATGAATAAAATACTTATAATTGACGATCAAGAAAATAACCTAAGAAAAACTAAAGATATTCTTAATAAATCAATACCTGATAGTCAGTTATTAATAGCCCAAACATGTATAAAAGGATTAGAAATTGCAATAAAGGAACAACCCGACACAATTCTTCTTGATGTTGTTATACCTGAGATGGACGCTTTTAAAGTGTGTAAAAAACTGAAATCTGACAAAAGAACTAAATATATTCCATTAATTTTTGTTTCAGATTTTCAAAAGGATAGTGAAAGCAAGATTAAAGTATTAAAATCAGGTGCTGATGTTTTCCTTACAAAACCAATCGACCCATTAGAACTTGCTGCTCAGGTGTCTTCCATGATACGTATCAGAAAAGCTGAGAAAAAGTTATTAGAAAGCGAAATAAAACTCAAAAATATTATTGAAAACAGTACAAATACTTTTTATTCTCATACGACTGACCATCAACTTACTTATTTAAGCCCTCATATTGAAGATATTCTTGGTTTTAAACCACAGGAAGCTATGATAAAATGGACTGAACTTGTTTCAGATAATCCAATTAATGAAAAAGGCTTTGAACTCACTGAAAAGGCAATTAAAACAAGTAAAGCCCAACCTCCTTACGAACTTGAATTAATACATAAAAATGGAAAAAAAGTTTGGGTTGAAGTTCGTGAAGCACCACTTATTGAAAATGGGAAAACAATTTCAATTATCGGAGCATTAACTGATATTACAGAACGAAAGAACAAAGAACAAGTTCAAAAAGTAATATATAATATCTCCAAAGCAGTATCCACGACCGATAACCTTGATGAATTAATTAGATTGATTCAAAAACAACTTGGAACACTTATTGATACGACTAATTTTTATATTGCTTTATATAACGAAAAAACGGATACGCTTTCACTTCCATTTATGAGTGATGAAAAAGATGAATTTGAATCTTTTCCTGCAGGTAAAACTCTAACTTACTATGTAATTAAAACAAAAAAATCATTTCTTGCCACAAAAAAGGAATATAAAATATTAGAACAAACCGGAGAAATCGATAGCTATGGTACTGATTCGGAAATTTGGCTTGGCGTACCTCTAAAAATCGAAGGAGTGGTTACCGGTGTTCTTGCTGTTCAGAGTTATACGGATGAAAATGCTTACAATGAATCGGACGTTGAAATGCTTGAATTTGTCTCCGATCAAACAAGTATCTTAATAGATAGAAAAAAAACGATGGAAGGATTAAAAGCTGCACTTGAAAAAGCAAAAGAATCCGATAGGCTGAAATCCGCTTTTTTATCAACAATGTCGCATGAATTACGAACCCCACTCAATGCTATTATCGGATTTTCAGAAATCATTGATGAAGATTCACAAGTTGATGAAATCTTGGATTTTTGTAAAACTATCAACAATAGCGGCACTCATTTGCTTGGCCTTGTTGAGGATATTTTTGATATTTCGCTTTTAGAAAGCGGAGAAGTAAAAATTCAAAAAAGAGAATTTATGATAAATGAATTTTTAGAGCATATCCAAAATACAATTGAAACTAAACAAAAGAAAGAAGATAAACAAGATATTGAAATTCGATTCAAATATTTAAATAAGGATTTACAAATTTATAGCGACAAAAGCAAACTTAAACAGATATTGATCAACCTTTTGAAAAATGCATTGAAATTTACAACTAAAGGATATATTGAATTTGGATACTCAAAAGAAGTTATTAATAATGAGCCAATAATAAAATTTTATGTCAAAGATACAGGTATTGGGATCAATAAAGATAAACAAGATATTATTTTTGATATATTTCGTCAGGGTGATGATTCTCAAACCCGCAAATATGAAGGTGCAGGTATCGGACTATCAGTTGCTTACCAACTAACCGAACTTCTTGGAGGAAAAATGTGGGTTGAATCGGATCCGGATACACCCGATATCCATGAGGATCAGGATCAAGATCGGGAAGGAAAGGGAACAACTTTTCATTTCACACTGCCTTATACTAAAAATATTGTAACAACTACTAATAAATCAAATTCTTCAACTAACAAATCAATTGGTTATCCAAATAAAACTGTTCTTGTTGCAGAAGATGTAGAATCAAATTATTTATATATTGAGGCTTTACTTAAAAGACTAAAAATTGAAATTCTTTGGGCAAAAACCGGTAATGAGGCAATAAGTATTTGTAAAGAAAATCCTAATATTGATATGGTTCTTATGGATATTTTACTCCCCGAAATAAATGGTTACGAATCAACTAAGCAAATAAAAAAGTTTCGTCCCGAATTACCCATTATTGCGCAAACAGCTTTTGCAATGTATGGTGATAGCGAAAAAGCATTTGAAGCAGGTTGTGATGATTATTTAGCTAAACCAATTAAGAAACAACAGATAACAGATTTAATTGGTAAATATTTTGATTAGAATTTTTCTTTTTTTATAAATTTGCCTGATAAAACTATTAATATTTATTTCATTATAGAGAACATATTATTAAACAGCGAATTAACAAAATGTCCTGCAATGAGCAAAGGCGAAATAATGCGTAGGGTAGTATATATTTAAGAATTATCTTCAAGTCAAAAAAAAAAGATAATTGAATATCGTACACATATTAACACCCCGATTGCTATCGGGATAAGAAATTGATTAAGCATGAATAAAACATATTTATCAATCGGGGATTTTGTAGATTTATTTTATAAGATAAAACAAAAAGGTTATTATAAAATATTATCAAAATTTCGTTTATCTAATCATTCCCGTACAATTTCTAAATGGAATAATATCATTTCATCTTCTGATTTTTGGATAATACCTGATGTTCGTCGTCGTTGGAATGAGAAATGTACGGGTAATCCTGAGCTGGAATATGAGGATTACACAGTATCTAAATATTTGTCCGGTTTAAACAATTTAAGGCTTTTGTCGGTTGGTTGTGGAACTGGTTCTCGTGAACGCAAATTTGCTAAATATTCTATATTTTCTTTAATAGAGGGTATTGATATGGCTTCAAAGTTAATTGATGAAGCCAGAAGTATTGCAAACGAACAAAATCTTAACAATATCAAATATCACGTAGGCGATTTTAAACAGCAAAATTTCGAAACAGAATCTTATGATGTCATTCTGTTTAATTCTAGCCTTCATCATTTTAACAATATTGATAATTTCTTGAAATTGAATGTATTTCCTTTGTTAAAAAAAAATGGATACTTAATCGTTTTTGAATTTGTCGGTCCAAACCGACTACAATGGACACCTTTACAATTACAAAAAGCCAACGAAATTTTGAGGAAAATACCTATTCAATATCGGCATCGTTTAAATAGTAATTCAATAAAACATAAAATCTATCGTCCTGGTTTGCTTCGTATGTCGTTGATTGACCCATCAGAAGCTGTTGATTCCGAATCTATTCTTTCGTCCTTGCATAAATATTTCAAAATTATTGAAGAAAACAAGATAGGTTGGGATATAACTCACATATTATTTAAGGATATTTCCCATAATTTTCTCGAAAAAGATGTTGAAACCCAAAAGATACTTTCATACATTTTTGAACAGGAAGATAAATATCTTAATGAGACAGGAAGAAGTGATGCAATTTTTGGAGTTTACCAGAAAAAATATATTAATTTAGCAGCAAAGGAATTTTAGTATAATTTTCATTTATTTGAATATATTATTAATGAAAAACGAAAAAAAAATTGTTGACGAAAATATTGATATAGAAATTAAACTATTTCTCGAAGCCATTTTATTAAAATACGGGTACGATTTCAAAAATTACAGTAATGCCCACATAAAACGCCGATTATTGCACAGGCTTATAACTGCTAATATCAATAGTATTTCGGAAATGCAGTATAAAATTTTATACGATAAAAATTTCTTTAGGCTTACACTTGCCGATTTATCTATAAATGTAACTGAAATGTTTCGCGATCCTTTATTCTACAAAGCAATAAGGGAAAAAGTTATTCCGGTTTTGAAGACTTATCCATTTATAAAAATTTGGCATGCCGGATGTTCCACAGGTGAGGAAGTTTTCTCAATGGCCATCTTGCTAAAGGAGGAAGGTATTTATGATAGAACCCAAATTTATGCTACTGATTTCAATCAAATTGTGTTGAAAAAAGCATCGGATGCAATATATTCAATTGATAAAATTAAGGAATACACGGCAAACTATCAAAAATCAGGTGGAAAAAGGTCGTTTTCAGATTATTATACTGCAAAATACAACTCTGTTATTTTTGATAAATCATTAAAAGAAAACATTGTCTTTGCCGATCATAATTTAGTTTCCGATAGTATTTTCGCCGAAGTCAACCTAATTATCTGTAGAAATGTTTTGATATATTTTGATCGTATTTTACAAAATAAAGTAATTAAATTGTTTGAAGAAAGTTTGATAACCGGTGGGTTTTTAGGACTTGGAACCAAAGAAGATATTCGATTTACCAAAAGTGCAGACAATTTTTCCACCTTTGATGCTAATCAAAAAATTTATCGCAAAATCACTGTTTAAACATCTAAGTTCGTGAAAACTAAGAATAAGTACAAAGCAATTGTCATAGGTTCGTCAGCGGGCGGAATGGAAGCTTTACGAATAATTTTAACAGCCTTACCCAAAAACTTTAGCCTTCCAATATTAATTGTCCAACATATCAGCCCGAGTTCTGATAACTACATAACTGAATATTTAGATAAGCTTTGTAAATTGAAGGTCAAAGAAGCAGATGAAAAAGAAAAAATTCAAGTTGGAAAAGTATATTTTGCCCCACCGAATTTTCATCTTCTTGTGGAAAAAGATAAAACATTATCGCTATCAACCGATAGCCGGGTGAATTTTGCACGCCCTTCGATTGATATTTTGTTTGAAACTGCGGCATGGGCTTATGGCTCATCTTTGATAGGAATTATATTGACCGGAGCAAATTTCGATGGAAGCAATGGTTTAAAAATCATTGCAGATTTTGGAGGATTAACAATTGTTCAGGATCCTAAAACCGCCCATTCAGCATCTATGCCCGAATATGCTATTGCTGCCACAAAAGTTGATCACATTCTTCCAATCAATAAAATTGGTGAGTTTTTATCAGGCATTTAAATCATTAATGCTAAATTTGCTAATTGAAATCAAAGAATGTAATTTGTTTACAAATCAAAATATATAACTAAAACAAAGATATTTAGATAAATGAAATTATCCGTCGTAATAGTAAATTATAACGTTAAATATTTTCTTGAACAATGTTTACATTCTGTTTTAAAAGCAGGTAATGATATTGATATGGAAATATTTGTTGTTGACAATAATTCTGTTGACGGATCAATTTCAATGCTTGAAGAAAAATTTCCTCACGTAAAAATCATTGCAAACAAAGATAATAAAGGTTTTTCGATAGCCAATAATCAGGCAATAAAATTAAGTAAGGGAGAATATGTCTTACTTCTTAATCCTGATACACTTGTTGAACATGATACTTTTAAAAAAGTCATTGAATTTATGGATGAACATCCTGATGCAGGTGGCTTGGGTGTAAAAATGATTGACGGAAAAGGAAATTTTCTACCCGAATCAAAAAGAGGACTCCCTTCCCCTCTTGTTGCATTTTATAAAATTTTCGGGCTTGCACGACTTTTTCCAAAATCAAAAATATTTGGAAAATACCATCTTACTTATCTCGACAAAGAAAAAATACATAAAGTTGACATTTTATCGGGAGCATTTATGCTTCTTAGAAAAGAAACACTTAATAAAACCGGCTTTCTTGATGAATCATTTTTCATGTACGGCGAAGACATTGATCTTTCATACCGTATAACTAAAGCCGGATATAATAATTATTATTTTCCCGAAACCCGAATTATTCACTACAAAGGTGAAAGCACAAAAAAAAGTTCGGCAAACTATGTTTTCACTTTTTATAATGCAATGGTGATCTTTGCCAAAAAACATTTCTCGGAAAAAAATGCAAAACTTTTTTCGTTTCTTATACATTTTGCAATTTTTTTTAGGGCATCGCTGGCAATTCTCAGTCGTTTTTTATATAAAGCCTTCCCTGTTTTTTGTGATGCAGCATTGCTTTATTTCGGTATATTATTTATTCAAAATTATTGGGGGAAAAATGTAATTTTCATAAGCAGTGGTCATTACCCTTTAATTTTTTCCGCAATAATTATTCCGGTTTATATTCTCATTTGGCTAACATCTGTTTATTTTAGCGGCGGCTACGATCGGCCCGTAAAGATTTATAAGATCATCAGGGGGATGATTATTGGAACCATTTCTATCCTTGTTGCTTATAGTCTTTTAAACGAATCTTATCGTTTCTCAAGAGCCATTATTCTTTTGGGTACTTTTTGGGGTATTATTTCTATGTCGGTTATAAGACTTATTTTCACCCTTTTTAATGCAAATATCTTTGAACTTGCCTCAAATGAAAACCGCCGATTAATCATTGTTGGCGAAAATAAAGAAGCTGAAAGAGTTGAAAACTTATTAAGAAAATCCTATAATAATATTGGATTTATTGGATTTGTATTTCCGTTTACAAAGAAACTCAACTCCGAAAAATTCATAGGTTCAATTAAACAAATTAATGAAATTATTGAAATTTATAAAATTGATGAAGTAATATTTTGTTCAAAAAATGTTTCTCATCAGACAATTATTGATAAAATGTCGGAGTTAACAAAATCTGAAGTTTCTTTCAAAATTGCTCCCGAGGACAGTTTATCGCTTATCGGTAGTAATTCAATTAGTACTTCAGGAGATATTTTTACCTACGATATTAATTCGATAAAAACTCACCAAAATGCTCGTAACAAACAATTGCTTGACTTTTTTACAAGTCTGATCCTTTTAAGTATTTCACCAATAGCTTTATTATTTCAAAAAAATCATTTGGGATTTATCAAAAATATTTTTTTAGTCTTGTTTGCATTGAAATCGTGGGTTGGATATTTTGAATTGCAAAATGTTGATATTTGCAAATTACCAAAAATTAAAAAGGGGGTTTTAAACCCAAAGGATGCATTTATTAAAAGAAATATTTCACCGGATACAATTGAAAAACTTAATATTCTCTATGCACGTGATTATAAAATTGCTACAGATATAAATATAATATTTAAAGGATTTAAAAATTTAGGCAGAAGAGAATGAATGAGAGAATGAGAAAATGCGAGAATATTCTTAACGCAGAGTCGCAAAGGCGCAGAGAAAAATAATGTTATATTCTCAAATAACTTAAAATTGAATCTCTGCATCTCAGCGTTCAATCAAACAAATGTTCTAACCCATAAAAGAAAATAAACACATGAAAATAATTGGTAACATTTATTCATTTACGCATTTTAGCACTCTATCATTTAAGCATTAACAAATAGAAAATATGGAATTACAACTAACAAAACCATTAGTTTTTTTTGATTTGGAAACAACCGGACTGAAAATCGCCACCGACAGAATTGTAGAAATCAGTTTAGTAAAAGTTAATATTGATAATTCGCTAACCATTTTGACTCATCGAGTTAACCCGACAATTCCAATTCCGCCGGAAGTTACGGCAATTCATGGAATTACATATAATGACATTAAAGATAAACCGATTTTTTCGGAAATTGCTCACGAATTAAACCGGTTTTTATTAAATTGTGATATGGCCGGTTATAATTCAAACAAATTCGATGTTCCACTGCTTGTTGAAGAATTTTATAGAGCAGAAGTAAAGTTTGAAATAAAAGGCAGAAGGTTTATTGATGTCCAGAATATTTTCCATAAAATGGAGCCAAGAACTTTAAAAGCTGCATATAAATTTTATTGCAATAAAGAAATAATAAATGCTCATAGCGCTGAAGCCGACACACTTGCGACCTATGAAGTATTGAAATCGCAATTAGATAAATACGAAGGAGTTGACCACACCGACAAAGACGATAAAACTACAAAGCCAATAATTAATGATGTAAAAGCTTTATCGGAATTTTCATTCATTTCAAAAAATGCTGATCTGGTCGGACATATTATTTTTAATGAAAAAAATATTGAAGTATTTAATTTTGGCAAGCATAAAGGTAAATCGGTAGAAACAATTTTTCAAAAAGAACACTCATATTATGATTGGATGATGAAAAGTGAATTTCCATTATCAACAAAAAATATTATAACAGCAATAAAACTACGGAGTTTTAATAAAGGACAAACTAATTTGTTTAGTTAATAATACAAAAGGAGTGTTGGAGTAATGGAGTGTTGGAGTGATGGAATATAAACAAAATGTGTTAACCTGAAACCCGAAACCTGAAACTAATCAAAAAATGAAAATAATCTGCATTGGTAGGAACTATGTTGAGCATGTGAAAGAATTAAATAATTTAATTCCTTCTGTTCCATTGTTTTTTTTAAAACCCGAAACTTCATTAATTCTTCGCAATCACCCATTTTTTTATCCCGAATTTTCAAAAAATATTCACTATGAAACTGAGCTTGTCTTAAAAATCAATAAGGTAGGAAGACACATTCATGAAAAATTTGCTTATACCTATTATGATGAAATTGGAATTGGAATTGATTTTACTGCCCGCGACTTACAAGACGAATGTAAAAAATCAGGGAATCCATGGGAAATTTCAAAAGCATTCGATTATTCTGCTCCGATTGGAAAATTTATTCCAAAAAATGAATTTTCAGATTTAAACGACATAAATTTTTCATTGTTAATAAATAACAAAATTAAACAAAAAGGAAATTCTAAAAATATGATTTTTTCATTCGATCAAATCATTTCTTATGTTTCACAATTTTTAATGATTAAAATCGGGGATTTGATATTTACGGGAACGCCTGCCGGAGTTGGGCCGGTTAAAATTGGCGATAGGCTTGAAGCATTTATTGAAAATAGAAAGCTTTTAGATTTTAAGATTAAGTAGATTCTGATTTCACAAAAATTAACAATAGTCAAAAAATTCGCAAGTTTAGCTTGTTTGAAAAAGATATTATGTCGAATAAAGTAGGAATAATTATTGATGTAAAAAAACTATAAAGAATATTGTTACTTTAGGATTTATAATATTCATCAAAATTCCTTTTATTTTAAGTTGACGAAAAAAGTTCTGGATACTTTATTCTGGAGGCTGGTTAAATTGTCAACTTTTTGAAGTATCTTAAAATAAATTACTAATTTTGGGCATTAATAAACTCAATTACATGAAAAATATATTCAATAAATCGTTATTTATTCTGATAATATGTGTAATTTTTGAAAATACTGCAGCACAAACACAGTTTACTCCTTATGATGATCTTCCCGGGATAATAAAAAGTTATAAACCGGCATATCAAGACGAGTTTCCACAATGGGCTAAAATGCTTTATCAATATCCGGTAAATTTTTTTGATATCATTGATGAATATGTGTCTTATTCATTAATTACCAAAGTAGAAAAAAATCCTGAAAACCGCTATTTCAAAATATGGAAACGAGCAATTGAGCCTTATGTCTTGAATGATGGAACAATCAAGTTACCGGATTTGGATAAGATTAATCAACAACTCAGGATTTCCCAACTTCAAGCCGGAAAAAAGACTGTTTCAAAATTTATCTCAAACTGGACATTTTTAGGCCCAAAAGAAACCTTCTGGTTAAATTCATCGGGATCACCGCAACCTCCAAACGCATGTCCCTGGCAGGTAAATGTTTATTCTTTTGATGTAGCACCATACGACAGTAATATTCTCTACTGCGGTACCGAAACAGGTTTTGTAAACAAATCCATCAATAAAGGTTTAAACTGGGAGTTTGTAGCTCCTGATTATTTTTTCGGTGGTGCAATTACTGCTGTTGCTATTCATCCGATTAGCGATGAAGTTGTTTTTGTTTCAGCCGGACAGCAGATTCACAAAACCCTTGACGGTGGTAACTCATGGACTCCTATGTTATCGTCTGATGAATTATTTCATGCCGACAGGTTAAAGATTGATCCAAATAATCCGGATAAAATTCTGGCTGCCGCAACCACCGGTGTATTTATTAGCAATGATGGAGGTTTAACATGGTTGAAAAACTGGAACAATCCTTCTTACGATGTGGAAATAAAACAAGATGACAGCGATGTCATCTTTGCAATAACTGTAATTAATGGCAAGTTTTCTGTGGTTATTTCAACAGATGGAGGGGAAAACTTTTCTCCCGATCTCGGTTTCCCCACAGATATTGCTGACGCAAGTGGAGGTTTACTTGCAGTTACTCCTTCAAATCCTGATATAATTCTTGCTGTGATGCTCAGTTCGGATTATACACCATATCTTTATAAAGGAACTTTGATAAGTAACTTCTGGAATTGGAACCTGCTTGCCACAGGACAAACCTTATCCTTTCCAATGAACAACGGACAGGGTTATTTCGATCTTGTTCTGGAGGTTTCACCCAATGATGAAAACCTGATCTTTACGGGAACAACAACACTTTTCAAATCAACAAACGGTGGACAGGAGTTTACTGCTATTGGTGGTTATCAAGGCAACTTTTCCATACATCCTGATATTCAAGATATGAAGCTTTTGCCAGGGGGTGAAACATGGGTTTCAACTGACGGAGGCTTTTCCCTTACTAAGGATAACTTCACAGATATAAATAATTTCAGTGCACGTAATAATGGCCTGATTGGCTCCGACATGTGGGGATTTGATCAGGGATGGAACGAAGACATTGTGGTTGGAGGAAGATATCATAATGGTAATACTGCTGTAGCTGATTTTTATCAACCCAAAGCATTAAGGATGGGAGGTGCAGAATCCCCAACAGGCTGGGTATTACAAGGCAAGAGCCGCCATGTTGCTTTCAATGATCTGGGCAACGGTTGGATATTGCCACAAACTGCAGAAGGTGAACCGGAAGGGCGTTTCATCTTTAGTAAATATCCAAATATGGATGAATATGGAGGCAGGCGTGGCAACATGGTTTTTCACCCTAATTTCTACGGTACAATTTATTTAGGCGAAGGCAATGGATTTTGGAAAAGCACAGATTTAGGAGTAAGTTATGACCTCCTAAATGACTTTGGCAACAGGGTAAGGTATTTGCAAATCAGTTATAGTAATCCGGATATTTTATATGCTGACATTGTTAACAAAGGACTTTATAAAACTGAAGACGGAGGCGAAAACTGGACTTTAAAACCTTCTTTAACGAATGGACAATACGCCAATGCCTACTGGAGAGGTAGGCTCTTTTTTGCAATATCCCCTTACAACGAAAACACAATTTATGCCTGTTTACAAAATGGGACTTGGTCAGCTGATATTGGGAAAGTTTTCCGTTCATCAGATGGTGGCGATACCTGGGAGGACTGGACAGGAAGCCTTTCAGAATACACTAAATGTCTCGTTGTACCGCCAACACCCGATGGAAAGGATTTGGTGTATTTGTTTACTAATGCAAGAAACGGCCAGATTTCCAGGGTTTTTTGCAGGGAAGACGGTATGATTGATTGGGAATCATATAACAACAATTATCCTGCTGGAATGACAGTTAACCTGGCATTACCTTTTTTTAGAGATAGTAAACTTAGAGTTGCCGGAAATTCCGGAATATGGGAATCTCCCCTGAAATATCCTGAATACAATCCCATCATCAACCCATGGATCGAAAAATCATTTTATAATTGTTTTACTGACACATTATACTTCGATGATCATTCAATTATGAATCATGACGGAGTAAGCTGGGAATGGGAGATAATACCCTCTCCTGCATATATCGATAATCCCAATATTCGAAATCCAAAGGTAGTTCTTGAAAACCCCGGAACTTATAGTGTAAACTTTTCGGTTACAAAAAATGGTGTGGTTTATACTAAATATATGCAAGATATGATAACTGCAACCACCTGTCCTTCAATTGAAGATTGCGACAATCCTGCTGAAATCCCAAAGAATGAATGGGATCTGATTTATGTTGATAGTGAAGAGGTGATTTACCCCGGCCTTGCTATTATGTCATTCGATGATGAACCCTCAACAATTTGGCATACACGTTGGAGTACGGGTGTCGATCCTTACCCACATGAAATACAGATTGATTTAGGTATGCAATACAAAATATTTAAGTTTATTATTCTCAACAGGCAGAACGGCCAAAACGGACGTATCAAAGAATATGAACTATATATCAGCGAAGATACATTAAACTGGGGTCTGCCCGTAAGCATTGGTGAGTTAGAAAATACAGCAGCACCTCAAACTATCGTTCTTGAAACTCCTGCAATGGGAAGATATTTCAGGTTGATAGCCTTGTCAGAGGTAAATGGAGGCCCATGGTCGTCAGCCGCTGAGTTCAGCCTGGTGGGTTGCATTGACATTACCTATACCAACTTTCAGATGAATACAGTTAAAACATTGAAAGCTTTTCCAGTACCAACAAATGGTATATTAAACATCTCTCTTCCAAACGGAAAAAAGTTTGAATATCAAATATTTTCTTTAATGGGACAAATAATGGAGAAGGGAACAATAGATAGGCAGGATGATACTTATCCACTTAACTTGAATAATCAACCAAAAGGTATTTATTTTATAAGGCTTACAAGTGATTTTGGTATAATTTACAGAATAAAGGTGATAAAGGATTAATAAAGAGAATTTTAAAAATTAATAGTATAAGAATAAGACGTTTCCTGTTTTTCTTTTGCAGGTGTTTTTTTCCCTTGGCTTTTATTTTCAGATTTTTTGTATTGATAAGAAACACTTGCCTTAGCAGCCGGAAGCCTGAAAACGATTCTTGATCTGATTGTTGAAACTACTCTTATTCCTCTGTTTTTTGCTTTTTCGTATTTTAAAATCTTACACAATCTTATTGCTTCTTCGTCACAACCGTATCCAATTCCTTTTGTCACATTTGCCGAAATCACTTCACCCAATGCACTAACTTTATATTTAACGTAAACAATCCCTTCAATTTTATTTTCAAGAGCCTGATCCGGATATTTTAAATTCTCGAAAATAAATTTCTTTAATGCAGGTTTTCCTCCCGGGTATTTTGGAAGTTTTAAGAATTTCTTGTCTTTTCTATTTATCATCTTCAATTTTAAACAAAATTAATGATTTTTCTTAATCTAACGGAAAACATTCATTCACTACTTTAAATAATTGTAATTTCAATGCTATTTTTATAAAGCCAAACTAAGCCCGATTAATAAAAATACAGATGCTTTTATCCAATTTACAGTTTTCGAAATTTTGGGATTTTTCATTAGTTTTTCTGATAACTTTTCCGCTAATATTGAAACTATTGAAAATATAATAATTGCCTGAAACATGAAAAGAAAACCTAAAAACATCATTTCAAGAGATGGATTTTTTGAATTTGAACTCACGAATTGAGGCAAAAAAGCGAGAAAGAATAATGAAACTTTAGGGTTTAAAATATTCATTAAAATTCCCTTTTTGTAAAGCTTTTTATATTCCTGCAAGGGAGCATTTCCTAATTTGAAAGAATCTTTATTTCGCTCAAGTATTGCTTGTATTCCAAGAAAAATTAGATAAGCTGCACCGAGATATTTAAGAATATTAAAAGCTGTTGCCGATTCGTATAAGATCAAGGAAATCCCTAAACTTGCGGCAGTTGTATGAACAATTATTCCTGTACAAAGTCCTAAAGCAGTTAAAATCCCTGCCTTTTTCCCTTGTGAAATGCTTTGTGTAATTACAAAAATTATATCAGGTCCCGGCATGAGAGTCAATAAAACTGAAGCTCCTAAAAATCCTATAATATTCATTTCTTAAGTTTTATTTTTATTAAAATGCTTGTTCAAAATTAATAATTTGTTTGAATCAAAAAAAAATTAATAATTTGCTTAAACTGAAAGTTTTTATTTTATCTTTGTGAAGAAGTACGACTTTAAACTGACAAGGATCGAAAATGCAAAATATTAACGAACTAAGTTACGCAAAATTAGTTCTTTTATGATTACGACTATTGTTAAGTTTATGCGTTTTAGTATAATAATCAAAACAATAAAATTATGGGTTTTTTATCTGGAATATTCGGAAAGGGTGCTAAAGAGCTAATTGATGGTGCAGGAAACATTATAGACAAAATTGCCACAGACGATGAGGAAAAATTAAAGGCAAAATCAGAATTAACAAACATTGTAATGACATCGCTAAATACAATGCAAAATGCACAGCGTGATGTTCTTTTAGCCGAAGCCAAAGGAAACTGGTTACAAAGAAGCTGGAGGCCGATTTTAATGCTATGTTTTGGATTTATTGTGATTTATGCGAAATTTCTCGCACCGGCTTTTAATTGGAAAGTACCGGTTTTAGAACCAAGCTTTTGGACTTTGTTGGAACTCGGAATCGGAGGTTATATAATCGGGCGTTCAGTTGAAAAAGTGGCAAAGGATGTAACACAGAATTCTGATATTACATTTTTAAGAAAAAGAGACAGAAAAGATGCAATAAAAGGTTAGAACATGGAAATACAAAATTTTAAACTCAAAATTGCAGATAATGTCGAGCAATTAAACTGTAAAAAAAACACAGTAAAATTCAGCCAGGGGCAACCCGACACTATTATAATTCATTACACAGCAGGAAGAAATGCTGAATCATCGGCAAGATATTTATGCAATGATGATGTGAAAGCATCGGCTCATGTTGTAATTGGACGCGACGGAAAAATAATTCAATTAGTTCCATTCGATACTATTGCCTGGCATGCCGGAAAAAGTTACTATGAAGGGCGTGTTGGTTTCAATAAATATTCTGTTGGAATTGAATTGGATAATGCAGGAATTTTAGATAAAGCAGGCAATGAATATTTGTCATGGTTCGGGAAAAAGTATCATGCTGATGAAGTCATTCAAGCAATTCATCCTAACGAAAATAAAGAAAAATTCTGGCATATCTTCACAGAAAAACAAATTCAGGCTTGCGAAGACCTTTGTACTCTGTTATTGAAAGACTATAAAACAATTAAGAATATTTTAGGACATGAAGAAATAGCTCCCGGAAGAAAACAAGATCCCGGCCCGGCATTTCCTTTGAAAAAAATTAGAGAACTGTTGCTTCAGGAAAGAGACTCGGATGAAAGTATTTATGAAAATTTAGATGCAAAAGTTGAAGCCTCCTTGCTTAATATCAGGGAACTACCGGATGCTAATTCAAAAACAATTAACGAGCCATTAAAAAAAGGAACAAAACTGAAAATCCTTCAGAAACACAAGGGATGGTATAAAGTAAAAACTGAGATAGAAGGCTGGGTTGCTTCGGAATATGTTTCGTTTGAATAAAAAAAAATATAAAAGAAACAACCCATGCTTGCCAAATTTGGAATTATTCTTAATTTTGTACAAAAATAGAGGGGTGTTAGCTCAGTTGGTTTAGAGCGCATGCTTGACAGGCATGAGGTCACTGGTTCGATTCCAGTACATCCCACAAATTTTAAGACAAAAACAATATAAAAGGCAAAGTAGTACGATTATTGCGGTAAGTAATAATTAAATGAAAAGAGGTGATGAATAAGCTCATAAAATATTGTTTATACTTTGTTATATTCATCATCATTATTCCAAAAGCAAATGCACAGGATCAGGGATTTTCTCAATTTTTCAATAATCCGGTTTATTATAATCCTGCTAATGTTGGTTTATCGAAAGGTTTAATGGCAAGATTTTCTTATAGAAATCAATGGCCCGGACTAAATAATGACCTGACTTCCTATAACTTTAGCCTTGAAGTCTCTGAAAGAAATATTCCGGGGATGGGAGGCATTGGATTAATTTTTTCTTCAAGTGATTACGGTATGCAATTATTTTCAACTTCAATGCTTGGATTCATAACTTCAGTCCGCGTTCCTGTCACACAAAATATGGTCTCCCAATTTGGAGCAATGGTTTCATTTACTCAAAAGAAAATCAATTGGGATGATCTGGTTTTTAGCGATCAACTTGATCCAAGATATGGAAACATTAATCCTTCATCATTTGTACATCCTGATGCTCAAAATATTTCATTCACGGATGTTAATCTTGGAGGAGTTTTACAAGGGCAGTACGACAATTTAATAACAACTTTCGGATTTGCAGCACATCATTTATTTCAACCAAATGAGTCATTTATCGAAAATTTGGCTCCCCTGCCACGAAGATTTGTTGTTCACGGCGATATAATTTTCAGTAATAAAAATTCAACAAGGATTGTTTCCTCTGCTAAACTTAATATGAAAATCAACCCCGGATTCATTATTGAAAATCAGGCAGGACTTAACAAATATGCGATTGGTATAAATATGCTTTTTGAAAATCTTTACACCGGATTTTGGTTGCGGAATGAAGAATTCAGTTTTTTAAACTACACTTCAATCACTTTACTTACAGGACTTTATATTCCTTTATCCAACAAGAACAATATGAAAATCATGTATAGCTATGATCTTGTAATTTCAAAATTCTATGTAGGATCGGGTGGAGCACATGAATTGCATATTACGCTTAGTTTTGATGATATTAATCTATTTAGTTGGAAAAAAGATTTTCAAATATATCGCAAACGTGGTGATGTTTTGGAATGTTCACCTTTTTAGGATTTAACAATATAACAATTTTATTTTCTATAATTATTCAAAAACCCTTCAAGTTGCTTCGCGTCCAATCTTTTAGCAATTATTTTTTTCTTCTTATCAAGTAAATAGATTACCGGTGTACTATAAATATCATATAATTTATGATAATCACCACTTAAACTTCTCGTACCATTTACGTTTATCCAATTCAAATTATTTTGTGTAACAAATTTTCGCCAACTGACAAGATTTGTATCGACACAAATTGCATAGACCTCAAAATCAGGTTGATTATTTTCGTATAGAGATTTCAATTCTAAAATTTCTCTTTTACATGTTCCACATTCCTGATTCCAAAAAATCACTACAGTATATTCAGATTTAATTTCATATAATGAAAAGAATGCTCCCATTGTGTCTATTAAAATTAAGTTAGCCGCATATTCGCCGAGAAGAGTCGGTTTAATAGCGGAAACTCTTTCAACTAAATTCTTTAGCACAATGGGATTTAGATCTTTTAGCTTATTTTTTGAATAATAATTTTCAACCATATACACAAAAACCTTATCGAAACCCATAATTTTTGATTTTTCCGATGAGTTAGTAACATACCAAATTATATATTTATAAATTTCGGTTCCTTCACTGGCTTTATCAGTTAGTTTAGCTACTTCCCGAATAATCGTATCGGGGTGTTGTATCAAAACTTTTGATAAATAATTATCAAGCTTACGATGAAATATGGGAGTTCTAAGCAACTTATCACTCTTTAATTCAATATTATCCCAATAATGATTTTTATAATAATTATATGAAAAATCCTGATTTTCTTTATCATTACCTTCATTATTTACATCCGGGATTTCGGGTTCTTTCATTGCCTGGAAAACAGTAGCAATAAAGAGATCGGGGTGATCATTTAGTACAGATTCTTTGTATTCACCAACTTCATTATTAATTAACTGTATTTTTTTTATAATAATTGAATCGCCCTTATTTTTTGATAAAGAATCCTTTAATACACTTAATTCTAAATATTTATGCTTATTAAATCTGATATAATCATAAAATATAGTGTTTTGAGGCGAAGATGTAAATCGCATTTTTTCAATAATACCCGTGACATCTGTGTGAATTTTAAACTTCTGCTTTTTGTCAATAATAAATTCAAAATACTGGTTCTTCTTTTCTCCAACAATAAAATATATTCCTTCAGGCAAAGAAGTTTTACCTTCAAAAACAAATCTCCCCGATTTACTAACTTTAGCAGTATCTACAATAATAGTTTTATCACCATAATAATTACCTAAATAACAAACGCTATCGGGAATTCCCTTAATAGTTAATTTTATTTCATACCCTCCACTATCGGCGAAAACAAATCCGTTAATTAAAATAAAAAATAAAAGAATAAAAGTTCGGATAATCAAAAAACGCATATAAAAATATTTTTTCGTTTATTATAAAGAATCATTCTAAAATGTAAACTAATAAAAGCATAAATTATTTTTTAATTTTTTCTTGCAAATTACGTTTATTATACAGATATTTGCTACTTAATAAAATATTCTATAAAGAAGGAAAGACTATGGAAAGAATTAACCTACCTCTATCAAAATATACATCTGCTCAAAAGCTTGATCTAATGGAGGCTATTTGGGATGACCTGACTAAGGGAAAAAAGACACTCGAATCACCTGCCTGGCATGAAGCAATCCTTAGAGATAGAAAAAAAGCCCTATCAGCCGGTAAGGTAACAATATCCGACTGGAAGGAAGCCAAAGACAGAATAAGAAAGAATATTTCATGCAAGTAAGAATCCTTAGTACTGCCGAGAAAGATATTGAAAAGGGATACTATTTCTATGAGTATCAATCTTCTGGACTTGGACATTACTTCCTTGATTCTCTTTACTCTGATATTGACTCTCTCGCATATTTTGCAGGTATTCACCTTGTAGTTTTCGGATTCCATCGTCTTCTCTCTAAACGGTTTCCTTTCGCAGTGTATTATGAAATTGTTGATGATGTAGTTTTGGTATCAGCTGTGTTAGATTGTCGCCAGAATCCAAGTTGGATAAGGGAAAGACTGATGAAGGGTTAATAAATTGCATTAAATATTAATTATAAATAAATTTACTGCTTAATAATACCTTATATCTAAAAAAAAATCTTAATTACACTGAAAAAAATATTTCTTTCGTTAGTGCTGTTTGTTATCCTAACAGGCTGTGACAGCACTAAAACAAAAACAAACGATGAAAAACAGATTCATCATATTGTCTTGTTCTGGTTGAAGGATTCAGGCAGTCCGGTTCATCGGCAGAAAATTATTGAAACTTCACTTTCATTAAGCAATATCCCGGGAGTTCTTAATGTAAGTAAAGGTGAAGTAATAATAAGCGAAAGGGAAATTGTTGATGATAGTTTTGATGTAGCTATCACTGTTACTTTTGCCAACACAGATGATATGAATACATATCTTAAGCATACTATTCATAATGATGTTGTAGAAAAAATCATGCCTTTGGTTGAGAAAATTGTGATTTTTGACTATGTGGACCATGCAAATCACAAAATGCCATAATTGACTTAAACGTTCATTTTATACTGAAACGCATAAACTTTGCAAATCCCAAAGTCCTTAAATGATTGGTTTTATGCAATCTGAGCGGGTTAAAATTTGCAAACCCGTTTTCCTTCAGTTTAAAAGCAGGAAATATGAAAATGATCTTATCTGCATTGATCTTAATCCTGATGATTCCGAAACTTACATCTGCACAGCTTACACGGGTAAATTATGAAGTTAATAAAGAGGTAAACAATCAGATATCCGAGTTAATACCCCAGGAAAAAACAAATAAGAAAACATCGTTATTTGGTAAAATTCTGATCCTTACTTCCAGTTCAGTTATTGGTGGAATTATTGGAGTAGCCATCAATCCTATCAATGCGCTTCCGACTGCGGCAATTGGTGCATTAACAATCCCAATATTAAGTTATGAGCTTATTTCAACAATAAGGGGAGTTAAGAGAAAGTCTGATAAATGGTTTGTTAAAATTGGTACAAATACTACTTTTACGAATTATAATAAATATATTAAAAGAATTAACAGTTTTATTGGAGTCGGTAGAAGTTATCATTTATCTGATGTTTTTTCTCTAAACTGGGAAATATTTTATAAATCACGTGCATTTTTATTAAATAATCAAAGAGTTTATTATTTCACATATCCGTCTGATGAAATCAGATATTATGATATTGATGTTTCAAATAACTATATTGATATTTTTTTAATGCCAAGTACAAAATTATTTGACTTTTCTAAATCAAAAATAAATATATCCTTTGGGCCTTTTCTATCTGCTCCGATTGCTAATAACACAAAATATACTCTAAAATATATGACAAAAAATATCACCAATCCCAATGATGTTGATTTTAACTATGATACAGAAGAGCCAGGAGAACCTACAGTCTTTATTGGCCTTTCGTTTGGTGTGGAATATGAATTTGGGAAGCAAATTATTCAATTGAAATATTGCAAAGCTTTTAATTCAACTCATCAAATTTATCATTTAAATGATAAAAGCCGTTTAAATACTTTGGAGATAATAATTGGGTATAAATTTTAATATGATATTTAGATAATTATTTTTGAATTATCAGAGGAAAATGCTAAATTTGACAAAATTTAAATTTATACAATATGGAAATGAAAAAACTTATCCTTCTTTCCGGTATTTTTATCATGATGTTATTACTGGTTAACGGATGTAAAAAAGAAGAAACTCATGACATTCAAGAACTTGAATATCAATTAGGTGATAATGATCAGGAATTGCCATATCAACGGAAAACCTGGATGGGCCTTGTTGATGGATCATTACACATCAATCAGATCACTATTCCCGGTACACATGATTCCGGTGCTGATAAGCACACATCTAACATTCATTGGACCAATCTTAAAAGGCCTTGGATTATTTGCCAGGATTTTAGTATTCCTAATCAATTAAATTTAGGGGTGCGATGGTTAGATATTAGGTTGCATTTTGAAGATGCTGACCTCAAGATCTATCACGGTTCAAATTATTTGAATAAAAACTTTGATTATGTACTTGGCCATTGTATCAATTTCTTAAATGATAATCCTACCGAAACTATAATCTTAATGATTAAGCAAGAGCATCCAGCAGTCAGTGAAAAACTTTTTAGTGAACAAGTGTATGATCACATAGAGAATCGTGGTTTATATAACTTTTATCTTCATGATCAAGTACCAAAACTTGATGATGTTAGGGGGTTAATTTATATTGTAAGAAGATTTCATAATGAATCCGGTCATTCGCCTTTTGGAGTTTACGCAAGCTGGTTAAATAACACTAACGGTTCTTTTCATTCGTACAATGGAATTGGCTGGTATGTTCAAGATCGTTACGATTTAATCAACGAGGATTATTTAGACAAGGTTGAATATGTAAAAAAGACTATCAGATATGCTCATGCAGAAAAATACAATACTGTATTTCATCTGAACTTTGTGAGCGGTTATGATATTTGTACATTGTTTACAACAGCCAATGAACTAAATCCTGCGATTGATAATTATGTTAAAGGCCTTGATAATGACTGGACTAATTGCGGAGTTATAATGATAAATTTTGCCGGAGGTGGAGATGTTAATAGCGGGTCAAGAAATTGTGTACCTCATTTTGTTCAGCATATTCTTGAGCGAAATAATGGTGTTCCGTGGTAAATTCCGGTTAAACGATTAATCTATTTTCATTATTTAAGTGGAATAGTAATTATGCGTTAATCAACAATTATTTATCAAACAGAAGAAAGAATCAATTTGTAGATATCAACGGATACATTTTTTCTAGCAAATCACCCTTATTATTCAGATATTGGTTGCTTAATAAAATAAATAGTTAAATAATGGAAACAATCAATAAGCAGTATATTGTTGATGAGAAAAACAGAAAAATAGCAGTTCAAATTCCCATTGAGACTTTTGAAAAGCTAGAAGAAACCTTAGAAAACTTTGCTTTGGTCCAGTTGATAAAAGAGAATGAAAGTGAAGATATTCTCGGAGTGAATGAGGTAAAAGCATATTATGATAAATTGAAAATGACACAGTGATTTTGGAAAGAGCATTACTCATAATAGATATCTATCGCTATTTTCCATAAGTTGCATTTTTTTGGTACATACAAGAAAAAATTAAATAATCATTTATAAAATTCCTCGAAAACACTTTAACAATCAAAGTAATATCTCATTTCAAATTAAGGTTTTGAAGAAAATATTAAAAAAATTTTAATTTTTTTTTTAGAAAATTTAGGTTTGTATTGCAAACTATATTATCTTTGCAATGTTAATTAATATATAATTTTAAATTTATAAAGATGGAAACACAAACAGAATTAAATCCGAGAGAAAGCTTAGAGCTTATTGCAGAAACAATTGCAAAGACAAAAGAGAACTTTAAATACCAAAGCTTTTACTACCTTATTTGGGGTTGGCTTGTTGCCGGAGCAAGTCTTTTTCAGTACATTTTAATCGAATTCACAGAATTTGAAATGAATTATTTACCCTGGCCGATCTTGATGTCTATCGGAGCAATTATAACAATAATTTATTCGATTAGGTTAGGACGAGTTATGCAAACGGAAACTTATCTCGGCAGTTTTATTAAACATTTATGGATTGTACTGGGAGTTTCTTTTATTTTTATGTTGTTTATTTCTATTAAATTAGAGTTTTGGCCTGCTCCAGGTGTTTTACTGCTTGCCGGAATAGGAACAATGGTTTCGGGTTTAACTATGAAATTTAAACCATTGATTTTCGGGGGAATTATTTTTGCCGTATTTTCAATACTCACATTATACTTCAGAGGGCCGGAACAACTACTTCTTAATGGAGTTGCTATAATTTTGGGTTATCTTATTCCGGGGTATTTATTGAAATATTCAAAAAAGTAATTCAAAATGTATAAAGATCTGGATCCGGTTTTAAACACTCAGGTTAGGTTGGCTATTGTTTCGTCATTAATTAAAGTCAAACAAGCTGATTTTAATTATTTGAAGCAACAATGCAATACAACCCAGGGAAATATGAGCCATCAATTAAAAAAACTTAAAGAGGTGGAGTATATAGAAATTATTAAAACCTTTAGTGGAAATTACCCAAAAACAATTTGTAAAATAACACCAAAAGGAATTACAGCATTTGAAGCCTATGTGAAAACAATTAAGACATATTTGGATTTGGAGTAAATTTTTATTATTACTTTTACCGTAATAAATTGTGGAAGTACTGCAATAGAATAATGAATATTTCTAAAAATGAATTCAATAAGAAAAATTGATGAAGAAAATTATATTCTTAAATATTTCAGTAAAGAACTTCCCGATTTTCCAAAAGCAAAATTTTTCAAGACTGAATCACCTGATTTTGTTATCAGTTTGAATCCCAAAAATAAAATTGGTGTTGAGCTAACAAAATTGACTAATAAAATTCCTGACAATAAAAAATATGGGAATAAACTTATCAGGGGGTTTGAGAATAAAATTCTTGAGAAAGCGAGACAATCTTATGAAGCAAACTATAAACGCAAATTCTATCTCGCTGTGTTTTTTTCTAATGCCTTTATTATCAATAACTATCAGATTGATTTGTTTGCAGATGAATTAGTTGAAATTGTTCATCAAAACACTAAAAACAATGATTTTAGTTCATATTTTTGTCAGAGAATTAAGAACACAAGTTTGCCAAATCAGATTGAATGGATTCAAATAATTCATCATCCCAAAGTTGAAATCTCAATATGGAAAAACAGGTCGGAATATATGAATTGTGAATTTTCTAAAGAAAACCTTCAACACACTATAAAATTAAAAAATGATAAAATAGTTTTATATCAAAAAAAGAAAATTAACACTTTCTGGTTGATTATTATAGCAGACTATTTTAGTAATAACTCCTCATATAATATTCATAACAAGATCAATAATTGGAGCTTTGATTCAAAATTCCATAAAGTTTTTCTTTTCGAACTATTTAGTCGAAAAATATTTGATATAAATATTTGAAAGATAATATAATCAAATTCTGAGATATAGAAGCCCGATTAATTACCAATAAAAATCATTTTTTTTACAAAATGTTTTTTTCCAATAACCAGTTTACAATAATAAATTCCGGGAACTATTTTAGTACCATTTTCATTTTCAGCATTCCAAACTATTGAATATTTGCCTTTTTCATAGCTCTCATTCTTTAACAGAGAATTGATTTTTACTCCATTTACATTGAAAATTTGAACGCTAATATTCGATTTTTGTTCAAGTTCAAAAGCAATTGTTGTATGAGTCCTGAATGGATTTGGTATATTTTGAATTAATGGCAATGAATTGTTTGTTAAAATATCATCAGTACCCACAGATTCAGTAGTAAAAATCAAAGTTTTAGTTGCATAAATATCTGTATAGTCAGTAGTTTTGAAAGTAATATCCCATGATTTTCCTGCTTCGGATATTATTCCGCTAAAAACTCCATCTTGCGTAAGAGTCATTGTATAAGGAAAATCACTACCTGTCAACATTGTATGATAATCTGCAGGAATATTTACTGATCCTGAAATTGCCGGAATCAGGTAACTGCTTCCACCTCCGTTAGAAATTCCTGCCGCCCAGTCTGTAAGTGGAGTAATTCCATCATTATAATAAAAATGTATCTCACCGTTAGTAAACAATTCAACTGCAATATCAATATCAACCTGTGGTTCATCATATTTTGATGTTCTCCATCGGAAAGTAGCTGAATTTTCGTCACCTGAATACCAAATACCATCGCCCTGTGATGGATATATCATCAAATCAGCACAATATGCAGCAATAGAACGATTTGAAATAATGTTTTGAGTATTTCGTATCGAAGTAAAATTTTCTTCAAATACAATTGCACCATCTGTAAGCAAAGTCAAGCTATTATATATCTTACCGTAAAATGGGAAATCGAATTCAATTTCTTTTGAAACATATCCGTCGTCATTATCAGTGGGAATAAGTTGTTCATCGTATATTTCGGGGAATGCTTCAGTCGAAATTTCTTCATTATAATCAATTACAATATCCCAGATATATGGTTGGGTACCGCCCTCTGCTGAAAGCTGATAAGAATAAGGTTCATTTAGAATGGCCTGTGGAAGTGAATTATCTGTTATTTCAACTTTATCAAAAACTACTTCTTTGTCAACAAATAAATATGTTGTGTCATTATTATTAATTGGGATGTTTTGCTGTTGGCAGATCACTTCTTCCACACCATTGGAATAATCGATTATGGAAAAAGAAATTATCTCGCCTTCACCGGAATTAAATTGGTCCTGCTCAACAATTTGAAGAAAATATCGTGCTTCATCGCCACTATTAATTTCACTAAGCAAAGAAGTTATGTCGAGGCCGATTTCAATAGTTTTATCAGCCTGGGAATATCCTCCCTGCATATAATAGTCTCCTCCCTGATAAGAAAACATAGGGTATTCTTTTACAGTTTGCGGCTTTTCTGCCAAAAGATCATTTGACACCCCTGCCAGGATTTTAATTTTGTTTCGTGAAGTATGTTTTATAGTAGCTTTTATGGTGAGTATTGGAAAATATTCAGGTTTTGTATCAATTACATGTAATAAATTACCCCAGATTCCACCATCATTTACAGTTTCTGCCAAAAGCTTGTACATAACATAAGATTTTCCATAGTCGCCAAAAGACAACCCCCAACTATTAACCATTTTTACACCACCGATTTCCCAGTCTTTCATGTCGATTTCTCCGTCTTCATTAATATCCTGATCATTAGTATAAAACCCATCATTATTAAAATCATATCTTATAGAATCGTTATATCCAACGAAGGTCATTGCATGGTTAACATTTGAACCCCATTTAGTTATAACTGATTTGCCTCCTTCAGGAGTTCCAAAAGGGAGTGTTGTTAAATTAAACACATCGGAAACACCGGCAGCAAAACAAGTTACACCTCCAACATCAGAACCATTTAGATGATCGTAACACCATTGTTTGTAGGTGTTAAGACCCTCAGCTGTGCTAACATCTATTGAATAAATCTTATATATCCGGTTGGCCATACCATTAAAATACTCATCATATCCACTCATCCAGCGAGTTGGACCACCATAAGCAAAATGCCCACCGTAATCAGCAATATTTGGGCATCCGTTTGCTTTAATTATTTGCCAACCATCAAAATACCACGAACCACCACCATTGCCATTATTCAAAAAATTCCATGTATAATGCGTAGGATAAGTGTTTTCGTTAGTATTTGCATGGATATCCCTTATGAAATCAATCTCATATGTAAAATTATATCCAATTCCACTGGCCTGGCCGCAACTACCACCCTCCTGACTAAAAACCGATCGAAAATATGCTTGTTCGCTATTATCAATCATATCGGGGAGTTCTCTGTTTTGTAGTGAAAGTGGAGTTGTTAGGGCAGGTAGGGCATTTAACATTTCCATATCTTCCTCAGTAAGTTGTCGTAAATAACCTGCATTCCATGGCTCCCCATTTTTATCAGGATTTACATTAACTAATTGTGCCTGCAAATTACCAGCAAAAAATACAATTAACAAGGTGATTAATAGCGAATAATGATTCTTCATGATTTTTACTTTTTTATTATTTACTTTATGCTAATATACAGACACTTTTTGTTAAAAATTAGTTGCAAATAAAAAAAACATCAACATTTTTAAAATAGAAAATCCAACTGATAAGATAATATTACTAAATTTGAAATATTATTAAAAAATGAGTTTTATTTATTAAAACTCTCAGGAAAAAATTTAAAATGTCGGAATTTACAGATAATAAGAAAAATAGAATTGACCAACTTCTCGAATTTTTTATTGGAATTAGTAAAGGAAAAGATGCGGTCAAGGTAGTTGAAGACAATCTTGAGTTAATTAATAACACTATACCTTCAGATGTAGTTATATTAGTTGACAGGCTTATACAGCTTAACATTCCGATTGAGGAATTAAAGAAAGGCATAAATAAATTTCTTAATCTGCTTTTTAGAACTATACGGGATTATCCCTACACACCACCTGAAAAGAATTCATATTTTGGCTGTTGTTTAGAAAATAACCGGCAAATGGATTTTCATTTAAAAGCAATTCGTCCTTTAATAAAAAAAATAAACAAAAATCCGAATAATGAAAAATTGCGAAATGAATTAAAAAATAAATTCATTGATGTTGAAATTTTTAACAAATATTACATAATAAAAGAAAACGTATTATTTCCATTATTAGAAAACAACTTGAGTGAATATCGTTGTATTCAATTAATGTGGTCTTTTCACGATGACATTCGAAAGAATCTAAAACTTGTTATGAAGGAATTAAATAGTGATGATTTCGATCTGAGAAAATTTAATCGTTTAACCGGCGATATATTTTTTAACATGTTAGCCATTAAATTTCGGGAGGAAAGAATATTATTCCCTTTTATTCAGGAAAATATATCCAAAAATCTTTTAAATTCATTATTTAAAGATAGTCTTGAAATAGGTTTTCCGTTTTTCCAACCCAAATCAATTGCTGATGATGAGTTGACGAAAAAAACAACGAACGATGACGAAATAAATTTAAAAAGCGGACTTTTATCTGTTGAACAGATTCGGCTTCTTTTTAATCATTTGCCTGTTGATATTACTTTTGTAGATGAAAATAATAAAGCGAGATATTTTTCCACACCGAAAAAAAGGATTTTTCCACGTACAAATGCAATTATTGGCCGTGATGTAAAAAACTGCCACCCTCCTGAAAGTGTTCATATTGTTGAGCAGATTATTGAAGCATTTAGAAAAGGTGAAAAAGATATAGCAACTTTTTATATTAAAATAAAAGGAGAATATGTTTTAATTCAATATTTTGCTATCCATGATGAAAAGGGTAATTACAAAGGTGTTATAGAGGTTTCGCAGGAAATTAGCGAAATAAAAAATATTCAGGGGGAGAAAAGATTATTGGATTGGGAATAATTATGATCAGAATACAACAATGATATTTAATCGAAAGAAAAAAAACAAAGACAAACTTCTAAATGAATTTGGAAACTTAAAAAATGATTTATTTTATTTTGAGCTTATTGAAAAGTATTTTCGAAAAAAAGTCAACTCGGATTCTTTTCAGGTATTGTCAGATAAAACTTGTAATGATCTTGATTTTCAAGAATTATTCACGGTTATTGACAGAACAAATTCAAAAATAGGACAACAATTTCTTTATAATAAATTAAGGACTATCCCATTAGATTCGAAAAAGAATTTTAAACATGAAAAACTAATCAACGAATTAACAAAAAATTCAAATTTACGAATATCCATTCAAAATCAATTATCTAAATTAAATGATGATGAAACATATTTCATTACTACTTTGTTTCAAGATGAGCATTTGAAACCGCCAAAATGGTTTTTTGTTATTCGGCTTTTATCTTTTACAAGTATGCTTGCCTTGATAATGTCGTTTATTAATCCAATAATGTTTATCGTTTTAATTGGAGTGGTCATTATCAATATTGTTATTCATTATTGGAATAAAAGAAACCTTTACCAGTATTTAGATTCAATTCCCCGCCTGTTAAGTTTAATTAGTATTGCTAAGAAATTATTTTCAAATGACTCCTTAAAAGAAATTAATCCTAATCTACCTGCCTCTATAAAGATTATTGATAAGCTAAGGAAACGTATGTCATTAATCAAATTGGAAGCGAAATTACAAGGAGATTTAGAAGTTATTTTTTGGGGGATTATAGAACTTTTTAAAATACTTTTTCTTCTTGAGCCATTATTTTTGTTTGGAATATTAAGACAACTTAATACAAAAAGAAAAGAAATTGAGGACTTATTTATATTTGTCGGAGAAATCGATTCATTAATTTCAATTGCCTCATTAAGAAAAGGACTTGACGAATATTGTATTCCGAAAATCATTAAAGAACCTAAAATAATTGTTTCAAAAAACATATATCACCCTTTGATACATGATTGTGTAAAGAATAGTATTAATGTTAATAAAAAATCTATTCTGCTTACAGGTTCAAATATGTCGGGAAAAACTTCATTTATCCGAACTATCGGAATTAATGTAATCACAGGATTAACATTAAATACTTGTTTCGCAGAACAATTCACTATGCCAAGAATGAGTGTGTATTCGGCTATTAGAATTAGTGATGATTTAATGAATGATAAAAGCTACTATTTTGAGGAAGTTTTAACTATTAAAGAGATGATTGACAAGAGCGGTAGTGGAAAACCAAATTTGTTCTTGCTTGACGAGATATTTAAAGGCACTAATACTGTAGAGCGGATTTCAGCCGGCAAAGCCGTTTTATCGGACTTAGCAAAAGCTGATAATATAGTTTTTGTATCAACACATGATATTGAACTGGCCGATTTACTTAAAGATGAATATGAATTATATCATTTCAGCGAGAAAGTGGATAATATAATGGTGGATTTTGACTATAAGCTAAAGAATGGAAAATTAAAAAACAGAAATGCTATCAAAATACTTCAAATCAATGGTTATCCGGATAATATTATAACTGAAGCTATTGAAATATCAAAAGAATTGGATAGAAATTCACTGAGCAATACAGTTTAGATTTAAGGTTTCCTACGAAAAATACTCCCTCATCCTATCAAAAAAACTTTTGTCTTTATTAGTAGGTTGTGGCTCGAAATTCTTTGAAGAAGAAAGTTTTTCAAGCATACTTTTTTCTTCTTTCGATAATTCTTTTGGTGTCCAGACATTAATATTTATTAAAATATCACCTCTGCCATAAGAATTAATATCGGGTAAACCTTTGCCTTTAAGCCGCAAAACTTTGCCGGCCTGAGTTCCCGGAGTAATTTTTATTCTTGCTTTTCCATCAATAGTAGGAATTTCAATCGAACATCCTAAAGAAGCATCGGGGAAACTGATATAAAGGTTGTTTAATAAATTTGAACCATCGCGGATAAGTTCGGGATGAGGAGTTTCTTCAATAAAAACAATCAAATCGCCCGGAACTCCATCTCTTGCACCTGCATTTCCTCTGCCTGAAACTGATAATTGCATACCTTCGGAAACTCCGGCAGGAATTTTTATCGTGATAGTTTCTTCACCTTTTACAATACCGTTTCCTGCACATTCAGGGCATTTATGCGAAATTATTTGCCCTTCGCCACCGCAGTGTGGACAAGTTGAAGCTGTTTGCATTTGCCCCAGAAAAGTATTTGTAACTCTGGTTACCTGGCCTGTTCCGTGGCATGTCGAGCATGATGAATATGATGATCCGCCTTTAGCACCTGATCCTTGGCATTTTTGGCAAGCGACGTATTTGTTTACTTTAATCTTTTTTTCAACTCCTTTGGAAATATCTTCAAGTGTAAGTCTAACTTTTACTCGTAAATTCGAACCGCGATTAACTCTTCTTCGTTGAGTGCCTCCAGAGAAGCCTCCGAAACCTCCAAATGCACTCCCGAAAATATCACCGAAATTGCTGAAAATATCATCCATGGTCATACCGCCACTAAATCCATTTCTTCCGGCAGCTCCACCAACTCCTGCATGGCCAAATTGGTCGTAACGTTGTTTTTTATTCGGATCGCTTAGAACCTCATAAGCCTCAGCGGCTTCCTTAAACTTCTCTTCAGCATCCTTGTTGTCGGGATTTTTATCAGGGTGGTGCTTTAATGCCTTCTTACGATAGGCTTTTTTAATTTCTATTTCTGTAGCTTCTTTCGATACTTCAAGAACTTCGTAATAGTCTCGTTTTGACATGAGTTGCTTTCTTAATTATTCTCTAAATTATGGTTCAATTTATTTCCCAACCACTACTTTTGCATAACGGATAACCTTACCGTTAAGTTTATAGCCATTTTCAACTACATCCACAACCTTTCCTATCAAGTCTTCGGAAGGAGCAGGGATACTTGTTATAGCTTCATGGTGATCGGTGTCGAACTCATGCTCATGTGCTTTAATTTTTTCCAGGCCTTGTGATTCCAGAGTTTTTTTGAATTTATTATAAATAAGCATAATTCCTTCTCTGAAACTTTGAATATCATCTGATTCATCAAGAGATTTTATTGCACGTTCAAAATCATCTAAAACCGGAAGCAAAGAAACTATTAGTTGCTCAGAAGCGGTTTTACTCAAGTCAATCTTTTCTTTTATTGTACGTTTTCTGAAGTTATCAAATTCGGAAAAAAGCCTTAAGTATTTATCATTCAACCCGTCATATTTTTCCTGAAGCTCGTTGAGTTTATTTTCTTTCTTCTTGCTTATTTTTTTCTTTTTACCTACTTTAATTTCAGGTGAAGATTTTTCAATTTCTTCTTCACTATTTTGATTATTATAATTTGTTTTATTGTCACTCATATATGTTAATTTTCTAATAATACAATATCACTTCGGAACACAATCCGAATGCTTTTCTGCTTAACAAATTATTTGCCAATTTTTCTATTAAGACAAATTGTCATAAATTTTGAACTTATGATGAATTTCCCGCAGATATCGCTGATTAACGCAGAAAAAATCAGCGAATACCTGAAATATATGCAGGAGAATAAAAACCGACAATCTCATTGAATGAATTTAATTATAAAAACAAAAATCACCCGGTATTATGCCAACATTAAAGGAATCTATCGGCATTCCATCAACTGCATTATAATAAAAAATAATACCATTTTGAACATAATCGAGTGCATCACTTGCAAAAATTCTATTATTCATCTTGTCGAATGCTATTGAATAAAAAATATTTTCTCTTTGGATAAATGGAGATTGTGGCAGAAAATCATCAGTAATCTCCATTCTATAAACACCCCCTGGATAATTAAAAAACAAAATATCCGCTTCAGCATTAATTATAAGTTTTTCTGGATGCAAACTATTGGATGGGAAGATAAATTCTTTTTTAATGGTGTAATTATCAGAATCAAGACAAACTAATTTACCGTGAGTGTTACTTGTGTCAGGTATTCCATTCCAACCCTTACCCGAACACATAATCCATAAGTTATTATTTTTGTCAAGTTGGATTCCTGTAGGTTTATCTCCAATTACCCGATTTTCTAAAACCGTATCAGCCTCGCAATCAATAACAGTAAGCACACTATCAATTGAAAATCCTCCCTGATTTAAAACAAAAACTTTATTATTTACTTTAATCATTTTTTCGGGACCTGTGCCGGTCAGTATTTGTTTGATGACAGAATTTGTATTGAGATCAACCACTGCAATAACATTATCCCAACTACTTATATACGCTTTATTTTCAAAAATTCCCAAAAAATATCTTGGCAAAACAATATCTTCAATCGTTGCAATTGACTGAAATGTTTTTGCATCAACAACCTCAATTTTATTCAAATTGTTTACAATTATGTAAGCCAAATCTCGATAAACTTCAATGGATTGAACAATATTTCCCAACGGGCGATTATTCGCTTTTTGAAAAATTTCGTGTTCAACTTTGCCGTTAACAAAACTTTTAGCACTTATTGTTCCTGTCCCCGAATTAAACGGGCCTTCGTTAGAAATAAAAACACAATTTCTGTAATCCGAAACTTCTGAATTTGTATCATTATCTTTCTTACAGGCTTGAAAAGTTGATAGAAATATCAAACAAAATGTTAATAATTTAAAAATGTATCTCATGTATTTATATTTTATTTTCTGTTATAGTATTTTTTGCTCAACCGCAAAGTACGCTAAAATACGCAAAAAAATTTAGTGTTTTTCATTTCTTAGTTTACACTTTGTGATCCTTTGTGTATTCTTTGTGAAACTTTGTGGCATAGCTATTACACAGAGTTTCACTAAGAATACACAAAGCTACACAGAGAAAAAGTGTAAACTTCTTTTTATTGATTTTAAAAAATGCCAAAATTTTGCGGTTTTTTGCGGTTTCATGTATTTCTAATTTCTAATTTCAAATTTTCAAATTCATTGTTATTCCATAAGATCGTCCCGGCATAGGCCTAAATTCTATCACCTGATAATTTTTATCAAAAATATTATTAATATTAAATTGAAAATTCATTAGTTTTCCACCAAATTCAAAACTTTTATTTATTTTAAAGTTTGAAATTGAATAAGAAGGAATTTTATGCAGGTTATCTCTTGAAGTAAATGCTTTTCCAACATAATTTTGATTATAAGAAATCGACCATTTTTTATAAAGTATTTGCAAATGAATTGAGAAATTATGCAGAGGAGTATAGATTAATTGCTTATTATAAGCTTCATCGTATCCGGATAATTTCTTTCGATTCGTTGATTTTGAATAAGTATAAGCTTCTGAAAAAATGATCTCAAACGCCTTAATTTTTAGATTCGTTTTACTTTGGAATTCAATCCCTCTTGCCCAAACTTTTTGAACATTACTAACCGACCAAAAATTATCTTTCGGTATCCACATTATCAAATCATTTATCATTGAATTGTAGGCAGTAATTGAAAACTCTGAAAAATGTTTCTTGTTTTTTGAATTAAAATTAAAATCCAATCCGGCTTCTTCGTTCCAACTATTTTCCGGTTTTAAATTTTCATTTCCACCCGGAATCCAAAAACGGTCGTTTAAAGTCGGAGCTCTGAAATTTCGTGAGATGTTTATTCTCCCTGAAATATTCCTCCATATTTTTCCCTCAAAACCAAGCGAAGGAGTGAATGGAACATCATATTCTTCAACGAACTCCTGTCTAAGATTTAATGCTGCTGACCATTGGATTTCTGAAAAATTAATTACCGAAGACAAAAATATTGCCGCTTCTTTTCGGTTTTTCGAACCATAATAATTTTTTGAATCACCTGTTTTTGATTTAAAGGAAATTCCTGCATTCATATTTAATATTTTAAAAAATGATCTTTTGTAATCGAATTCCGAAACAAAAGTTTTCATTTTTATCTTTGAATCAATATATATTTCTTCTGAGTCTTCGGTTTTATCAACATAGTGTAAAAATTCGTCAAAGTAGGCTACCCTGGCAGTGATTGAGCCATCTTTAATAAACTTTTTCCAAAGAGCAGTTGAACGAAAAGCTTTATCGATTTGATAAGCATTTGTTGGGCGTGAAGTGATAGTTTTAGGAATTTCACGGTCGGAAAATTGGAACCAGGCAGAAACCGTAAACAACTGATTATTTATTATTTTGCGGCTATATTCCTGGAAAATTCCATATTGAAACAACTCTGCATTTTTTTGCTTTTCATTTTCACTATATAAATTTTTATAAGTAAAATCGTTTTTCATTTTCCGAACAAAAATTCCACTTGAAGAAGCCCAATTTTTCCCGGATAACAAAACTTTCGTTTTCCCCGAATTAGATCCAAAGCTACCTGAAGAAAACGAAAAATTGTATTTATCTTTAGAATCAAAATGATAATTGTTTTCGAGATGAATACTTCCGCCAATATTTCCGCTACCGAATAATGAGCTTGCGCCTCCATGCTGAATTTCAACTGATTCAAAAAATGCAATCGGTATTAACGAAAGATCAGTCATTCCGATATTTGGAGGTTCTATTGAAAATCCATTCCAATAAATCCCTGTGTGATTTGCTGTTGTCCCCCTGAAAGAAACAGTTGCAAGGCTACCTTGTCCGTAAGTTTTAATAAAAATCGGGCTTTGTGAAACCAAAATATCAGATAAAGACGACAAAGAATTTTGTTTTAAAATACTCGAATCAATTTGATTTACTTTTAAAGCTGTTGAAAAATCATGCAAGCGGGTTTCTTTCAATTCAAATTCAGGAAGATTTTGAATACTATCAACACCCACCTGAGAAAACAAAACCGCAGGCATGACAAAAATGATTAATAAAATTTGTAAAAGTTTATACACTGGTTTGAATAATTGAATTACTGAATGATTGAATGCTTAAATGATTAAATGGTTGAATAGTTTACTCAACTAACCGATTTTTTCTTATATGAACTTATATGTCTTACGACCAAAGGAAGTCCGTATGGATATGATTCAAATTGCAATCTTCATATTGATAGTCTTTTTTTATATTACATTTTTCTATTGTTTTTATTATTGAACGTATAACTATTTTATATACTTTAATATTTAATAAGTTTTTTAACAATTGAATTTTCTTTATTAAAAAAATGGATCAAATAAATTCCGGGTAAATATCCGGGTAAATAATTATCCATACTTAGGTTGATTTTCCCAAAACCTTGATGTAAAAATTTTTCTCTTGCTAATATTTCCTGACCATAATGATTTAAAATTCTTATGTCCAATTTTTTAGAAATATTATAAGTAATAGTTATTTCTTTTTCACAGGGATTTGGGAATAATTTTATATCAAAAGTTCCTAAGTCATTCTTATTAATTCCCTGATTATTTGTATTATGAATTACCGCAACAGCATCAAGATCGAAACCGGAAGATGGAAAAGGTGTAGGCCAGGGGTCGTTAATAATATTTCCCTGAGAATCGTATCGTGCATACTCCTCATTAATTGAACCAACCACATCAATTATTTTGATATGAGAAATTGAATTAATGTTTAAACCGGGAATATTTTTAAATTCATATAAATCGAAAGGAGTACCAAATCCTCCCCGATATTTTCCGGCAAAATTGTTAATCTTCTCTGGATCAAGCTGCCCAAATCCATCAATTTGAACATTATTTTGTGAAAATGAAACGGCCTCAAAGCGAAAAAAATTCATACCATCCGAACTCACTTCAACAAAAGCAAGTTCTAAAAAATAATCATCAAATGAATTTTCGAAAACAGCAAAATCCCAACCTTCTCCATTTACAATCGGGAATTCAAAACTCAAAATCACGCTACCACCATCACCCATACTTACAACCTCATTATTAGCTTTCCCAATACATGATGATGCTGAACCAACTGAAGCAAATCCCAAATTCGGCTCTGAAATTTTCATTAATCCACGATCAATATCACAGGTATTTGCCCAGGCAATAAAAACACTGCTATCTTTGTGAATAGCTGTTGTGCCTTCATTGCCAGCCGGTGGAGGAAATTGTGCAAACAAAATACTTGCATTAAAGAAAACAATTAATAATAGTATGGGTTTAAGTATTTGTTTCATTTTATGTAAGCGTTCACGATTTGAAATTATAAATTCAGAAGAGTACAAATTTCTAATTTCAAATTTCATTTTATTACTTAAATATTTTCTCAGTAATTATTTTATTTCCAAAAGTTAAATTAAGAAAATATAAGCCTGAAGGAAAAATACTGAAATCAATATTTTTATTCCCGAATGTTAAGGTTTTGGAATTATAAATTTGTCTGCCAAAAACGTCAGTGATAAAAATTTCATCAGGAATATTATTTTCGGTAAATCTAATATTTAAAACATCGGAGACCGGATTTGGATAAAAACTAAACATAATATTTTTAGTATTGTTTTCTGTTCCCGATTCATCAAGAAACTGTAATGCAATTGCCTCAGGTGAAATTCCGGCTTCAAAAGTTCCTGTTAACGTACCGCTTAGGTCATAGATTTTTCCTTCTCCAAAAGAATAATAATCAGAAATTGTTACATAAATAAGATCATTTACATGATCAAAACTACCGTCACAAATGCTGATGTATGAAGCCGAACCGGGATCGGGAACAATCTCCTCATCAATAATTTCATTATTAAATAAATTATATGAACCGATTCCGTGGTTTAATCCGAGATATAAAATATTTCCATCATTTCCGACACCTTTCCCAAAAACAAACTGATGTGTTGTGGTTGAAAAAGAACTATTTATTGAATTGTATTTTGTTATTGAACCACTTGTCGCCAGATAGGGAGATTTGTTCACCGAATATATTGTATCTCCAATAGAATAGAGATCATAAATTCCAACTGCTTCAGTGCCAAAATTTATTTCTCGTCCTAATTCAAAGTTATCTGTATCAATAATTGCAAGTTTTCCTTCACTTGCTTCCCATGTACCGCTAATTGCCACATAAAGAGAATCGTTTACAAGAATTGAAGAGCCTGCATCTGATGAAATACCGGCAATATTTGCAATTAAAAAAAGATCGGATGCGTTAAAAATTTTGACATAATATCCATCAGTTGGAGGGCCGGCAGTTCCTGTTTGCCTGCTTACAACTAATTTATCATCAAAAATAAATAAGCGATTTAAATTTGATTCGGCAATAGCAGAAAGTCTCGTAAAAGTTTCAATATCATATTTAATAATTGAATCCTGAGCAGCAACATAAGCAAAATTGTCTTCAATAATAATGTCTTGAACCGATTGCGTAAAAATTGTGTTGAATTCGTTGCTTGTTTGATTTAATGGATCAAAAGCTGACATACTGACATAATCGTCAGGATTAGAGAAACTGCCGCCGCTTGCGACAATTAATTGTTTTGCGATTTCCTGTCCGGAAACTAATTGATAAGCAAAAAAAATTGCTATCAAAATCACGCTCTTTTTGTAAAAATTTTTCATAAATAATGTTTTAAAGTTTAATTAATTAATATTTTTAAACCTCAAAACTTTACGGAAACAAACCGAATAAAGTAGGTTTTACCCTAAATTTTATTCTAAGCTTTTTAACCCGAAAGCTTTGAACTATTTTAAATAATGGCAGGTCTTCTGACTTACTCACTTTTTTGAAGGCCTTCCCATCCCGACAATTTAGAGACAGTGGCAAGGGGGTTTCAAAAAGTTAAAGAGCTTACAGCAGCGGGAACTGTTCAGGACTCCCGAATAAAATTCAGTCACCTGATTCCCTATTATGACTTATTTTAATGTTTAAAACAAGTACACCAATATTTGTGGCAAATGTAAAGTTTTTTTATAATAAAAATATTATTAATACATTTATTTCTTTTATCAATTGTCAGTAGAAACATTACTTTTGCGATGTTAATTTTTTAAAAAAATAAAACATGGCATGCTTATTTTTTTTTACCTGCCGACAAATTAAATTATTACGTTTTGACTACATTGTTAAAATATCGATTTTTTTTATATTATTGTGTTTAGCAAGTATAGAGCTTTTTTCAAATAATTCTGAAAACAATAATCCGGAAAATTTAGAATATGATAATTTTTTCAAATCTGCTCTTAAATTTATTCCAAATAACCCTGACAGTGCAATTATCGTACTTAATAATGGCATCAAACTTTCCCAAATAAACAATGAAATATATTACAAAGCAAAATTGACTGCTTTGTTGGGTTATGTATATTTTACAGATATGCAATACGATAAAGCAAGTGAATATACACAAAGAAGTATTGCAATATTAGAAAAGACCGATAGTTTGAAAATACTGTCAAGTGCTTATGAAACATTAGGGTTAATATACAACAAAACAGGAAATTACGACAAAGCTTTGGGTTTAAATTTTAAAGCCTTACAATTAAACGAAAAAATCGGGAACAAAAAGAAACAAGCTGTAACTCTTTTGAACATAGGTGCAATTTATTCAAATAAAGGTGGGCTTGACTCTTCTGTTTTCTATCTTTTCAATTCGTTAAAAATATTTGAAAAACTTAACGACACCCTAAATATTGCAACAACAATGCAAAATATCGGAATATTGTATAATAAACTAAAAGAATACGATAATGAGCTTAAATACCTGAAAAGCAGTCTTGACTATGCAAAAGAAATAAATAATCCACGTACCACAACAGCAATTTATAATAATATCGGGATTAGTTTAAAAAATATGAATGATTTTGATGAATCGTTAAAATATTACAAAAAAGCTATTGAATTATCATTAAAATCTAATGATAAAAACGGACTTGGATACGCATATAACAATACCGGGCAACTATATGAATTAATGAATAATTACGATAAAGCTATTGAATATTATATGCTTTCATACAATTTGAGAAAAGACACGGATGATAAAAAAAATATAGCTAAAAGCTTATTAAATATTGGCAGTTTATATACAAAAAAAGCAGATAACAAACAGGCATTAAGTTTTTATAAAAAAACTCTGGAAATAGCGGAAAAAATAGATTCAAAAAATTTATTACTCGAAATCTATGATGCTTTAAATGACTTTTATGTAATAAATAATAAATACAAACTGGCTCATAAGTATCAGCAAAAATCAATCATATTAAAAGATTCAATCTTAAACCTGGAGAAATATAATTCGATTGCAGAATTACAAACTAAATATGAAACAGAAAAAAAAGTACAGGAAATCAAAATTTTGAATCAGAAAAATAATATAAAAGATCTGGAACTGAAAAAACAATTTTATTTTAAAATAATTCTCTCAGTTGTTATTTTCTCGTTGATAATTATTTTACTTTTAATTTTTAATAAATTCCGATTGAAACGCAAAGCCAATTTACTGATAAGCAAACAAAAACAAAAAGTTGAATTAATTAACGAAGAATTAAATACATCAAATGATAATCTAATAATAACGAATGAATTACTTTCAGAAGCCAACACTACAAAAGATAAGTTTTTTTCAATTATATCGCATGACCTAAAAAATCCGATAAATGTTTTGTATGCAACCACTGATATTTTGGCAAAAAATTTTGAAAAGTTTCAGGCGGAAAAAATCAATATGTATTTGCAGAATATGAACATTTCGTCGAAAACTTTGATTAATCTGCTCGAAAACCTTTTAAGTTGGGCTAATCTGCAAACCGGTGCTATAATTACTGACAAACAAAAATCTCCAATTTCTGAAATTATTTTAAAAAACATAGACTTATTTAATAATGTTGCCGATAACAAAAACATTGAATTAGTTGCTGATATTGAAGATGATATTTATATCATTATTGACAGAAATATGATTGATACGGTGATTAGAAATTTAATATCAAATGCTCTTAAATTCACACATTCAGGTGGACAAGTTTTTGTTACACTTAAAAAATACAAGGATTATATTGAAGTAGCTGTGAAAGATACGGGTATTGGTATCGAAAAAGAATTTTTAGGCGATTTATTTCAAATAGGTAATCGTAAATCGTCTCTCGGGACCGAAGAAGAAAAAGGTACAGGGCTTGGTTTAATTCTTTGTAAAGAATTTATTGAAAAACATGACGGGAAAATTTCTGTTGAGAGCAAAATCGGTAAAGGAAGTATATTCTTATTTACATTGCCGATAACTTAATCATCAATTATTGACATTTTAAATCCTTTGTTTCTAATATTTACGATTTTTATTTGGGGATCGTTTTTGAAATATTTTCGCAATTTTGTAATATAAACATCCATACTTCTTGATAGATTCAAATCATCATATCCCCATACTTTTTTAAGTAAAAATTCTCTGTCTATAACTTCGTTTTTATTTTCACAAAAAAGTTTAAGTAATTCCGTTTCGCGATAGGGCAAAACAAATTCTTGTTTATTGAATACTAAAATTTGCGATTGATAATTAAAAGAATATTTACCGAAATTAAATATGCTTTTTTCATTCTCATTTTTGTAACCTATGCGTGTCAATATTGCATTGATACGTAAATACAGTTCATCAGGTAAAAACGGTTTTCTAATGTAATCTTCGGCACCAAGTGTAAAACCTTCTATTATATTTTCTTTGGATTTTTGTGAAGTTAAAAAAATTATTGGATTATTTTTATCATTTTTTTTAATTTCTTTGGCAAGCCAAAAACCGTCTTTTCCTGGTAACACAATATCTAAAACACAAATATCAATGTTGTTGGTTTTGAATTCCATTATCCCGTTTTCGGCATTGTAACAATGTATAACATTAATGTTTTTCGACTCTAAAAAATCCTTGATGATCAAGCTCAAATATTTGTCATCTTCAACAAAAAGCAAATTTATTTTTTTATTTACGATTGTCATAATGAACTATTTATTTTTTCGAAAGCGTTCATAGAATACTGAAATTGATATCGGGTACTCGAGACTAATTTTAAGTTTCTAATTTCAAACCGTGAATGCTTACATTTTTTTTCTTACAATCCTCTTCATATACAACTTGAAAATTTATAAACATTAACACTCATTAACACTATTTATTTACTAATTAACACAAAAAGCCAAAAATAGCCATTTTTTTGCTAAAAAAAGTAATTTGATTTCAATTAAGTATTTATTAATTAATTTTTATATCTGATGAAAACAAAAAAAAATCTATTTCGAATTAACAGCAGAAATCTTTCTACAGTAATTATGACACTGATATTTTCGGTGTATGGTTTAACAAGTTTTGCTGATGGCTTTATGATAACTGAATCTATGGGAGGACATGATGATAATCCTGTTGTTGTAACAATTAACAGTTTCGTAGTAGGAACAATTACGGAAATAAAATTAGATGCTTATATAAGTTCAGCAGATAATGGCAGTTGCTGTGCTAATTGTTTTGGTTATGAAATAATTGTAAATGATGAAGTTATAGGTACAAATCCGAACAATCAATGTTCAGAAACATCTATTGATATAACTTCTTATATGCCTATAACATCTGTAAGTTTACGATCAATAGATATAGATAATTATTCTGATGCAATTAATTTAATAATGATTTTACACATTACTTATACGCCACAATGTACAAAAATAGTAAGTAATTATGGTTACGACAACATGCCCTTAGAAGTATATATTATTGATTTTACCAACTGTCCTCCGGAAGGGGGAATAATAACTGGCTATGAATTAACCGGTAATATTGGTAGCTATTGTCCTTCATGGTATTCTTATGATATTATTGTTAATGATGTCACAATTGCAACACAACAATGTAATCAGTCCGGATTCGATTTAATGCAATACCTGCCTATTTATTCTGTAAAATTACGATCCAATGATGAAAATAGTGTTGGTGATATGATAGCGCTATATTTAACATTGGATATATATTATACTATGCAATGCCATGACCCGTCAGAGCAAAACGAAACTATTTGGAGTACTGGTGCACAACTTGACTGGAGTGATAACGGAAATGCAAGCAACCATGAAATAGAATGGGGGCTCTCCGGCTTTGGGCAGGGTAACGGTACATTAATTTCTCCGGTCTTTAATGGTATTTTAACAGGTTTATCCAGTACTGTTTCTTATGACTGGTATGTACGTAAAGAATGTGGATCAGGTGAATACAGTAATTGGATTGGACCACACACTTTTACTACAACGGGAACCTGCGGTGCATATACAATTGAACTTATTGATCAAGACGGAGATGGTTGGGGTTCTGGAGCTGTAGATGTTTTTGTAAATGGAGAAGAAAAGTTATTTTTTCTTACCCTACCTCCAGAAACCTATTCGGAAACATTTACCTTTCAGGTGAATATTGGAGATATTATTTCAATTATATATTATGAGGGCGAATTTCCATGGGATAATGAATATATAATTTATGATGAAGATGGTCTTGTAATAGCTCATGAGGGAGAATTTGGTGAAATACCCGGAGATATTGGAAATCCTGATATTCCGACCGGTTTAACAGCCTGCATCCAAAATCCGCCATTATGCCCCTCCCCACAGTTCCTTAGTACAACAAATATTACACAGACTTATGCTAGATTTAACTGGGTAGAAATGGGAAATGCAACTAAATGGGATATTGAATGGGGACCGGGAGGATTTACACAGGGAAACGGAACAATAATATCAGGAATTACATATAAGCCATATACAATAAATCCACCATTTGTTGCCGGAACAACTTACGATTGGTATGTCAGGTCTGATTGTGGAAACGGTTTACAAAGTTCATGGTCGGAATCTTCTTCTTTTACCACACCTTCCAACAACATAGTTCAGAATATTGACCTTACAGTCGGGTATCAATTTATATCATCGCGAATGATACCCGAAAATCCAAATATGCTCAATCTTTTATCCGGAAATCTCGAAAATCTTGATTTTGTTAGAAATACTGCAGGTCTTATGTTACGGAAAATTGGCCCGAACTGGGTAAACAGCATTGGCGATTGGATCACAACCGAAGGATATTTATCTAAAATGAATGCTGACGATGTATTATCTATAACCGGTGAAGTGATTAATCCACTAACGCCTATCCCCCTGGTTATTGGTTATCAAATAATAAGTTTCTTACCCGAATTACCGGCAAACACAGCAGATGTTTTTGCAAACATTCTAGATAATCTTGACTTTGTGAGAAATTCTGCCGGATTGATGTTACGTAAAATAGGGCCGAATTGGGTGAATAGTATCGGAAATATGTCGCCAGGTGAAGGTTATCTTGTAAAAATGAATGGTGAAGATATTCTTATTTATCCCGGTTCCTCATCAATTACTTGTGGTGATCCTTTTACTGACCTACGTGACAACCAAACTTACAATACTGTACTTATTGGCGACAAGTGCTGGATGGCAGAGAATCTTAATATTGGTGAAATGATAAATGGCACTGAAGAAATGACAGACAATGGAATTATTGAAAAATATTGCTACGACAACGACCCCGATAATTGCGAAATTTACGGTGGCTTATACCAATGGAACGAAATGATGCAATATACAACTACACCTGGCGTGCAAGGTATTTGCCCTGCCGGTTGGTATATTCCAACTGATGATGAATGGAAAATGTTGGAAGGCACAGTTGACAGTCAATATCCTGTTGGTGACCCGATTTGGAATAATTTAGAATGGCGTGGTTATGATGCCGGAATAGAACTTAAACAAAATGGAAGTAGTGGTTTTGAGGCTATTTTTGCAGGCGCCAATGGTTATGGAATGTTCATTTATCTTGATTCCTATGCCGCTTTCTGGCATTCATCCGACATAAGTGGCCCTTATGCTGGTTATCGGGGGATGGCCTTAAACTACGCTAACGTGTACCGAGATAACTACATTGATGAATCATGGGGCTTCTCAGTGCGTTGCCTCAAGAATGAAATGCCTGTAAACCAACCTGAACCACCATCTTCCCCTAATCATGAAGATGAAGCAATTAATAAATCCATTAATAAAAATATGGCAAAAAAATACTCCGTTTCCGAAGGAAATCCTTATGATCCGATCTGGACAATATTTTTTGAAAAAGGATTATTAAACATCGGTGATGAAATTGGAGTATATGATGGAAAAATGCTTGTAGGTGCCGGTGTTGTAATTTCTGATAATATTTTTGAAAATGTTATTCCGGTTTTTAGTAATCTTTATAAAACCGGAAACAAACCAATCATTAAAGTTTGGGATAAAAACAGAAAAGAGGAATATTTATTATCAGATTATTCATACTTAAATCCTTATGGAGACGGTTATGTTGAAGGAGTTTTCCCCGAATCAGATGAAGAATATAGCATGTTAAGTTTCTCACTTGCCGGAATTTCGAATAAGGAGAATGATTATCCTTCTTTATCAATCTATCCAAATCCATCAGAAGGAATATTTAATATTATGATGGATGGAATAAATGGAACTTTACAGATGAAAGTAATAGGTTTGCGGGGATGTGAGTATCATTCTTCTGAATTCGAAGGAATAAACACACTCACAAAAAAACAGCTTGACCTTACAGAATTACCTGCTGGTGTGTATTTTATAAATTTTATTGGCAAGGATTTTTATCAGGTGGAAAGAATCATTATTCAATACTAATTATTTATTAACGAATTTACTTCGAAAAAACATTTATTTGATATTACTGAAAAAAGTTGGCACAGATTCACATATTTATTTATTCTATAGATCTGTGAATTTGTGGTTTGTTATATTTGCTAAAAAATTTTATATTCTTTCGTAATTAGATTTAAAAATCTCCTGTTTCATCACCTGCTTTTCCAGACAAATACATACAATAATGTACGTTTTTGAATACGCTTTGTTCTTATTGAAGATTTAATTTTTTGTGGTGTTTTTCTCAATATTTTTCTTAATCCAAAACAATTATTTCTATTTTTACAAAAACTTTATTGAATGTACGAATCATTTATTACTTTATTAGCGGTTGCTGCTCTACTTACTTTTATCAATATCAAATTCCTTAAACTTCCGACAACCATTGGATTAATGATACTCGGAATGTGTTTGTCTTGTTTCTTATTAATTGTAAGGCACTTTGATTACGAACTATTTGTCAAACTTCCACACATTCTGGACGAACTTGACTTTCATGATTTTTTGATGAATATTTTATTGAGCTTTCTATTGTTTGCAGGAGCTGTACATATTGATATCAAAACTCTTGATGCAGTACGACTACCGGTTTTTGTTTTTGCAATAATCGGAACCATAATATCCACATTTATAATTGGTTATTTAACATATTTTGTATTTGGATTATTAGGTTTGAATATTCCTTTATTGCACTGCATGTTATTCGGTGCATTAATTTCTCCTACCGACCCAATTGCAGTTCTTGCAATATTTAAAAATTATCATTTTAAAAAAACTCTTTCAGTGAAAATTGAAGGTGAATCTCTTTTTAATGACGGCATCGGAATTGTTGTGTTTGTTACAATAATACAATTGATTATGGGTGATGAAAGAGGATTCTCAATCGAAGAAACGGGATTATTATTTTTGAGAGAAGCAGTCGGCGGAATTTTATTTGGATTATTGCTTGGTTTTTGCGGCTTGTTCTTTCTCAAAAGATTAAAAAAAGACCCTAAAACTGCTGTGATAATAACTCTCGTAATTGCTACCGGAGGATATGCAATTGCGAACACACTTGAAGTTTCTGGTGCTTTAGCAATGGTGGCTGCCGGATTAACAATTGGTAATTGGATTCATAAATATGCCGGCATTGAAACAAAGACATTAATATCAACGTTTTGGGAGATAATAGGTGAAATTTTTAATAGTATGGTGTTTGTTATGATGGGTTTGGCAATTCTGCTGATTGATCCGATTGCAATTGATTTTGTTGCAGCAATTTTTACAATTATTATTGTATTAATAGGTCGCTTTATTTCAGTATTTATTTCAAGGTTTATAGTTAGGCATAATAAATTCAGTAAACCCTGGTATAGCCTAAAATACACTACAGTAATGACATGGAGCGGACTTAGAGGGGCTTTGGCTTTCGCTCTTGCCTTATCAATCACACCAGACCTCAACGGACACTTTATTATTTTTTTAACGTATTCTGTAGCTGCATTTTCAATAATAGTGCAGGGTTTGACAATTGGGAAGTTGGTTAAAAAATTTAAAATTTAAACCTCAACAATCTCACAATCCTCATTATTAATGTAAATTAACACCTTCTTGATTTTTTCATATCCCATATCAAAAAGAATATTTCCGTATTTTTTGATTTGATTTATATCAGATTCTTTTTGGCTTCCGGTTTTATAATCAATAATTGTAAGTTTATCATCCTCGAAAACAAGCCTGTCCGGACGAAATGATTTTCCGTCAGGTAGTAAAATTTCTGCCTCGTTTTTAATTTCCAAACCTTTTTTAAAATATTGATTAATTCCTAGGTTTGAAATTAATTGGTTTATGATTTTATGCAATTGGATTTTTTCTTCATTGTCAAGAATTCCATCAAGAAGCAATGAATCTAAGACTTGATCAACATCTTCAATAGTGAGAATTTGAGATAAAACATTGTGAACCAAATTTCCCCATTCTTTGTTTTTTTCGGGATCTTCGACATCCCAAATATCAGGAGCTAACCTGCTTATTAACATTTTATTTCTCCATTCGTTTGAAATGAACGAATTTAATTTAAAATTTTTATCACGATATTTTTCATTAGTTTTTGAATACGTTGTTTTTTCACCAAAAGAATATTCCAATTCTGTTTCAGACCACTCACCAATTTCTTTAAGAAAATATGAAAACAATATTGGTAATGAACTATTATTGATACTTTTTGGAGGCAATTGTGATATAATATACAACCTCTCCGAAGGTCTTGTCATCACAACATACAATAAATTCATTAAATCAAGAAAAGATTTATCCTTTTCTTCGAGATACGATTCGGCATATTTGGTTTCCTCCAGGTCTTTGGTTGCAGGAAACACAGCGGTTTTCAACTCCGGAATATTATCATCCAGATAATCAACCCAAATTGAATTTCTTGAAATATCTAATTTTTCATTAGCAAAAGGAAAAATAACTACAGGAAATTCCAGGCCCTTTGCTTTGTGAATTGTCATGATTTTTACAGCATTAATTCCTTCGGGAACAACAAGTGACAAAGATTTTTTTGTCTTTTCCCACCAATCAAGAAATTCGGATAAATTAGTGTTTGTTTGAGTCGTGAATTTAAGAACCGAATCAAGAAAAAACTGCAAATATGGATTTACATCTTTTTTATCAAAAAAATCTCTAATAAGCTTTTCACAAAGATCATAAACCGGTAAAGCATCCAACTCTTTCAATTTTGTTTTGAAACCTGATTTCTTTAATAAATCAATCAAATTCGTATGGTAATCTTCTGTTTTGGTTCTAATTGTATTTTCATGATTCTTATTAATATAAAACAAATGTTTATTAAGATTATCACCCTTAATTTTTTTATTTTGCAATAAGAAATTAATAATTTCAGTTTGTGAAATTTTGTCATCAGGTTTAATAATGAATTTCAGGAAAGCAATCAAAAAACTAACTTCCGGTGAATTTGATAAAAGCAGTGATTCTGATGAAATAACATTAATGTCATTTTCAATAAGATAACTTGCAATCCGGCTGGCATCCGAATTTTTTCGGCATAAAATTGCAATATCATCAAATGTAAAATTATTATCAACAAGTTCAAAAATAATTTCTTTGATCTTAATGAAATTCAAATCTTCGGCAAAAAGTCCTTCATAACTCTTTTCTATAAAATTAAACTGGACATAACCTCCTGTGTTTTCGCTTAAAAAATTTTGTTCAACATTTGCATAAATCGGTTTGAATTTCTCAGGCAAAAGCCCGGAGATAACATTGAAAAATTTATTATTAAATTTAATTATTTCAGCTTTCGATCTGAAATTATTATTAAGCATTTCGGCTTTATAGTTTCTAATCAAATTTCGTTCACGTTCGTCGGAAAAGCGATAATTTTCCTTTCTATAAATCTCAGGTAATTTTGCAAACTGCTCAACTTCACCATTTCGCCAACGATAAATTGCTTGTTTTCCATCCCCGACAATCATGTTGAAATTTCCTTCGGCAAGCGAATTATCAATCAAAGGCAAAAGATTTTGCCATTGCAAAATTGAAGTATCCTGAAATTCATCGATCAGAAAATGTCGGTACTTTTCACCAAGACGTTCGTAAATAAAAGGTACTGGTTCGCTAAAAACAATTTCTGAAATCCGTCGGTTAAATTCTGAAATATGCACAATATTATTTTGTGATTTCAACTCATGAAATACTCTTTCAATCTCATTAAGCAAAGCGAGAGGAAAAATATTTTTACTTAAAATCAAATATGTTTTATAACCTTCGTAATGCTCGGAAAGAATATCAAAAATATTATTTATAGCCGTAAGTATTTGAGGTCTAACACTGTCAATTGCAGCTTTTTCCGATTCATTCGCTTTTCCTGAATACCATTTGTTTTCATTTATGGTTTTATTTACATAAGAATTTGGAGCTATTTTATCAAACTGTCGTTTATATATGTTTTCAAAATATTTTGCTATTCCTTTATCACCATAATAGAATGCTTTATTAGGGATTGCTTTTTGAATAATTAATTCATAAGGTGTTTTTGCACAGTCGTAAATCGAATTTTCAAATTTTTTAACAGCCGTAATAATTTTTCGATAAATTGAATTAAAATCCTCTAATGAAAGCTCTTCTAATTTTTTAATATGAGATTGTGCATTCTCGTTAAATAACTGTTTTGAAAAACTTTTCAGATCATATTCAATATTCCAGTTTTGGTTGTTTTCGGTTTTAGCTTCGGTAAACCTAACTAAAGTTCTTGTAAGGTTTTCATCCGATCCAACTTTGTTCAATAAAATATCAATTGTTTGCGAAATGAGTTCTTCGGTTTCTAATTCAACATCGAAATTTATTGGAATATGCAGGTCGAAAGCAAAAGTCCTGATGATTTTATAAACAAAACTATCAATGGTTCCAATAGCAAAATCCGAATAATTATGAAGTATTAATTCTAAAACCAGTGAGGCCCTTTGAGTAATTATTTCAGGAGTTAATCCTATTTCAGAGGTAAGAGAATTCAGAAGAATTTCGGTTTTTTTTTCAGTTTTACCACTATTCAACTTTGACAATGATCTCAAATTTCCGATAATTCTATCTTTCATTTCGTTGGCAGCCTTGTTAGTAAAAGTAATTGCCAAAATATTCCTAAACCTTACCGGTTCTAATAAAACTATTTTTAGATATTCTTTAACAAGGGTGTATGTTTTCCCCGATCCCGCTGATGATTTATAAACTGTAAAACTCATATTTTTTAAAAAAAACGAATATACAAAAAAAGTCCTTTTTCAAGGACTTTTAATAACAAAATTTAATTAGAAAAAAATAACAGAATAATGATTTTAGATCCGATTGTTATCGGGAGAGAATCATTAATGTGTATTTTTATTTGCTTACATGAGTATCAGAGCATGCATAATTACTGCAAGCTTCTGACTCAGGAAATGCGTACTTTTTACATAACTCAAAACTATTTATTACCGCCTTTGTACAAAAGGGAATATCGTTAATATACTTCTCGTCTTTAAGTTGAAGTACAGAATAATAACTTATTTCATCCGAATAATTATCAAATATTTCTTTTGTTTTAAAAGGAATATCATCAATATATTTTTCAGGTTCAAGTTCAAAAACATCTTCTGGAGAAACTGAATTAAAATTCAAATTAAAATCACTCAATACCTTTTCAGTATTAAAAGGAATATCGTCAATATATGTTTCATCCTCAAGTTGCATATTGAAATCATCACAAGTTTCAGGAGGATTAAAAGTCATTATTAAAGTTGTGACTACGAGGATTATTAAAGTATTCATGGTTTAAAGTTTTATTTATATTCTTTTTTCTAATTCGCCAATATTGTGCCAAAGATTTATTCTATCTGTTTTTCAGATTATTACAAAGCCTTTATTTAAGAAATAGTATTTGTAAGTGTACGTTTTTATTTGGTGATTGTCCAAAAGTGAACATTAGAATTGGAGTTAAGTCACGGGGTGGTTTGAAGCCACCTCGTGACTATCCTAAACATTTTCATTATTTTTTCTATCTTTGTATTTTAAATTTTTTAGAATAAATTAAAAATAAAATGAAAAAATCAATTTTCCTCTTATTAGTTCTGTGCGTTTTATCTCCATCATTAATCTCGCAAATTAACAAACAAAAAGACAAGGGTGTTTTTAAAGAAAAACAACAAGGTTACTATCATAACACTGTTCTGAAAAACATTTCAGAATTTGATAAATCTGATAAAACCATAAAGCCAAAAGAATATTTTTCAGTTGATTTCAGCAATTATGAATTTCCAACAAATATTGATGAATATACAAGTATCTGGCATACTCAGCCCTTAAATCAGGGTTCAAGCGGAACATGCTGGAGTTTTGCATCAACTTCATTTTTTGAATCAGAGGCAAAACGAATTTCAAATATAGAAATCAAACTTTCTGAAATGTTTACGGTTTATTATGAATATATTGACCGTGCAATTTATTTTGTCAAAACCCGCGGTGATGTTTATTTTAGTCAGGGTTCTGAGGCAAATGCTCTAAAGCGAATTATGAAAAAATATGGTGCTCTCCCCTACACTGATTATTCCGGAATGTTAAAAGGCCAAAAATCTTTTGACCACTCGAAAATGTTCAATGAAATGAAGACTTATCTTGAATCAGTAAAAAGAGACAATGCATGGAATGAAAAGGTTGTTGTTCAAACTATTAAAGATATTTTGAATTATTATATGGGCACACCTCCCGAAACCATTGTGTTTGAAGGTATAGAATTGAGTCCACAGGAATTTTTATCTGATGTTTTAAAAATTATTCCTGACGATTATTATAGTTTTATGTCAACAAAAAAACTGGCCTATAATCAAAAAGGTGAATTAGTAGAAGCCGATAATTGGTGGCATAGTAATGATTATTATAATATTTCATTAGATGATTATTTGAATACTTTAATTGATGCCGTTGAAAATGGATATTCGCTAAGTATTTGCGGCGATGTTTCCGAACCCGGGCACGATAGATTTACTGAGGTTTCAATAATCCCTACTTTTGATATCCCTTCTGATTTCATAGATGAAGATTCACGGCAACTCAGGTTAAGCAATAAAACCACTACAGATGATCATTGCATTCATATAGTCGGATATCAAAAATATGATGGAGATTATTGGTTTTTAATAAAGGATTCCAGTAGTAGTGCTTTTGATGGAGAAAACAAAGGGTATAGATTTTTTCACGAAGATTATATTAAGCTAAAGATTATGAATTTTCTTGTCCATAAAAATGGAGCAAAAGAAATTTTGAATAGAATAATTAAATAACGAAAAGATAAGTTATTTTCTTCCTTACTTGATTTGGGTTGATAATCCTCTTAAATTTATTTTCTTTACTTCTCACCACATTAAAATAAAATTTAGCCAATTTTCTTTTCAGGAATGATTATTACCAATTTTTTTCCTATTTTTACAAAAAATTAATATTTAATATATTTGATATGGGAAAAGGTGATAAGAAAACAAAAAGAGGAAAGATTGTAAGAGGCTCTTATGGAGTATTGAGGCCACGAAAAACCACTAAAAAATTCGTTAGAATTAAAAAAGAAAAAATTCCGGAGGAAGTTAAAAGCCCCGATATTGTTGCCCCTATTGATAATATTCCCAAAGAAGAACCGAAAGTTATTACACCGGAAAAAAAAGTTACTGAAAAAAAACCGGCTGCAAAAGCAGTAAAAGTTGAGAAAGAAATAAAAGCAAAAACTACTAAACCGAAAGCCGAAACAAAAACTCCAAAAGCGATTACTGAAGCAAAAACTCCAAAAGCGATTACTGAAACAAAAACTCCAAAGGCGATATCTGAAGCTAAAACTCCAAAAGCGATAGCTGAAACTAAACCTGCAAAACCAAAAGCTGAAACAAAAACTCCCAAGGCAAAAACTAAAAAAGAGAAAACTGAAACAAAAACTATAGAAACAAAACCTGAAGCAAAAACCCCAAAACCAAAAGCTGAAACAAAAACTTCCAAGGCAAAAACTACAAAAGAAAAAGATGAACCAAAAACTCCCAAGGTAAAAGCTACAGTAAAAAAAGTTGCTATGGAGAAGACTGAGGAGGAGAAAAAAGAAGAATAATCAATCAAATTAATTTCTTCGCCATCTTTTTAAATTCATTTCCTCTTTCTTCAAAATTTGAAAACAAATTATAGCTCGCTGCTGCCGGTGACAAAAGGCAAATTGACTTTGGTTTGGTATGTTTTTTAATAATTTCCGAAGCTTCTGAAAAACCATTTACAGTAAAGAAAGATTTATCCCGAATGCTTTTTTGCATTTCAGTGAACAAACGATTGTTTTTATCTCCAAGAAAAATCAAGTTTAAAATTCCGGTGTTTTTTATAAAATCCACTAATCCTTCATAATTAACGCCCCTGTCGTAACCACCGAGAATCAAGGTGTCAACATCTTTCAAAGTTTTCACAGCCTCAATTGTTGCTTCAGGAATTGTTGCAATTGAATCATTATAAAAACGTATATTTCCATACTCACCAACATATTCCAGCCGATGTTCTAATGATTTGAAGCTTGCTATTCCCTTTCGTATGGCTTTATCATGGATACCTGCTATTTTACACGCACAAACTGCCGCAAGAATATTAGAAATATTATGATCGCCTATCAAAAAACGTTTATAATTTAAATCAATCAAATTAGTTGTTTCGCCAGAACTTGAAAAAACAATGTTATTATCCGAAATGTAACAATTTGTTTCCGGCCTATTATTATTTGAATAACGAATAATGTTTTGTTTTAGGTGTTTTTCTTTTAGGATATCTTCAATTTGTTTATCATCAGAATTATATATAAAATAATCATATATATTTTGAAATTTCGCAATGTTAAACTTAGCATTTTTATAATCATCATAATTATTATAATGATCAAGATGTTCCTGAAAAAAGTTAAGAAGTATTGCAATATGCGGTGATCTCTTAACAAATTCAAGTTGATGCGACGATAGCTCAAAAACAATTTTTGTCTTTTTATTGATCTTTGGAATAATTTCAAAAGAGGGTAAACCAATATTACCCACAAGAAGAACATTATTTGTAAATTGTTTGATTATGTGAGCAATTAAACTTGAGCATGTACTTTTTCCTTTGGTTCCGCTAACTCCAATTATTTGATCTGAAAACATTTGCAAAAACAAATCACTTTGTGAAGTGATCTTAAAGTTTGAAACATCTAATTTTTCATGATTTAATGAAATTCCCGGAGTTTTAATAATTATATCAAAATCAAACAAATTATCAAGATATTTTTCGCCTAAAATGAAGTGTATATTTTTATCGGTAGGATGAAAGCTTGATGTTTCCTGAAGTTTTTCGTTTTTATCAGCTACAAATAATTTTTTCTGAGGCAAAAATCTTCGAATTAAATTAAATGTCGATTTACCTTCACGGCCAAATCCAAGAATTAAGACTTTCTTTTTCTGGAAGTTTTCAATAATAAAGTTTTCAACTACAAGTTTATAATCCATACGGACAAGTTTGGACATTTTCTTGTTTTTTGACAGGATTAACATGATTTACAGATTTTATTTATTCTAAGTTAGGGATGGCATCCCTTCTGAGTATCAGAGTGAGATTATTTGTTTTCATTCTTCCTGAGGCCTGCCTGCACGAAGCCGTTTTGGCAAAGGCAGGGATGCCATCCCTTCCCTATTTCCCATATTTTTACAATTCAATATTGTTTAATAATTCTGAAAACTTACTTTCCAGAAAATTACTTTCATCATAATTATTTAATAACTCTTTTATTTCAATGTCTTTATAACTTTTGTATTGAAGTGAATTTTTATAATAATTAAGTAAGAATGGTAGATTTTCGGAGGTTTGTTTCCTAATTGTCAAAACTAAAGCTGCATTAACTTCTTCAATAGTTCCTACGCATTCAAAAGGTTTTTCTGCGTCAATTCCAATAAGTTGATTAAATATCGGCAACAAATTCTTATCATCAAATAAATCTTTATTAAAAATATTAATTAATTCAATTTGTGGAATAAATGGAGATAAAATTATAAAGGTAAAAAGACATTTTGGGCAATCACCACACCAAATTCCCTTTTTACTACCTGCATTACAACTTCTAAAAACCGGAAAATATTTAGGAAAACCGGAAAATAATTTTGCTATTTGTAGTTCGTTTAAAGGACGAAGAAAACTAAAATAATTAATATCCTCAGAAATATATTTTTTAACATATTCTTTAAAATCTGTTTCAAATTCAAGAGATTTCGAATATTGATGATTAATTTTCGTATTACTTATCGTGGCTTCATTCGCACTCGACTCATTGGATAAGGCAATATTTCTAATTCCTGATAAAGCTGCTACAAAAATGGAAACAAAAGCTAATAGTGCTGAAAAAGGTGTATGGCCGTTCAAATTTCCCTTATTATTTAATTCAATAAGTTTTGGATCAATAAATCTTTGAACAACAATTGTCTCATCAGTTGAGAAACCTGCCGTTTTGACAGTATTTTTACCTGCTTCAATGGGGTTTAGTAAGAAAGGGCGAATTTTATTTTTATTTTTTAATATTTCCAGGCTAACAATTGAATCCTTTCCCCCTCCTATCGGAACTATAATTGAGTTGTTAAGCGAAACTGAAACTGGAGATAATTCACAATCTGATTTTGAAATGATTTCAACAAAACTATCCTGATCAGCTTTTATATTATTTAAATAGAAAAATTCACCTAAACCAAAATAATATATTTTTTTCCACCATTTGATTTGGTCTTCATTCAATTTTTGAGGCTTAATTATAATCTGAGGTGAGCATGTTGCCTTCCAATAACTTATTAACTCAATCATTCCTATATGGAAAACAAAATTATTTAAATCAGAATCAGATAATTTCTCAACTTTAAAAAAGTGTCGAATTGGGATTTTGAGTTCCGGTTTGAAAACAATTTCATCGGATAATTTAAATTCAAAACTCAGGTGAATTGATTTCTTATTTTTAATTATTTTATAGCTTTCATAAACAAAATGAGGATGTTGCTGTCTAAGAGAATGAAATTTTTTACTTCTATCTTTTATTGCCATCTAATAATGGTATTATTTTTGTAAAATAAAAATCAAAATTATTAAATAATTGTAAACAATTTAGTATTTTTACAAAGATGATTGATTTTAGTAAAATAGTTGAAATAAAGGCCAACAATATCAAACCTGAAAGAGGAAGGATATTAATATCTGAGCCATTACTAAATGATTATTATTTTAGTCGCTCTGTTATACTTCTCGCTGAACATAATGAGGAAGGTTCATTTGGAATCATTATGAATAAACCTTTGGATGTTAGTTTTAATGAAGTTGTAAAAGATTTCCCTACATTCGGGGGAGATATCTTTTTAGGTGGCCCTGTTAAATCCGACAGTTTGTTTTACATCCATACTCTTGGCGATATAGTTGAAAACAGTTATGAAATTATTGATGGATTATTCTGGGGTGGAGAAACTAAAATCATTAAAGATATGATCATTTCAGGTCATATCAAATCCAATCAAATCAGGTTTTTCCTGGGTTATTCGGGTTGGAATCCAAACCAACTTGAAGAGGAATTGAAAAGAAATTCATGGGTAGTTTCAAATACAAATAGTGATTTTTTGCTTAATGTTGATTACAACCTTCTTTGGGAAAAATCCTTAATAAGCCTTGATAAAGATTATGAGATTTGGACAAAATTTCCCAAAAATCCGAATTTTAATTAATGGCTGCAAGAAAACGCCAATATCTTCGTTGTGCTCGTCTTAATATCCAGTCATTTACAAAAGAAAACTCCTGAATATTAAGACTTCTCACGCCTCGACCTTGACGTTTTCTTATCAGCCATACCACATTATGATAGTTTTCGTGCAGATACTAATTAATATTTCCTAATTTCTATTTATTAGTGAACCCACCTTCTATAGTATTACGGCGGACAGGTCTGTGGCTTATTTCATTTCTTTACCCTCACATAATTAATGTGAGCCGAATTTTGCTCTGAATTTCCAGAAACTGTATTTTTGCCGCCTTAATGCTACTTATGTCGTTAAAAAATATAAGAAATATCGGGATACTTGCTCATGTTGATGCAGGAAAAACTACCATCACAGAACAAATGCTTTTTAATGCCGGAGCGATAAAAATTGCAGGGAATGTTGATAAAGGTACGGCAATAAGCGATTTTTTGGATGTAGAAAAAGAAAGAGGAATTTCGATAAAGGCAACTACTGTTTCTTATGTTTGGAAGAATGTAAATATCAATCTTATCGACACTCCGGGACATGTTGATTTTGCGGGCGAAGTTGAGCATTCTTTTAAAGCTTTTGATGCTGTTGTACTTGTTATTTCGGCAGTTGAGGGAGTGCAATCACATACAGAAACTCTTTGGTCTGCAATTCAAAAATTAAATATTCCATGTATTTTCTTTATTAATAAATGTGATCGACTTGGCTCCGATACCGAAAAAGTTATAGCAGAAATAAAAAAAAATCTAAGTCAGGATGTTTTTGTTTTGCAAAGTGTTTCGGGAGAAGAAAGCAATTCTATAAGCTTAAAAAGTATTTGGAATTCAAATGAATTCAATGATGAATTATTGGAAATGCTTGCTGAAAGAGATGAAGATTTACTTGAGAAATTTATGGAAGAAAAAGCCACTTTCGAAGAGGCAGACAAAACTCTTATAAGTTTAACAGAAACCAGCAATTTATTTCCACTTTTATTGGGTTCAGCGAAAAACAATTGTGGTGTAAAAGAACTTTTAGATGCGATTGAAAAATATTTCCCATCTCCTAATGGAAAGCCTATAAAAGAATTTTCGGGTGTTGTTTTTAAAACTGCAATAAACAAACAATTCGGCCGGATAGCTTATGCACGTATATTCAATGGAAAAATAAATATTAGAGACAGCGTTAAAATTTCATCCTCAGACGATGAACAAAAAATCACTCAATTATTTAGTTTTTCGGGTGGAAAACTTTATCCGGTCAATTATCTTGAAGCGGGTGATATTGGTTGTATTTGCGGAATAAAAAATGCTAAAATCGGTGATTATATTGGAGAAAAAATGAGAGATTTTCCAAATATCAGCCTTAATACTCCCCTACTCACTGTTCAGGTTATTCCGGCAGAAGAAAAAAATTATGCCCCTCTTGCTTATGCACTTCAGGAATTGAACATAGAAGATCCTTATCTTGATTTTCAATGGATAAAAGAAGAACGTGAGCTTCATATAAAAATAATGGGATGGATACAAATTGAGGTGTTGGAGAAAATTTTGCTCAATAGATTTGAAATTGCTGCAAGATTTGAAAATCCGAGTGTAATTTATAAAGAAACTCCTTCGGGGATTGGCGAAGGTTTTGTAAATTACACCATGCCAAAACCTTGCTGGGCAGTTTTGAAATTTTTAATAGAGCAGGGTGAAACCGGTAGCGGAATTAAATACAATTCTGAAGTTAGTGTTAATAAAATTCATCGAAAATACCAAAATGAAGTGGAAAGAACAATTCCACAAGCACTCAAACAGGGAATTAAAAGCTGGGAAGTTACTGATCTTAAAATTACTCTAATTGGTGGCGAAGATCATGAAATACATTCACGGCCCGGCGACTTCATTGTTGCAACTCCAATGGGAATTATGGAGGGTTTGAAATTAATTGGAACAACTCTGCTGGAACCTGTTTTGAATTTCAAGATCAAAACCGTGGAGGATTTACTTGGTAAAGTGGTTGGAGACATTACGATGATGAGAGGAACATTTGAAAGCCCTTTAATGGAAGACGAGAAATTTATTCTGAAAGGAACTTTACCGGTATCAACTTCCATTGACTATCCGATAAAACTAAGTTCCCGCTCAGGAGGGAAAGCAAAAATCACGACACACTTTGCCGGATATCGAAAATGTAGCGATGAAGAAGGTGTAATAAGAGAATATCGGGGAATCAGCCCTATGGATCGTGCGAAATGGATTTTGCAGGCCAGAAAAGCAATTACCCAAAGTCAAAAAAGTTAATGAGTGCTTGCTAGAAAACGCCAATTTCTTCGTTATGCTCGTTCAGAAAACCAGTCATTTACATTAGTAAAATCCTGGATTTCTGAACTATGCAAGCCTCGAACTTGACGTTTTCTGACTAAGCACCTCAAAATATTAAGTTTTCGTGCAAGCAGGAATTAGTGTTTTTGGTGAAAATCAAAAATTTAAATTCTTAATTCTTATTTATACTCCTTATAACTTGAAATATCCAGTGCAGTTGGAGACCAGTTTTTAAAGAATTCACTTAATTTTTTAACGCTATATGATTTTTCTTTTTCAAGATAAGCTGTGTTTTGAGTATGAATTTGTTCACCTTTTTGATTGAGGATAACAATCACCGGAAATCCAAATCTTTGAGGAAACTTTAGCTTTCTTAAAAGCACAAGATTTTTATTTTCTTTACTATAATTCACATCAACAACAACATAGTTTGCTGTTAACAAAGAATCAACTGAAGTATTATCATCAATAAATTTATGCAATCGCACACACCAGGGACACCAATTTCCTCCAATTATCAGCATTACATTTTTATTCTTATTGATGGCTTGCTTAATTGCAAGCTCAATATCCTCTTGGACATTTGCTTCAGGATTATAAATTTTGTTTTCAGCTTTTTGCGAAAAAACATTCGTTGAATTTAGAATTATAATTGCAAAAATTAAGAATACATTCTTCATATCTTAGTATTTTTATGATATGCAAAAATAGAAAAAATAGTGAAATGGAGTATTGGAAAGGTTCATAACAATTTTTTCCATCAATCTATCACTCCACTATTTCATTTCTCCATTATTCCCACAAAATCACAATTTCAATTATCTTTATCCTTGGATCAAGATATTGTCCAATTGCATTTTGCTTTTGAATTTCTCTTACTACATCCATACCTTTTATCACTTTTCCAAAAGCAGCAAATCCTTGCCTATCGGTGTTTCTTTCACCTTTAAAATCAAGGCCGGGCTGATCGCCAATACAAATAAAAAACTCACTTGTCGCTGTTCCGGGTTCATATCTTGCCATTGAAATAACTCCATTTTTATGAAGAATTCCTGTTTGAAGAGTTGATTCATGAATAATTGGTGGAAGAGCCTTTGGATGATCATCCTCAAACAATCCACCCTGAATAACCTCTATTTTATTTTCATTATCAGATTGATTATCCAATCTTACAACCCTGTAAAAAGTAGCTTCCTCAAAACGATTTTCTTTAATGTATTTCAGAAAATTTACAACCGTGTGAGGTGCTTGTTTTTGATATAATTCAATGATAATATCTCCAAATTCGGTTTTAATTATGATTTTCGGGTTCTTATTTCCACAAGCAAACAAGATCATTGTTAAGAAAATCAGAAATAACAATCTTTCAAAACTTTTTCTTCTCATTATTTAATATTTTTTAATGTTTAAAAATATTGATTTTGATCATTTCTCAGACCAAACATTTTTCCTTTGATCGCTAAAATAATATTTTCTCAATAATAATCAATCAAATTAAAATGATTACTTTTGTAATAGTTAATAGTATTTTGCTTTGAAGAAAGAAGAAGAAAATTTTGATATTTCTGAAGCTCTTAACAAATTAGTATTGGAACGATTTGAAAAAGTAAGAAAAAATCCTGAAAGGCTTTTAGATTGGGATAAAACAAAAAGGTCACTAAAAGTATAATGAAACATCCATGGCAAAATAAATTTTACACTTAGGAGAATGATTATTGAATGAAATTGGAAACTTGAAATTCGAAATTAGGAAGAAGTCCATCCCGTGTGCTCGGGACTAATTTCCAATTTCTAATTTCTTAATAAACACAAGCAGTTAAATACAATTCAGTTACAAAATTTATTTATATCCCAATGAAACCTACTTTTTTCTTTATAATTTTATTTTTTGCATTCAACACTTTGACTTTTTCTCAAAAAAACAATGAGAAATATTTTCAGGGTTATGCGAAAACCATCAGTGGAAATGAATTATCGTACCACTCTCCTTTACCGAATGTAAAAACTTCGCTATTAGTTCGGGCAAATGAATTATATAGCTCAATTGAATGGGAAACCGAAACAATTCAAAAGGGTTACGATAATGATTTCATCACATTCATTTGGATGTTTGGAATTGATGTAAATGTTGATAGTCATGATTTTGACTTATTTCTTAACAATGAAAAGATAATTACATTTTCTAACCCAAAAAGTGATGAAAATAAAATTTGGAGAATAAAAGGGAAAGATGGCTCGGAACTTTTATTTCGATCGACTATGACCGATAAGTATGGCGATTTTATGGGTTTTGCAAGTTTAAAAGTGCCTCTTTCATTGCTTACACCGGGAGAACCTGCTACAATACTAATTACAGGGGATAACAAAAACAGCAATTCATGGTATATGACTTTTAAAACCTCTGTTTTGGAAAAAATCGAGATAAAGCAAGTACCGGTTCTGATCAAAAAAAACGATCAACTTTTTCATAGTCTTAAATTTAGTATTGTAATTCTTAATGACAATATTAAAGGTCAAATTATAATTGATAATATTCTAAATAAAAATGTAAAACTTATTCCCGGAAATAATTTCTTTACCGTAAATATTCCTGAGGTAAAAACTCAAACCAAATATTTAGTAAAAATTCAAATTGGAGATGATCAGGAAATTGAAACACCTGTTTTGGTTAAACCTATAAAAGAATGGATGATCTATTTTGTACAACATACTCACACGGATATTGGATATACTCGTCCTCAAACAGAGATACTTCCTGAGCATTTAAGGTATATTGATTATGCACTTGATTTTTGTGATCTTACTGATAATTATCCTGAAAACTCGAAATTCCGCTGGACTTGTGAAGCTTCTTGGGCAGTCAGGGAATATTTAAAAAGCAGACCACCAGAACAAATTGAAAAATTAAGAAAGCGTGTCAACGAAGGTAGAATAGAAATTACGGGAATGTTTTTTAATATGTCGGAATTGCTTGATGAAACTTCGCTTGCAGCACAACTTCAACCCATAAGAGATTTCAGGGAAGCCGGGTTAAATGTTAAAACAGCAATGCAAAATGATGTTAATGGAATTGGATGGGCATTAGCCGATTATTTTAGTGATATTGGTATTAAATTTTTGATAATGGGCGAGCATGACCATCGTGCTTTACTTCCTTTCGATAAACCAACTGCTTTTTGGTGGGAATCGCCTTCAGGAAAACGAATACTTGCATTTCGTGGAGAACATTATATGACTGGAAATGTACTTGGTGTTCATACAAAAAACATAGATTTCTTTGAAAATAACTTGATGAATTATCTTGATGAATTGGATGAAAAAGATTATCCATTTGATTGTATTTCATTACAATATTCAGGTTATGTAACCGATAATTCACCTCCTGCACTTTCTGCTTGTGATTTGATAAAAGAATGGAATAAAAAATACGAATGGCCAAAAATAAAAATTGCCACAGCACGTGAATACATGCAAAATATTGAAAAGGATCATTTGAAAGAACTTCCTGTTTTTAGAGCTGCATGGCCTGATTGGTGGACTGATGGAACAGGCTCAGCTTGTCGTGAGACCGGAGCTTCACGTATAACTCATGCCGAACTAATTGCCAATCAGGGATTGCTTTCGATGGCAAAAATTTCCGGTGCCGATTTACCTGTAGAAATAAATGAAGACATAGAAGAAATAATGGATGATCTTTTATTTTATGATGAACATACTTATGGAGCTGCAGAAAGCATTTCTGATCCAAGATGTGAAAATTCAATGGTTCAATGGGCTGAAAAATCATCTTATGTTTGGGAGGCAGTTAAAAAATCAGCTTTGTTGAAAGAAAAAGCAATGGGATTTATTCAGCCTTTTCTTAACAAAACTAAAGTGCCTGTTATTACAATATTTAACACTCTTAATTGGATGCGTTCCGGTTTAACTGAAGTATATATCGACCTTGAAATATTACCATTGAATAAAGAATTCAGAATTGTAGATGATGAAGGCAATGAAATCTTAGCTCAATCATTAAAAAGTCGCGAAGACGGAACTTATTGGGGAATTTGGGTTGAAAATATTCCGGCTTTCGGATATAAAAGTTACAGAATTGAAGTAATTGAAAAAGACAGAACACTTCCTGAAACCTATAACTTTTCGGGTGTTTTTGAAAATGAATATTATAGATTGAGTATAGACAAAAAAACCGGAGCGGTGAATAGCCTGTTTGATAAAAACCTTCAAATTGAGTTATCAGATACTACTTGCAAATGGAAAATCGGACAATTTATATATGAGCAATTATCTAACCGTCAACAAATCGAGCAATTCAAACTTGAAAAAGCCGAACGATCAAGCTTAGAAAATGTTGAAATCAAATCATTTATTGACGGCCCTATATGGAAAAGTTTATATATTTATGGTGAATCACCAACTTGTGCTGATTCACATGGAGTAAACGTAGAAATACGCCTTTACAAAAAAGAGAAAAAGATTGAATTCATTTACGACATGTACAAACTTCCTGTTTTTGAACCGGAAGCTGTTTATGTCGCTTTTCCTTTTAAACTTTCCGACAGCAAATTATTATTTGAAGGACAAGGAGGAATTATTGAACCCGGGAAAGATCAACTTCCGGGAACCTCATCAGATTGGAATGTGATTCAAAACTTTGCATGTATAAAAAACAATGAAAATCAAATAATCTTTGGTAGCGAAGAAATTCCCTTAGTCCATCTCGGCGGATTAAATATGGGCAAGTTTAGTTATTATTCCAATCCCGAAAAACCATATATTTTCTCCTGGGTTTTAAATAATTATTGGACAACTAATTTTAAGGCAAGCCAGGAAGGAGAATTAAAATGGAGTTATTATATCACTTCTACCGACAATGAAAGTAGCTCGGAAGCAACAAGGTTTGGTTGGGGCTCACGGATTCCTTTTCTTACACGCGTACTACCGGCAGGAAACAATAAAGAATTACTGTCAACTAAATCTTTGCTTGATATTGACTACCCAAATATCCTCCTTATTAATGCTAAACCATCAATTGATGGGAATGGTATCATTCTGCTTTTACGCGAAACTTCAGGGCAATCAACTGAAATTGATATTAGTGAAGTATTAAAGAATAATAAATATAATAAAGTTTCTGTTGTTAATGCGATTGAATATGATTTAGAAACTATAACTTCAAAACTTGTTTTTAAACCTTTTGAGGCTAAATTTGTAAAATTATATTAGGGTTTTTATACCGGATTTATTCTTTTTTTGCTTTCAGGTGCATCAAGATAATTTTCATTTGTACTTATTTTTTTACTTGTCTTTTTTTCAAGTGCATCTTTTGCATCTCCTGCAATTTTTCCACCCTCTTTGGCATCCTGTTTTAACTTTCTGAAGCTTTGCGAATCATTTGTTTGAGTTATTTCCGTAGTGGCTCTTTCACCAAGCATAGAGAAAATAAGTTCAAGATCATTCATGTGGTCTCTTAGATTTTCTCTTTTTAAATTTTTCAACTCTTTGTATTCGCTTGGCGTCATTCCAAAAGTTGCCTTGCTTATTTCTGCTGTTAATATTGAATATTCTATCTGTTCTTTCACACCTCTGTTTTTCCATTCATCAGTAAGTTCTTCACGGATTGCAATACCACGCATTCGTTTTTCAATCCAATCGGCACTATATCCTTTTGCCTGATACAAAGCTCTTGTTCGTTTAGTTGCAAGTTCGGGGTCTTCAATTTCCTGCACTCTTTCATATCCTACTTTTGCAAGCCACCTTTTAAAAGGTTCTGCTTTTGGAGAGGGAATAGATTGAATTAGCCTGAAAACGCCCTCTGTGTTCCAGCAATACATTTTTTGTTTACCGCCGGATGTTTCAAACTCAAATCTAAGGGGTGGTACAAATTGTACCCCTCCTTTTTCTGTGAGTTGCTTTAACTCTTTATCCCTTGTTTTCATTCGCTTAAAATACTGTGCAGGATCTTTTGAGTTCGTTAATGCTGTAATAATATCATTAATTACAAACCACCACTCATTTTTATAAATGATTTTTCGTATCTCTTTTTTTCTAAAAATAGCTATCTTTGATTTACCCACAATTTTCATATTCATCTTTACTCATTTCAAAATCCGGTTTAATTATTTTTACTTCTTCATAAGTTAATTCATACAATTTATAATTTCATCAGGTTTCAAATCATAAGCAAAAACATCTACAAATAAATCTCTTAAAAATCCATCCTGATATTCTTCTTCTTTCAGATTCTTGATTTCTTCAATTTTCGTTGGGCTGTAATTTTCCCTGAATTTTTGATAAGCATTTTCAACTTGCTCTTTATCAAGATTAGATAAATATTTCTTTATTACTGATTTTTATCAACTGTTAAATTTTATATATCTTCAAAAAGATTAAATTTCAATTCCCTTCTTTCATCAGGATGATGAGCTGATTCATTTGCAATCCTGATTATTTCATTTTCTCTTGATTTAATATTTTTTAAGTAAAATGATTTTGAACAAATCCAGTTTTCTACCTGGCACAATAGTAAATCACTTATTTTTTTGTAAGTAATTTTGTGATTTTTATTATTAAATGAATTAATAAATTTCCAACATTTTTCCTTTTTTTCTTTTAGACAACCAAAGATTACCATTGTGCTATTCTCTTGAGGTAACAAATTAAAATATATTTCAGTTAATGGATCTTTACTTTTGTGGCTTTCATATTCATAGATGTAGTCAATTTCTTTTGTAGTTTCGTATGTAAAAACTGCCGATGAACATAATTCAACTTTAGGTAATTCAAAAGTTATGAATTCAAAACTTCTTAATGTTTTGTCAGTTATGTTACTTAAAAATAGTTCTTCATATGTTTTTTCATCTTCTATACCTAAGAGTTCCTGTTCTCTCTTTCGGTGGATATGGAGAAAATAAAGTGTATCTAAATTTTGTCTTAATGTCGAGTTATTTAATTTGCGATTATACCAATCAACTATGATTTCTTTCTTCCTTTTTTCAATCATTGTAGCCCTGTAAGAAAAAAGTAATTGACTCCTGTAATCGGTGTAGTCTAAATCTCCCGTTTCTATTTCTTTAAATATTTTATCATCATGCGTTTCACAAAATCCAGGGAATACAAAAGCATCTTTCCAGCCAGTTGATTTAAAATAAAAAGTGTTGTCTTTAAATTGATCAATTGCAAATTCAATGATATGATTGTTCTCTTCAATTTCACTTATAATTCCTCTTCTTTGAAGTAAATGCGAATTAATTGCATTGGAGCCGCAATCTTTGTATAAACAGCTCCTTGTTGAGTTTTTAGCTTGTTTAATTAAGTCGACAATTATTTTTTTAATTTCTATATCAGTCATATATTATTAATGGTTGCTAACTCCGAAATAACCACACGCCTACTGCGTATATCCTCCCGATTTGGGATGCTATAGAGCGTTAATAGTGATTATTTCTTCTGTGGCCATTTATTTTTTACTAATTTCTATTTACTTCCATGTTTGGAATAAAGAGGATGTAAATATAAATAATATTTGTAACAAAGAGGATGTAATATTTTAACTAATTTGTAACAAAGTGAAGGCATCAATTTTTACATCTCCATTCCTTACACATCTTTTTACATTTCCTGAAAACTTTCGGGATTAGCCTTTTCTTTCTTAAAAGCTATCGCAGCCTTAACAAAATCAACAAACAATGGGTGAGGATTTGCAACAGTACTTTTAAATTCAGGATGGAACTGAACGCCGATAAACCAGGGATGGTTTTCTAATTCAATAATTTCTACAAGATCATTTTTAATATTCATTCCGGTTGGGATCATTCCATGCGATTTATAATCGTCAAGATATTTATTATTAAGCTCAAAACGATGGCGGTGACGTTCGTTAATATCTGAATTCTTATAAATATTGAAAACTTTTGAATTTTTTAACAAATGACATGAATATACTCCAAGCCTCATTGTACCTCCCATCGAATGGATTTTCTTTTGTTCTTCCATAATATCTATTACAGGATATTTGGTTTCCTGATTTACTTCCGTTGAATTGGCATTTTCATAACCAAGTACATTTCTTCCAAATTCAACCACTGCACATTGCATACCAAGACAAACACCAAAAAATGGAACCTTGTTTTCACGTGCAAATCTAACGGCATTGATCTTACCTTCTATGCCTCTGTGTCCGAAACCGGGAGCAACAAAAACAGCGTCAACATCTGACAATTTCAACTTAACATTTGTTGAAGTTATTCCTTCGGAGTGAATCAGGTTAACATTAACTTTACATTCGTTAGCTACACCTCCATGAATAAATGATTCGTTTATAGATTTGTATGCATCTTTGAGTTCAATATATTTCCCAACCAAACCAATTGTTACCTCTTTTTTAGGATTATTAAGTTTTGAGAGAAACTCCTTCCATTTCTTTAGATTTGGTTCTTTTGATACGGGAATTTTTACTTTATTAAGAACTTCAACATCAAGTTTTTCTTTTTGCATCAATAATGGTACTTCGTAAATTGATTTAGCATCAATTGATTCAATTACCGAAGTTGGTTCAATATTACAGAAAAGAGCAATTTTGTTCCTAAGACTTTCATTTAGGCTGTATTGAGTGCGACAAACTATTATATCAGGTTGTACTCCCGATTCAAGCATCGTTTTAACTGAATGTTGAGTTGGTTTTGTTTTTAATTCACCGGCTGCAGCGAGATATGGAACTAATGTCAGGTGAACGACAATACAATTATTACCCATTTCCCATCTCATTTGACGAACAGTTTCAACATAAGGTAATGATTCAATATCACCAACGGTTCCACCAATTTCTGTTATAACAAAATCATATTTTTGAGTGTTTCCAAGTAATTTAATACGATACTTAATTTCATCGGTAATATGAGGAATTACCTGAACGGTTTGGCCTAAATAGTCGCCTTTGCGTTCTTTATTAATTACGGATTGATAAATCCTGCCGGTCGTAACATTATTAGCCTGCGAAGTCGGTACATTAGAGAAACGCTCGTAATGCCCCAAATCCAAATCAGTTTCCGCACCATCTTCCGTTACATAACATTCGCCATGTTCGTAGGGATTCAGAGTTCCCGGATCGACATTAATATAAGGATCAAGCTTTTGAATAGTTACCGTAAAACCCCGTGATTGCAAAAGTTTTGCTAATGAAGCGGAAATTATCCCCTTACCAAGTGAAGATGAAACTCCGCCTGTTACGAATATATATTTTGTTCTCGACATTCTTTAAAAATTTCAATAATTAATAAAAAACAAAAGTAGGATTTATTATGGATTCTGAACTCAAATATTATTAATTGGGAAATAGAGGGAATAAGGGAAATAAGGGGAATAAAGGAAATAGGGAAATAACCACCTAATGACTATAATGACCATTTATGACAACCGAATGACTATTATGACCCACCTGCACTAAAGCTTCGGTGGGCAGGCCACTGAATGACTTATACTTTATACCTATATTCCCCTTATACCTGTATTTCCCTTATACCTGTATTTCCCCAATACCTTCCTGTATTAGTAATACAAATACCTCCTTACATTTGCAATATGTTTTGCAAGGCGGATAACCTGAATTGTATATCCAAATTCATTATCGTACCAAAGATATAACATAATATTTTTACCATCTGCAGACACCAGGGTAGATGGGCTATCGAAGATCGCAGCACAAGAATCACCAATAAAATCAGATGAAACCGATTCATTAGAAGCAGAGAATCTGATTTGTTCAACGAGATCGCCTTTTAAAGATGCATTTTTTAATGTTTCAATTACTTCCTCTTTTGTCGTTTCTTTTTCAATATTTAACGAAAGAATTGCAAGTGAAACATTAGGGGTTGGAACCCTAACGGCATTAGCAGTAAGTTTTCCTTTCAGGCTTGGAATTACCTTAGCAGCAGCAGAGCCGGCACCGGTTGAAGTGATAACCATATTTAAAGCTGCGGCTCGTCCCCGGCGAGGCTTTTTATGATAATTGTCAAGAAGGTTTTGATCGTTTGTATAAGCATGAATTGTTTCAAGATGGCCCTTAATAATTCCATATTTATTTTGAATGATTTCTAAAACCGGAACTATAGCATTTGTTGTACAGGAAGCTGCTGAAAAAATTGTTTCATCGTCAGTATCAGGGTTATAAATATTGTGATTCACACCGTAAACAATATTCGGAACATCCCCTTTAGCCGGTGCCGTTAACATTACCTTTGATATTCCTTTTGCTTTTAAATGCCTGCCAAGTGCTTCTCTATCCCTGTAAATACCCGTATTATCAATTAATAATGCGTCCTTAATACCTTCGGCCTCATAATCAATATCTTCAGGATTTGAACCTTCGAGCATTTTAATAATGTGCCCGTTAATATTTATTGATTGATTTTCAATATCTTCAATAACATTTCCACGAAACGGCCCGTGAACTGAATCGTGACGTATCAATGAAGCTCTTTTAGAAATATCTTCGGGTGTTACTTTTCGCGTAACAATTGCTCTAACTCTAAGTTGTGTTCCATTACCTTGAATTATTAATTCTCTGAGCAATAATCGTCCTATTCTACCAAAACCATAAAGAACAACATCAATAGGTTTAGAAAATTTAGATGGTATTCCAATATTGCCTTTCAATTTATTTGCCAGAAACTTAAAAATATCATGGCCGTATTTTTCTTTTTCTGTTGTCCATTCAAAATTTAACCTTCCGATGTCAATTCTTGCAGGAGCAATATCCATTGTTAGCATAGCTTTTGCTATCAGAAGCGAATCATAAATTTTTAATTTTTTCCCAATCACAGTTTGTGAATAAGAATGTTTGTGAAGAATAACACTCGAACTCCTATCAAGAAGCTGACTACGAAAAAACATAACTTCAATTGATTTGTCAAAAAATAATTTTCCGATTGCTTCAATAAATTCAAAACCAAGTTTTTCGTCTATTATCCAACTATCCAATGATTTTTCAAAATTGTGATTGTGTGTATTTGCCTTGTCATTTTTCATATTTCGAAACATTTTATTATTAAAAGAAATAATTATTAAATAATTTAGCTTCAAAAATATATAAAAAAAGGAAATAACATTAAATTTTTCTTCTTTTTTTATCTTAATTTACTACTTGCGCTAAAATTCAGTGTTCTATATTCGATATTATTTTTTGTTCGGGCAAAATAATAAACCGCAATCCCGAAAGTTTTCGGGAGCAAAAAAACGCAAAAATTTGCTACTCCAATACTCCAACATTCCAATACTCCAACACTCCAATTAATAGCAATCTTATTTTACTGTCCTAAATATGCTTTTAATAAACGGCTACGAGAAGTATGCTTTAATTGCCTGATTGCCTTTTCTTTAATTTGTCGTACTCTTTCACGTGTCAGATCAAACTTATATCCAATCTCTTCAAAAGTAAAACTATGACTTTTTCCTATTCCGTAAAAAAGGATAATAATATCCCTTTCTTTTTTTGACAAGGTTGCTAGTGAACGTTGTATTTCTTTTCCAAGTGATTCTTCAATAAGGTGTGAATCGGTATAAGGTTCATTATCATCAACAAAAACATCAAGAAAATTAACATCTTCGTCTTGAACAAGGGGTGCATCCATTGAGATATGTTTTGAAGATATTTTCATCGTTAGTTTTACCTTATATTCCGGTAATTCAAGAATTTCTGCAAGTTCGTGAACCAAAGGAGCTCTTTCAAATTTTTGCTCCAGTTTTGAAGATGCTTTTTTAAGTTTATGTATTGTACCTATCTGATTTAATGGAAGTCTGACCATTCGTGATTGCTGAGCAAGTGCGTGTAAAATTGATTGACGAATCCACCAAACAGCATAAGAAATAAATTTGAATCCCCTTGTTTCGTCGAAACGTTTTGCTGCTTTAATCAATCCAAGATTTCCTTCGTTAATCAGGTCTGGTAAACTTAATCCCTGGTTTTGGTATTGCTTGGCAACAGAAACAACAAATCGTAAGTTAGCTTTTGTTAGTTTTTCAAGAGCAATGCGATCACCGGTTCTTATTTTTTGAGCCAATTTTACTTCTTCTTCAGCAGTTATTAACTCTTCTTTACTAATATCCTGAAGATATTTATCAAGAGAAGCATTCGCCCGGTTCGTTATTGATTTTGTTATTACTAATTGCCTCATGTCAATAATACTTTTTATTTTATGAAACCATATCTCATTCTCATTCCGTTCGGATAAATGCCTTCTATTGAAATCAATCCATTATCCGTGTCTTTTAGAGCAATATTTAAATCTCTATCAGATTTAATCGTGTAATTATTAATTTTCATAATTATGAAACCTTTATTTATTCCTCCTTGCTTTAATATTCCTTCTTTTATATCTGTGATTTTCATCCCATAAGAAATATTCAATTGCAATTTTTCGTCTTCAGTTATAGGCTTTACCGATACATCAAATTCAGAAAAATAGAAATCCTTATTATTAACCGAAATATTTACATTTCCTTCACTATTTTTTAGAGTTACTTCAAAAGGAATGTTTTTTCTATTTCTATTAATAAGTATTTTGATTTTATCACCCGGGTGATGCTGCCCGATTATTTCAAGTAACTCGGCTGTTGTATTCACCTCATTATCATCAATCGACAAAATAATATCTCCTTCTTCCAAACCTGCTTCATAAGCTCCACCATTTGAATTAAGTGAATTAATATAGACTCCTTTTATTTTCTCTAATCCAATTTCTTCGGCAAATGAACTGTTGATCTCCCTAATTGAAATACCTATGAAAGCGCGCTGAACCGAGCCAAATTGCATCAAATCAGCCATTACTTTTTTTACAATATTTACGGGAATTGCAAAAGAATATCCGGTGTATAATCCATTATTTGAAGCAATTGCTGCATTGATCCCGACAAGCTCTCCTTTGGTATTCACTAAAGCACCGCCACTATTTCCTTGATTTACGGCAGCATCGGTTTGAATAAAGGATTCTATCGCAGTGCCCGACCTCAAAATATTAATGTTTCTTGCTTTTGCACTCACTATCCCTGCAGTAACAGTCGAAGTAAGATTAAATGGATTTCCAACTGCCAAAACCCACTCACCGATTTTCAACTCATCGGAATTTCCATACAGAATATAAGGCAGATTATTTGACCGGATTTTTATCAAAGCCAGATCTGTAGATGGATCGGTTCCAATGATCTCAGCCTCAAAAGTTCTTCTGTCGTTAAGAGTAACTTCTATCAAATCGGCTTCCTGCACAACATGATTATTAGTAACAATATATCCTTCATCAGAAATAATTACACCAGAACCATAGGCCGTATAAACCCTTGATATTTGAGGATAATTTTCCCTACCGAAAAACTCACGTAAAGTACCAAAGAAATCATCGTAAACGTCACTTTTTTTCTCAAATTGAGTACGAATATGAACTACTGTATTAATAGATTTTTCGGCAGCAGTAACAAAATCCATTGTGTTTTCAGGAATTGAAAATGGAATATTCACACGATGAACCGGCAATTGTTCCTGTTGTAATGAAATAATTTTTTCGGATTTGTTATCAACATATTGAATTATTAAAAAAGAAGTTATCATCCCTAATAATCCGACTATTAAATAATTAACTATTTTTTTCATTACCATTTGATTTAGTACTTAAATTAAAACGAAATGGAGTTAATAAATAGTGTAAGAGGTTTATGTTAAATTTTGTTAATAATAAATTGCATAGGAAATACTTTAATTATTTCGTTGAATGTTCAAAGCCCCATTGAATCATTGATTCAATGGGGCTTTGATCCAGGTTATTCTCAAATCTCATTACCTTACCCTAAACAAATACAAATCTAATTAAAACAATAAATAAAATTGCTAAAATCAGTGGCGTTTTTTGCAAACTAAAACTACCTTCTGTTTTTCTTAACTTTATCGGAAAGCGATCATTAGAACTTGCATAAATTGAAAAAATCACTATAAACATAGAAAGAAGAACATAAGTGTCGTGGTATGAAAATTCAGAGTGATGAGGAATTTTAAGTAAAAATATAATAACATTTCCTATCAAAGCCGGATATAATATTTGAACATTTAAATATTTAGAAATATCTTGCCTATAAACTTCCTGAAAATATGAATTGAATGAAATTATCGTATTCCATACTGAATTCTTTCCAATCATAATCAAAACAAAAACAGCTATCACACCAAATAATATTTTAATAATTAAAGGAACGGAATAAGAAACAAAAACGGCTCCAAAACCAAAATAAAAAATCACTCCAACCAAAAGATTACCAAAAAAATATGAAGCAGAAATTAAATATGCCCAGAAAAAAAACATTTTATAATTACATGATCTTCGTCTAATTTTTCTATATTTTTTTGCGGCAATTATCCCAAGTAATAGTGGGAATGCAGTCCCCAAAAAGAAAATAAGGAAAACAAAATTATCGGACCATTGCCATTCTTTAATATCTAATATAACTCCAAAATGATATAAGGTTCCATTGTAACCATAGAGTTTGGCAAGCAGTAAGGAAAAGCCATTTGTAAGTAAGATGACTGAATAATACGCTAATAAAAAATATATTAGCGAGTTGAGGGTAACAACCCTGTATTTGTCTTTTATTCTATTTTTCATTTTAATTAATTTAATTTAATTTTTACAATCTATAAGTTTATTATAATTTATAGCAGCAAATTTACATCCGGTACAAGCGAAAAAAAAATAAATGTTCTGAAAGTGCTGATTTATGTTCTGAGCGTACTGATTTCTGTTCTGAACGAAAATTTCATGAACCATATCCATCCATACGGACCCATACGGGCTAACTTCGTGTCGCTTGCTTCGCTTTGTACGGACTTCCTTTGGTCGTAAGGCATATAAGAACATATAAAAAAGGGACTAAGCCCCCATATTTTGAACACCCAAATCAATATTCAAATTGTCGTTTCATTATTAACTTTGGGATTATCAGTAGAAAGGATCTAAGCCCCCATAACTTGCATAAAAAACCAAATCAACATTAAAATTGTCAATTCATTATTAACTTCGGGGGCTTAGACCCAAGTTATTGGTAAATTTAATATCGAATATCGATTAACGAATTATGATTTTTAATATCAATCCTCATATCCTTCCCTAAACAAATACAACTCTAATTAAAACAATAAATATAATTGCTAAAATCAGTGGCGTTTTTTGCAAACTAAAACTATCTTCTGTTTTTCTTAACTTCATCGGTAAGCGATCATTAGGACTTGCATAAATTGATATAATTACGATAAACATACAAAGAAGAACATAAGTGTCGTGGTATGAAAATTCAGAGTGATGAGGAATTTTAAGTAAAAATATAATTACATTTCCTATCAAAGCCGGAAATAATATTTGAAGATTTAAATATTTAGAAATATCGGGCTTACTAACTTCTTGAAAATATGAACTGAATGAAACCATCGTATTCCTTACTGAATTCTTTCCAATCATAATCAAAACAAAAAAAGCTATGACTCCAAATATTATTTTTATTATTAAAGGAACGGAATAAGAAACAAAAACGGCTCCAAAACCGAAATAAAAAATCACTCCTATCAAAAGATTACCAAAAAAATATGAAAATGAAATTAAATATGCCCAGAAAAAAAACATTTTATAATGACAGGAACTTCTTCTAATTTTTTTATATTTTTTTATAGCAATTATCCCAAGTAATAGAGGGAATGCAGTACCAAAAAAGAAAATAAGAAAAACAAAATTATCTGACCATTGCCATTGTTTAATATCTAATATAACTCCAAAATGATATAAGGTTCCATTAAAACCATAGAGTTTGGCGAGCAGTAAGGAAAAAGCATTCGTAAGTAAAATAACTGAATAATATGCTAACAAAAAATATATTAGCGAGTTAATGACAACGACCCAGTATTTCCTTTGTATTCTATTTTTCATATAATTTTACTTATGGCGACATGAGCTAAAATTTTCAAAGAAGTACAAATGCTACTCTAAATTAACCCGTTTCATTAACTCTTCCCTGTAGTTCTTACCGATTGGTATTTCATTTCCATCAATAACTACATTCAAATAATTAATAGAATCTAAATAATCAAGGTTTACAATATAACTTCTATGAGTTCTGAAGAAGTTTTCAGGTAACTTCTGAGAAAAATTAGTTAATGTTCCCCTTAAAATATGTTTTCTATTTGAGTTTGTATGAATCTCTATATGAAAATAGCCTGCTTTAAGATATACAATATCTGAAAACTTTACTTTATGAAACGAATGATTATTTTTAATAAAAAAAGCATCTTTTAAAATAATATCTTTCTTTTTGCTTTCTCCTTTTGAGGATTTTGTAAAACCGGAATTAATTGAATAGTTATATAAGGCCATTTCGATAGACGTATATAAATCATCTTTATTAAAAGGCTTTACCAGATATACCGGAGGAGTTAATTTTTTAGCTCTCTCAACTGTTAGCGGATCGGCATGAGAGGTTAAAAATATATATGGTAAATCATAATCTTCCTTTATTTTCCAGGCTAAATCAATGCCGTCCTGACTACCGGCCAGTTGAATATCTAAAATAGTCAGGTCGGGTTTGTGCTTTTCAATGGCTTCTATTGCCTCAGTGTAATTAATTACCGGTTCCAGAGCTTCGTATCCCAAATCGGAAAGCATATCGCAAATATCATCTGCAATAATAATTTCATCTTCTACAACAAGTATTTTAACTTTACACATTATACTATTATCCTGTAAAACATTGTTTTTTTAGCAAAGTTTTGGTTTTTTAATTATCAGTTCTTAGTTTTTAGTCATCAGTCTTCAGCCCTCAGTTTACTATCTTCCAACTGCCTATTGCCGATTGCCGACTGGAGACTGGAAACTGGAAACTGCAGACTGAATAAAATTTCCCTTATGCTCAGGATTCAGTAAAATCTCCCGGATTATCAAAACCCTTAGGACTTCTTTTCAATAAGCAAAACTGATAAGTAGTGCATGCACGAAAACTCAATATTTTGAAGTGCTTAGTCAGAAAACGTCAAGTTCGAGGCTTGCGAAGTTCAGAAATCCAGGAGTTTACTATTGTATATGACTGGTTTTCTGAACGAGCATAACGAAGAAATTGGCGTTTTCTGGCAAGCACTACGTATTCTGTTTTTTATTCCAACAAACTCCTTTTCTTTTCCTGATAAAAATTATATATCTTTTTTCCGCCGTAAGCAGCACCCAGGCCAAGCATAATTAGTAATCCGCTGCCAATGGGAGCGCCACCACCACCAACCGGTGCATTTCCGCCTTCCTGAGGGGTTTGGGAATTTTCACCTCCACCATTATTTGGAGGAGGTGCAACCTGAGCCGACAGGCTGCTGATTGTAAAAATCAATACTGATATTGCAATAAGTTTTTTTAATGATTTCATATCTTTTTATTTTTTTGTTTCAGGTTTAAAGTTTCAGGTTTAAGGTTAACGCAACCTGAAACTCGCAACCCGAAACTATATTAATTAATAATTACTTTTTCTGTTTGAATTTCATTTTCATTTATTACGGAAACTATATATATTCCACTTTTCAAATTTGTGGGAATAGAAACAAAGCCGCTTGATTGAATGCTTTTTTCCAAAACGATCTTACCCGTGATGTCAAATATTCTGATTTGAACATTTTTTGTATTTTTCAGGTTTTTGAAATAGATCGTCTGACCGGATGAGTATATCTGAATTTGATCTTGTTGTACAATATCATTTTCAATTCCAAGTGTGTTTAAATGAAGTTTGAAGCGTTTTTCATTATCAGTTATATTCCATGCAAACTCGTAGCTGCCGCTTTGCAAATTGTGGAATGTTCCGGTTTTAGTGTCTTCTAACTTAACTCCCGACAAATCTGCAATTTCTTTAATACCTATACTGTAAATTCCGTTTTCATTATTTTGGAAACCAAGTTGAATAACTTCTGTTTCGGGGCGTACATCGATGGAAAGAGTTTTTTCGCCGGTAAAAGAATATAATTGCGATAAACCTTCGGTGTCGGATGGGAATTTGTATGCATCGCGTGTGAGTTCAAAATCTTCGGTTGCTTCATTGTCAATCCTGATGAAAAGTTCATCTGTCAGGCCGCCACTTTTAGCTTCAAGTATTAAACTATTGGAAGGCAATTCTGCTGAAGCTTTGAAATAGGCAGAAGCTCCATCATTTGTTCGGTTACTATTGGTTAAACTAAAAGTCCCGCTTGTAGAAACCACAATAAAAAATCCCTGCATTGGAGGAATGTATTGCACTCCACCGTTGGTT
>Ga0233437_1000640_pt1 | contig 76397 bp, 75 predicted proteins | sample SI_122_August201_FD_182714 | JGI IMG/M metagenome (GOLD analysis project Ga0233437, IMG submission 182714) | Seawater microbial communities from Saanich Inlet, British Columbia, Canada - SI_122_August2016_200_MG | ecosystem: Environmental > Aquatic > Marine > Inlet | place: Canada: British... | reverse complement strand
CATTTGACCAACAAGGTCTAGAGCTTCTTCTTGTCTCTGCCCATCTGTTAAATTATTTCGAACTAAGAAAGTTAAATTGGGACGATCAAAACCACGAACAATCACCGAAGGATCTTTTAGATCCAAATATTTAATAATATCAGACCTAACTTCAAGGGTCGCTGTGGCTGTAAAGGCAGCTACGACAGGACGCTGCTGAAAGCGTTCGATAAAGCCCTTGATCATCATATAATCAGGCCGAAAATCGTGCCCCCACGACGATACACAGTGAGCCTCGTCAATTGCTACAAAATCAACAGGAATCTGCGTTAGAACCTCTAAAAACGGCCCTTGCTTCAGTCTTTCGGGAGCTAAATACAGTAGTTTTACTTCTCCTTGTTTTAACTTATAAATTATTTGATCTATCTCTTCGTAACTCAATGAGCTATTAATATAGGCAGCCTCGATACCTCTGGCTCTCAAACTATCAACCTGATCCTTCATCAAAGAAATTAATGGAGAAATCACAATAGTTACACCCAATTTTATAATAGCTGGCAATTGATAACAAAGAGACTTTCCTCCCCCAGTTGGCATAAGAGCCACTACATCCTTATTATTCAAAATAGCCTCAATCACCTCTCCCTGACCAGCTCTAAACTCTTCAAAGTTAAAATATTTCTTAAGTTTTGTTTTTATCATATAGACTTATTATATAGGACTTCTACGCGATTGCAATTTTATGTTTTCCCCAGTCGACAAAACAGATTAAGAACTATTTTACACAGATTTGTCAGTTTGTGGTATATTATACGTATATGGAGTCCCAATCTAGTCTAGTTAAAAAGCAAATTAAAAAGCTTGACCCAAGAGCAAGCCTGATTGTTAACGTTGCTGATAAAGCTCAAGATAACAAATTTCATGTAGTGAGAATAAAACTACTGTCTACGGCCCTAATAACAATTGGAAGTATCGGAATAACGCTTGCCTTCTTTCTCCAAATCATGAATGATGTTTTACAAAACAACTCAGAAAGCCTCAAACATAGCTGGTATGTTTATCCAGTTATGGGTCTCGTTATATTTATAATTGATATTATAGCGCTAGAACGCATCAATAATTATAGAAATATAAAAAATTTCTACTCTCAGTATTATTTATACCTTCACCCAGAATATTTAATTGAAAGATTTAAAAATCGAATTACAATTATACCAAAAAGTTCTTTGCTCTACGCTTACGAAAAATATTCCTACTACGATTTTCATATAAGCTACAAAAGATCTGGTCTCAGCACTTTGAGATATTGTCTAGTCAACATGCATGACATCCATTACAAAGAAAGTGACACAAAAGGCAAACCATCTCTAATGAGAAAAAAAATCATGGAAACGTACAACCTTAAACTGCCTAAAAATCTAGAAATACTTGATAATAAAAAATAGAACAAAAAAACACTCTCGATCAAGAAAGTGTTTTTTGATATACTATTTTTTCTTCTCTTCATCTACATCTCCATCTTTTTCAGCCGCTGCCAAATCCTGCTGGTCATCCTTTCCCAGAACCGCCTCTTTGTCCTTTATATCATCCTGACTAACCTCACTATCGGCTTTTGGGTCAAGAAAATCTAAATTAAAGGCTGTTGCAACCTTAACTTTTTCACCATCCTTACCATTATATTCTTTAAAAGTTAGGGTTGCATAAAAACCATAATCAATTTCAATTCCTTTTTCTATATAATCTTTAGTAACAGCACTAACCCAGGCTTCAATTTTTTTTGGCATATACTCTTTAACCTTGTCTCCATTTTCACATTCAGATAAAACGTTGCCAAAATTATTTTCCACCCACTCCGCTGCCCCTTCTATAAATTTTTCCACAGCCTTTTCTCTCCATTCCTTTTGATCCTCTTGATCTCTTTTTTGATCCACCTCCATTGAATCTTTCAGATCTATCATAATTTGCATTTTTTCTGAATACTCTTCTGCGTTTGGCATTTCCTCCTCAGAATAAAAAGCTTCTTGATCCAAAGCAGCTAACTCTGAACTAATTTGATCAATCTGTTCTCGAGCTTCCTTTAATCTACTGTCTTCTGGAGAAACAGGCACATCTTCTTGTCCCTCAATCCCCATTTTACTACGAATAGCTGCTAATTCTTGAGCTGTTTCAGCACTATCTCTTTCCTGTGCTTCAACTATTTCAGCCAACTCTTCTTGAGCACTTTGAGCATCAACAACATCTTCCTGAACAGACTCCTCCTCTAAGGACGCTTCACCTCGCTCACCCTGTTCAGCTTGGGGAACTTCTTCCTGAGCTGGAGGGGTTGGTAAATCTGCATTAAAACCATCTGCCATATAAATTTCAATTATCAGTATAGAGTGCATCTCTATACCCATTAATTATATGTAAAGTATATCACTCCCAAAAGGCCTTTTCAACTGATAAAATACAAGCATTCGTTCGAGGAGGTGATTTTTGATATAATGAATATATTATTATAAGCAACAATAAAATGCTAAAAATTCTTCTAAAATTGCTTCACCTCTTGTTGTATATATTCATCCCAACTGGGTTCTTGGTTTATTATTATTCAATCAACTTCAACAATGATGAGACAAGCCTGCTCGTTAGAATTTCTTTTAGTTTTGCCTTTTTGCTTTACCTTATAGTGAGCCCAATCATTGTTTGGAGTAACTTTCCTAAGAAACCAATAAAAATACTTCTCCTATTCGTGCCATATTTATTGAATGGCTTGTTTTTTGTCATCAGACCATTTAACTCTGGCCAGTTTGTCGAAAACTTGTTTATTCAAAACTCAGCCGTCATGGCTAGTATTGCCCTTGGATTAGTTTTACTTGTTTTGATCGAACCCTATAGTAAAACTATGACAAATTTGCAATACATAAAAAAACATCCAGAAACTTTGATTGGCCTTGTTGTTTTGGCGATCCCCTTTGTATCAATTGTATTTTTGCTTTTTCAATCCTGGCACTTGTTACAAGGGCCAGCTGCCATAAATTTCTCCCAACTATACTTTTTGTTCATGTTGGCCAATACAAGTATTATTTTTTATAAAAGCATGAAATAAGTAAAAAACTAATTATTAACTGTCTTTTTATGAAAAAGTTGAACTCCAATGCCCTTGGTCTTAGTGCAGGACTTCTAAGTGGTGCTGGCATGTTACTACTAGGCATCTTAGCCTCTTTTGGAGTTTTCATGACGGCCTTTGAAATGATGAAGGGCATGCACTTGTTTTTTGATGCTACATTTCTTGGTGTCATTGCCGGAATAATTGAAGCTTTTGTGTTTAGCTATGTTGTTGGTTATTTATTTGCCTGGCTTTACAATAGATTGAACCAATAATAGTTCCAACAAAAAGAACCGCCTTAGAAGTTACTAAATGCGGTTCTTTTTATTTTACTTACTTTTGTATAGTCTTTTTAAGTCTGGAATATTCTTTTTCGTTTATCTCCCCCTTTGCCAATCTTTTATCCAAAAGATCCATTGCACTTTCTTTTGAACAACAATTAAGACTTTCTCCACGAAACATATAAACCGCTCCAAAAATTAAAACTAAAACAAAAATTAAACCTAAACCTGGAATCATAAAGCCATTCCCCCAATAATACATCATATTATTTTAATTTATTAACTAAACCATAGAAACAATAACAAAGATAACGCTATCATTAACAAAGCATTAAGCAACCCAAACTTTGAGCCATAGACATTCTTCAGTTTTTGCATCTTCTCTACAATAATCACATTTGTACCTAAAATTAAAATTATAACTAAAGGCAATATAAACATTACATTATAAAGAATCATAAACCAAAAGCCTGGCCAGAAAGTAGTGGACGCAGAAAGCATTGTTACAATCCCAACATAAATACCGCCAGAACAAGGAAAGGTACAAAGCCCCACCAAAAAACCTGCAACCAAAGCTGCAATGACTGTTCCCTTATTCATATACTTACCAATCCAATCCTTGCTAACCATAGGTAAATGATACTTTAGGTTTATTACTCCGAAGTAAGATAATAATCCTCCGATGCCCAGAACAGCCATAATAAGGGCTGAAAGCTTAGCTGCGAAATGATGACTTGGAATGATACTAATTGCACCTACCAATCCAAAGCCTATTAACAAATAGGCAACATAAATTCCAACAATATATGTTCCAGCCGTGATAATTATTTTCTTTCTAGTTCGACGCAAAGCCAAGAGCAAAGAAATAAACAAAAACAAGACGCCAAAGGCGCAGGGATTAAGTCCATCAATAAAGCCAGAACTTAAAACCAACAACCACATTGACTTGTCCGTGAGTTTTATTTCTTTTCCCTCGTTGTTCTGGTACCAAGACAAATATTCTTCTAATGATTGGTCCAATCTAAATTCCTGAACACCATAATTAGGAGAATACACCTGATAATTGAATTTACTCAAATCATCCTTTTCAAAATTAACCATTTCATCCTGAATAATAACTAGCGGCGAAGGGTATATCGACTCATCTCTATCCATCACTTCATCAACCAGCGACAATGGTAAATGACCACCCAAAATTGTACCCGTGGGTTCTAGATAAACCATAATATGACTTTGCAGATATAATGGCAACTTAATTTGCTCTGCCTTGAATCTCATAATGGTTCTAATTGCTGGATCTTCAATATAATCCTGCCAACGAATCTCATAACCTCGCTTTTCTAGATATGGCGCTAATTTATTAAATAAATAATCAGAACAGCCATGACATTGTTCATTAAAATAAATTGTTGCTTTCTCCTCTCCGTGTGGAGGGACATAATCCTCATCTCCTGAAACAGAAACATGTGCCTTTGCCCCAAGGGGAAACACCAAGACAAATAATAGAATTAATAATAATTTTTTCATATTCTATCCGTTATACCTAGCTTTAAAGCTAACCACTGCTTCTGGATTCTCAGGATCATTGGTTCTCAAATAAACTGATCGCTTGATGCTTCCAAGTGATGGCTTGCCATGATACAAAGGATCATACTTTACAGACAAAGAGCCTTTCTCGCCTGGCTTGATGACGATTTGTTTGTGAGCAAAAGAACCTTGGCTCATACTTTGAAACCCTGTTCTTATTTCACCCATCTTAACTTCGGCCTTTGTACAACTACAAGAGGTTGAAACTCTGTATATAATTAAGTCACTTAATCCCTCATTCATTACTTCAACTTCAGCAACCTGCTCACTAGTATCAATTTCTCCCCAATCATTATTTGCCGAACTAAAAGCAATCTTTGGAGGAGACTCTGACTCTGAAACAGAATATGACTGTGTCCCACGTGTTCCTACTGAGGCCAAGAACCAAATAAGGCCAACAATAGCTATAACGCCCACAACCAGCCAAGCTATATTTTTTTTACTACTCATATGTTTAAATTTTACAAATTAATGGGTTAGCAATTTTCCTTGCAGCCAAATATATCGACACCAATAATAAAACGATACTAAGATATCCAACTTCTTTGCCATTATACGGCAAAATACCTAAAAAACTGGAAGTCGCAGATACGCCTAATATAAATGACAAAACAACAGAGCCACAAGAAGCACAACCAAGCCCTAAATAGCCAACAAACAAACTAACTATGCCAAGCTTTGAACTCTTTTTGATTCTCCTTTTAATCGTAAAGATGACAAAAGATACATTTATCGACAAGAGAACCAAAACAACTAGCAAAACAATAAAATTAGTTTGTTCAAAGTTACCAGGAAAAACCATTACAGACTTTAACATCAAAGAAATTGCTTCCAAAGTTTCAAAAATACCAGAAAAAAGTAATTGATAATATCCCCAATTCTGCAAAAGTATAAGTGATATCAAAGACAGCAAAAAAATACTTATAGATAAAATGATATATCCCACATGGGCATACACCTTCGCAAAAGCACTTTTCAAGACATGTCCTGGTTTTTCCTTCTTAACCATATTTCTAATTAATTACTTAATAACTGACTAATTGATTGTTCCAATTGCTCAAAAGGCAAAGCCCCTCCTAATGGAAATTTCTGATCTTCAAAAACTACAACGGAATATGGAGTCCCTTGCATTCCCGCTATAGATGCTTCGCTTAACTGTGCTTGAACCTTGTCAGCATATTTACCAGAATCTAAGCATTTAGTAAATTTTGACTTGTTCAGCCCCACCGTTGCTGCAATTTCATATAGCTTCTCTGGATCTAAACCATCATTTGATGGAGTAATCTCAAACAATCTATCTGCATATTCCCAAAAACCATCATTACCACCAAGCTCAGCCGCACACTCAAAAGCCTCTGCTTCTTTTCTGGCCTTTCTGTGTAACCCGTCCAAAGGAGCATGCTTGTAAACCCAACGAACATCATTTGGAAATTTTTTCATAATCTGATTCATAGTGTCATGAAATCTTTTACAAAAGGGACATTCAGTGTCTGAAAATTCCACAATTGTTACTGGCGCATTAAAGTCTCCTTTAATGTGATCATCTTTTGTTATTTTTGCCAGTACAATATCTGAGGCTGGAGCATTAGCTGGCTCTGCAACCTGATTGCTTGGCTGAGTTACCACCACTGGTTGTTCTTGCTTTGCACTACTCAAACCACCAGACAAAAACACTACCAATAATATTACAAAGCCAACACTACACAAGACTAACACACCCAACATCGCCCCCCACAAGAAGGATTTATTAACTAGTTTATTCTCTTTCTTTTCATCTGTCATACTTTAATTTTAATAATAAAAAAACTTTACATAATGTACCCATACAAATGTAAAGTCTATTAAATTATTTTTGGATGTAACTTTCCAGAAAAAATAAACCGATTAAAACAATTCCGTCTCAAGCAACTTCCGAAAGATGTCTTTATTTGCTTTATATAATCATCTATCCTTTCGCTGCTAGATGTCTTTCCTAGAACAGATGTTAGAGCTAATAAAAACACAAACGAAAGTATAAAGCCATTGTCTAAAGGTAAAATTATTTTATTAAGAATATGAATTGCATCACCACTTGCTCCACCAAAACAACAAGAAGCTTCGTCACTATGGTGCATCATGCTAGAATCAGAAAACACAAAAACATTTAAACTACCAATACAGCCAAACACCAAAATGCCAGCTATGAAAACTATCAATAATTTTCTAAAAAAGGTACTTTTCATATGTTTATTTATTATAACACATGCACCATCCGAGTAAAGGAGTTAAATTACTGCTGTATTTGATCACTTAGATCAAGCCATTCATTTTCTAAATCTGCTATCTGTTCTTCTGTAATCTGCAATTTGCCAACCAATGAAACATTTGGGTCATTTGGATGATCTTCAAACTTCTTCATTATGTTGTCTCTCTCATTTTTCAAAGTTTTCAATTGATTCTCTAACCTTTTTACTTGTTGCTTCAAGGCTTTATTGGCGATGAACGCCTCTCTTCGTTTGTCTTTCTCTAAACTAGCAAATTCTTTTTCAGATTCTGTTTCTTCTTTCTTGTTATGTTGCAAAGTCCCAATATAATTCTCAAAATCTCCATAAAAATGCTTAACTTCCCCACCACCAACCTCAATAATTCTATCCGCCAAAATACTAACAAATGTTCTATCATGAGTAATGAACAAAACAGTAGCTTTGCTCTCTGCCAGGGCAAAGGCAAGGATTTCTGCTGTTTCAAAATCAAGATGATTGGTAGGCTCGTCCAAAAGTAACACATCAAATCTATTCAATAATAACCCAGCAATCGCCAATCTAGACTTTTCTCCTCCAGACAAAATTGAAATCGGTTTTTTTATATCTTCATCTCGAAATAGAAAGTTACTAGCCATCTTGTAAATCTCTTCAATCGTATGACTGTGGTCAGAAGCCTTTTCTAAATAAGCTTCCACTGTTTCTTTTGGATTCATTTCTGTCGCAACATGTTGAGCGTAATACCCAACCTTCAAATTAGCGGCTGGCTTCATAACTCCGGACAACAATGGCAATTGATCTGCCAAAGTTTTCATAAAGGTACTTTTTCCTTGTCCATTATCACCAAGAATTGCAATATGTTCGCCCCTAGTGATATCTAGATTGATACCAGAAGCTACACTTTTGTTTTCATAGCCAATTTCCAGATGTTCAAGCCTCCAACAAAAACCCTTTTCTGAAAATGGTTCTGGAATTTTCATTCTTACATTAGAAAGAGTGTTTTTGATTCCAATAAATTCTAATTTTTCAATTTGTTTAGCTTTTGATTTTGCTTGAGCGGCCTTTGACGCCTTGGCTCCAAAACGATCAACAAATTGTTGCAAGTGTTTTTTTCTATCTTCTTGTTTTTTATTAAACTTTGCATCAAGTGATCTCTTTTCAATCTTAAATTCCAAATAATCTTCTAGTGGCCCAGGATAATGAAAGGCCTTGCCATGCTCAATATCTAGAACTTCATTACAAGTCTGCTTTATAAATCTACGATCATGAGAAATAATCAAATAAGCTCCTCGATACTCCATCAAGAAGTTCTCTAGTAGCAAAACAGTACTTAGATCCAAATAGTTAGTTGGCTCATCTAAAAGAATCAAATTGGGCTCATAAAGTAGCATTAATGACAGCTTTACCCTCATTTGATAACCTCCTGACAAATCTGATATCTTTGTATCTAATAAATCACCTTTTAACTCAAATTGTGATGCAATTTTAGCGCATTTCCACTCTTCCTCATCACTCAATCTCAGTAAATAGGACATAACCGTATCCTCTGGGATAAAATCATCTTCCTGTTTCAAATACCCAAGTCTAGTGTGATCCAAAATCAAAACCTTGCCAGAATCTTCTTTTTCTAGTCCAGTGATAATTTTGAATAAAGTAGACTTACCCGCTCCATTTCGGCCAATGACAGCCATTTTTTGGCCTGCATTCACATTCAAAGTAGCCTCATCAAAGATTACTTCTGGGCCATAGGCCTTGGATAAACCACTTACTGTAAGTAAATTTTTCATGTCTACATTATAGCGATTTTCACAGTTCAGTCAACTAAACCAAAAGGAGCCCTCAATTAAGGACTCCTATATATTTCTGCAAATTAAGCAATAACTTCCTTTCGCGATCTAACCGTATACAAGAAAACCAGACTAATTACTAGAACCATGATAGTAGCTAAAGTCGTCTTCCAGTTAAGATAGTTAAACATCACCACAAAATAATTCTTCTTGACCTGAAATTGTTCAATTGGACTCGGCGCGCTCTTTACTTTTGACTTCTCATCAACAGATACAGCAAAAATGGTATGGGTTCCGGGCTCTAGTTCAATAACTTCCTGTGAGTGATTAAATGACCACCGGCCAATACTATCACTCTGTGTTCGATAGACCAACGTTCTTTCACTATTTACATAAATAATTACATCTTGATTTGGCAATGCAGTACCAGAGAAAGTAAATACATCTGGTATAGTTTGTTCAATAGCAGACGATGCAACGTCGGGGACGGGTATGCTTGCAACTTCTACCGCTTCAAGAAGTTCTGGTACAACTGCTAAAGGTAAAGATATTTCCACTTCCTCAAACACACCAGGAATTGGCGTTACCACAGGCACGGTCTCAACAGGTATGATTTCTGGACTTGTAGTTGGAACTCCAATGCCAGGAATAGTAACTGGACCAGGAACAGATGGGATTACAATGATTGGAGGCTCCTCATCTGGCCCCATCAAAGTCAAGCTAATAGTTGAAGCCTGGCCAATGTTACCGGCCCTATCAACTACTATCCCTTCTATTGTGTTGTCACCTTCTAATAACGGGAACGTACTTGGGATAATAAAGCTCCATTCTCCATTTTCAGATACAAACACTTCAAAAACATTGTCATTAATTGTAATTACCAAAGTGCTTAAAGGCTCTGCCCGACCAGACAACACCTGACTTGCGGTCTGAACCTCTTCTTGATCTACATGAGAAGTAATAATTGGTTTTTCTGGAGCGGTTAAATCTACCTCTAAATCAATTTCATTTGAAAAATCACTATAATTCCCAGACTCAATTGACCTTGCAGTTAAGTTATGTAAACCTTCTGAAAATGTGAATTCTTGAGCAAAGTGACCACTACTATCCACAACATTACTTACTAAGCCAATTACATCGCCATTGTCATAAATTTCTACAACAACACCTGGAATAGCTAATCCAGAAAGAATGACTGCGGTTACCGAAACAGGCGTGTTTACTATCTCTAAGACAGGGCTCATTGGTTTAGCCTCACCAAATGCTCTTGTGGGCGCCTGGACAACTGTTTCTGTCTCATAAACATTAATCTCATCCAGAGTTGTCTCATTCCCATAGACATCAACCGCCCAGATCTTCACATAATAATCTTCCGTCAATGTTAAGCCTGTAATGACAGTTGAAATTGTATTTATATTACTTAAGTTTGTATCATCATTAGCATCCCATTCACTAGCTAATCCAGAACGACTTTGAACATCTGACAAATCTATCCCATGCCATATTTCAAAGTGATCAAAATTACTATCATTAACTCCAGTCGCCCAGCTCAAAGTTGCTTCTGTTTCATCTCCATCAAATTTCACCAAACTAGCTAATCCTTGAGGCGCTTGAGTGTCAACTTCAAAGTCTGTTGATTCATAATAAATACTGTAGTTTGTTAATTGATCAATCGCCCGAACTCTAACTCTCAAATCATTTTGCTCTTGATTGGCAAAATCTGTTCCAACCGCCCAAACAAATGACTTGTTTATGCCAGAGGTCTGAGATAAACCAACATCACCAGCAACTGAAGTATCTGTTACAACCCAAGTTAATCCACTGTCTTCTGAAATATCTAATTCAACAGATAAATTTGTAGAATTATTATCAAACAAATCATAGGCAACTTCCACTGTTGAAGTGTTTGTAAGTTGAGAAGCAGCTAGATTTGATATCACAGGGTTGGCTGTATCAAGCACAAAGTCCGCAGACTCAACTGTGCTCGCTTGGTTTGCATATGCATCAGTCGCTTGCAAGCTAATTCTCATGTCTGTTTGATACTCACCATCAAAGTCTGTATCAGCCGCCCAAGTTATACTTTTACTCGTACCAGTTGATTGGTTACTTCCAACTGCACCAACAGCGTTCAAGTTTGAAACTATCCAAGTTGAGCCACTATCCTCTGAGATTAACAATGCAACCGTCAGTCCAGTTTCTGAATCATCTGCTAAATCATAGGTAATAACTACATCAGTGCCCCCTACGTATTGAGCGACTACAATATTGCTAATGCTTGGATCACTTGTATCAAGATCAAAGTTTGCTGATTCAACATATTCACTTTGATTAGTATATTTATCTCTTGCTCGTAGCCTTACTCTCATATTATCATCATAACCAAGGCCAAAGTCTGCTGCTGCATCCCAAGTAATAATTTTGCCAACAACATCTCGTCGTCCTCTACAATAAGAACTCGTTTTTTGTTTTTTCCAAACATAAAGAATATCTATAAACCTCCTTTATTTATACCAATTAATTATACCATTTGGTTACCCTTCTCCCAAGCTATTTATCAACATTTTCAATAAATTTAGGTAATCTCAACAATTACTACTTTCATGTAAGCACTACTTTTATCCATTTTATACACAAAAGCTTGACAAATGTCTAAATTTACGGTATTATTAAGCTTGTAATTTATTCTGTCCCTGGCAGATTTTTTTAAACTAAATTTATGGAAATACGAAACATCGCCATCATCGCTCACGTTGATCATGGTAAGACAACTTTAACAGACGGCTTGATGAAGCAAACTGGCATGTCTCAAGAAGGTGACAGCATGGATAGCGATAAGCTGGAACAAGAAAGAGGTATTACTATTTATTCAAAAAACACTTCTGTACTTTATAAAGACACAAAAATTAATATCGTGGATACTCCAGGCCATGCTGATTTTGGTTCTGAAGTAGAACGAATTTTGAGATCTATTGATTCAGTTCTTCTAGTAGTTGACGCTCAGGAAGGGCCAATGCCACAAACCAGATTTGTATTAAAGAAATCTCTTGAACTTGGATTAAAACCAATCGTGGTTATTAATAAGATTGATAAGCCAGCAGCTCAAGTAGAAGAAGTTCAAGAAATGATTTATGAACTTTTCCTAGAACTGGATGCAAATGATGAGCAACTAAATTTCCCTACTCTGTTTGCAATTGCCAAGCAAGGAATTGCCATGAAGGAAATGGGTTCTGACAGCAAAGACTTGATGCCAATCCTTGATGCTATTCTAGAATATGTTCAACCAGCTTCTTCTGAGGAAAAAGATGGTAAACAATTAAAACTACAACCTTTTAATCTAGCTTATGATAATTTTTTAGGTAGATTGGCTGTAGGTAGAATTTACGAAGGAACTGTGGCTGCAGCTCAAACAGTTACAATCAAAAAGCCTAATGGAGAAATTCGAAAAGGCAAGATCAATAAACTATTTACTTTCCATGGCTTAGCTAGAAAAGAAGTAAAAGAAGCATATTCTGGTGAAATTGTTATGGTAGCTGGTCTGCCCGATATCTTTATTGGTGAAACTATTTGTCAGGATGAGAATCAAGAAGCGCTGCCTGACATTAGCATTGATGAACCAACTATCTCACTTAACTTTCTTGTAAATGATTCACCTTTTGCTGGGCGTGAGGGAAAGAAGGTAACAAATAGTCAAATCAAAGAAAGATTAGAAAAAGAATTAGAAGTAAACGTTGGATTAAATATCGACTTTTCAAATACAACTCATTACAAAGTTTTTGGTCGTGGTGAATTGCACATTGCTATCTTATTAGAAAACATGAGACGAGAAGGATATGAATTGCAAGTGTCACAACCGACTGTAATTATCAAAGAAGTTGATGGTGAAAAGCAAGAACCTTACGAAGAAGTAACTATTGATGTACCGGACGCAATCTCTGGTTCTGTGATTGAGAAATTATCAAAACGAAAAGGCATCATGACCAGCATGACTTCAAAAAATGGAATTACTAAATTGCTTTTTGATATTCCTGTTCGAGGTTTGCTAGGTTATAGAAATGAATTCGTGGTTGATACTCGAGGTGAAGGAATCTTCTGTAGTCGAATGATTGGATTCAAACCATACGCTGGTGATATTGAAAAAACAACTACTGGCTCAATGATTTCAATGGTAACTGGTAAAGCTTTAGGCTTTTCATTGTTCAATCTTCAAACTAGAGGATCTCTATACATCGGAGCCAACGTTGAAGTTTATGAAGGCATGGTTATTGGTAATGTAACCAAAGGAAATGACATGGAGGTAAATCCAATTAAGGGAAAACAACTTACCAACATGCGATCTTCTGGAGCTGACGAAGCTATCAATCTGACTACTCCTGTAGAAATGACAATTGAAACTGGTTTCGGAATTATGAAGGAAGATGAATACCTAGAAATTACTCCAGAAAATGTTAGACTTCGGAAAAAAGGTCTAACAAAAACAGATCGAAACAAAGCTATAATAAAAAAATAAACTTCTATACAAAAAGAGTCCCGCTGAAAGCGGGGCTCTTTTGTTATTGATGAAATTTAATTTTTTTCAATGAACCAACTTTGTTGCGCCTATTTTAATGAGGTAGGAACGCGCCTCGGCGCGTTCCTACCAAATCGACAACTGCCACTTCAAGAATTTCACCTTATCTTTGCTGTTTTTTTTATTATTGACAAAATAATCTTTAAGTGATAATGTATCCTGTTCTAGTGCGAGTTTGATCAACCACATCGAGTCCACAAAGTGTCATTCTACAATGTAGTCCTTGAAGCCACGAAGCTTGCTGGAGCACACGAAGGTATTCGAACCATCACGGCCTATAACAGTAAGGCCGAGTTGGATCTGGTGCGAAATCAACGTTACGGAGAAGGAAGGAAAAACATCATTGTCGCTGAAGGCATCACCAACGATGAAGCTCAGCGCCTCGCCTCCATGACTTCGGCTCAAGCACATGTGCGAGTAGCCATGGAAAGAATCCAAGAGAATCCACTCGTCAAGGAATTCGAGTTAGGAGCGGCCGCCTTTGCCATAGCCGCGGATGCGCGTGATCGCTTAGGTCGCAAACAAAGCCTGGACACACAGACAAAGTACTACGTCGTCATCGAGTACACCGAGCATTCGGGTGCCTATGCAGGAACCCGATACGCAATTCCTTTCTCGAGCAAAGCCGACTTTGAGCTAGAGCGCGACACCTATGGCGCCGACCAGAAGATCCTCATCCTGGCCGAGGGCCTTTCCCAAAAAGATGCCAGAGTCCTCACAGCACTAACGCCGGCCGAAGCTCGTCTACGAGTAGCGAGCTTCAAGGCAAGTGAATCCAACAGTGTTGAGGCAGGTGTACGGGCCTTCAGTCAAGCCATGCATGGGATCCGCACCGACGCAGAAAAGATCCTGAATACTCCGCCCGCCGTACTCCTCGAAGCTCTTTGGCGCATAGATAGAGGGTAATCCCTCATAGCAGTTACTTCCAAGAAGTTACTGCTGTTTTTTTTACATCAACGCTCGTTCCGATGTCCTTAATTTGCTATAATAAAACCATATTATTATAAAATTTTCTTTATGAAGAAATACGCGATTACTATTTTCTTAAGTGCGTTCCTAGCTTTTCAAGTCCAGCCATTAATCAGCAAATATATTCTACCTTGGTTTGGTGGTTCATCTTCTGTCTGGCTCATCTGCCTACTTTTTTTTCAGATAGTTCTCTTGCTAGCTTATGCTTACGCTTTTTTGATTGTAAAATTCTTCAATCTGCGTTGGCAAAAAATAATTCATTCAGTTTTTTTGATTTCTGGCTTATTAGTTTTGCCAATCATCCCAAGTGAATCCCTAAAACCAATTTCTAGCCAAGAACCAGTAACTCAAATAATTCTTTTATTAACTTTAACAGTTGGCCTTCCGTTTTTCCTCGTTGCATCGACGAGCCCACTCCTACAAGACTGGTTTAGTCGAAGTGCTCCGAGGAAATCTCCCTATCCTCTCTATGCTATTTCAAACTTCGGCTCTCTGCTTGCGCTTGTTTCATTTCCCTTTTTCTTTGAACCTATTTTTGCTAGAAAAGAACACGCTCAGAGCTGGTCAGCTCTTTTTGTCCTCTTTGTCATAGCCTCTCTTTTTGTCATTTACAAAATAACAGAAAAGAAAGCCAAAAATAAACAGGCAACCATCTCAACAAAAAAACCAACCACAAAAAATTGGTTCTATTGGATTGCCCTTCCCTTTCTAGCCTCAGCTATGTTGCTCGGTATCACCAATCAACTCTGTTTGAATGTAGCAGCTGTTCCCTTTTTGTGGATTCTCCCCCTTTCTATCTATTTAATTACCTTTATCTTAAGCTTTAGCTCTTTTAATATCTACAAGAGAAAGATATTTATCCCAATATTAATACTAGCAACGCTTTTTTTACCAGCCTTTATATCAAACATAACAGAAGACGCTGGCATTATCTCTCAAATTATTTTATTCTCAGTTATTCTCTTCTCTGTTTGCCTAATTGCTCACAGCGAACTCTATAAAATTAAACCCGCACCACAATATTTAACATCGTTTTATTTGGCGCTATCAATTGGAGGTGCTTTGGGAGGAATATTTGTGGGAATAATAGCTCCCCTGATTTTTACACTATACTGGGAAGTCCACTTACTCTTATTCCTAACCGTCTTTATTATTTTCCTTCTATATTCAGACAGCCTTGAATTCAAAAAATTACTAAAAAAATATTCAACAATCTCTTACTACGCTCTAGGAATTTGCAGCCTAATCTTTGCTCTCAGTCTCTTCAACTATCAGAATGATTATGCAGAAAATGCTACCTCTGCTAGTCGAAATTTTTATGGAACCCTGTCTGTTAGAGTCCAAGAAGCACCAGGAGAAAATGAATACAAAAAAACTCTTTTACATGGAACCATTATTCATGGCTATCAATTTATTTCTCCAGAAAAACAATCTATCCCTACTTCGTATTATGGAAATGAAACTGGCGTTGGCTTAGCTTTTAATATTGTTAACAAAAAAGAAAACATTAGAGTTGGGGTAATTGGTCTTGGGACCGGAACCATTAGTGCCTACGGAAAAAAGGGGGATTTCTTTAAGTACTACGAAATTAATCCTGCTGTTATTGAATTGGCTACTAATGAATTTTCCTATATAAAAAATAGTCCCGCTAACCATGAACTTGCCCTCGGAGATGCCAGATTAACAATGGACTCTGAACAGCCTCAATCATTTGATCTCCTTATTTTAGATGCCTTCAGCAGTGACGCCATTCCAACCCACTTACTCACCACCGAAGCTATGAAAATTTACAAACAGAACATAAATAAAGATGGAATTATTGCCTTTCATATTAGTAATCGATACCTCGACCTCCTACCAGTTGTAAATAAACTTGCACATCTTTACAAGATGACACCAATCTTAATAAAAAATGACAAAAATGAGACGGAAACCTTTTCAGCCACCTGGGTGCTACTCACAACAAATAAAGAAATTATTGAAGACAAAAAAATATTAGAAGTGAAAAGTGAAATTAATATTGAAGATACTAACTTCAAAGAATGGACAGATGACTACGTAAATCTCTTTAGTGTCTTTAAATAAAAAGAGAGGTGTCAGCTTGGCTGACACCTCACCACATTACTTGACTCGAATCTGTCGACGATGACGTACCTTGCAAACAAGGCAAACCCACTTGATGCGCCAGTAGAGCGCTCCATCGATCCATCTATCTCTTCGAGATATAGAGTGAGGTGTCCGTGACTCACAAGACTCACACCACTCGCGCCCCGCTCCTCCGAGCCCCATAAATGACCTCCTGATAAAACACCATATTATTTTACTCTTCAAGATATATTTGTCAATCAAAAAAACACTCTCTTTAAAGAGAGTGTTTTTGAATATTTTTTACATGTCTTTCGTCGTCCAAACCTGTCCTCGGCCAGAAGTTCCTTCGGCCTCATTTATTTCACCTTTAAATTTTTCACCAATCATATCAGCAAATTGTCTCATCTTGCCCGCGTTCACACCATTCTCATCTATAATGCTATTTCTGACTTCACTCAAACTAACTACGCCAGCTGTCACTGAACCAAATTTATTAACTTCTTCCTCTCCGCGTTTGACCTCCGACCCATCAGCCCCTTGAAAATTTAATTTACCTATAAACTCTTTGATCCTGTCTGTGTAAGTCCCCTTGCCATCAGAAGTTGTCTCGTCTGTCAAAGAACGTATCTCTTTTCTTAAATTCTCATTTAGTAATGAGAAAAAACTTGCAGACTCCTCTGTCGTGAGCCCTGGTAAAGTCATAATAAACTCTTCTCCGCCAGTCGCTCTTATAACTGCCGGCTTGATACCTGTTGCTTCAACTTTTGCCTTTAAATCATCTGACATTTCATCTACTGCCCTTTGTGTAACCTCACTCACAATCATCAAGGCTACGTCTCCCATCTTATGACCACAAGTATCGTTGATCGCTTTCAAATTGTCTATGTCAAAAGAAACCATTGAGAATTCAAAATCCTCCTGATCTGCCAAAGCCAACTGACTTGGAACAATTTGCGTTAAATATTCGTAATTAAAGGTTCTCGTTAAGGCGTCGACATAACGCGCTTTCTGAATATCTACCAAAGCACCAATCACAGCTTGATCTTCTGGTCCTTCAGTTTTTACTTGAGCATATTTTCCTGCCAACTCATCTTCCACCAAAGGCTGCTTTAATAGTTTTGCAGACACAACAGCAGAATCAACTCTTTCGTCTAGAGAAATGACTGCATCAGAATAAAAGTCTGACACTCTTGCATCATGCTGGCCCTCTCCCTTTAGATCAAGACTGCGCATGCTTACAGTTTGGATAACCAAAGAATTTCTTTGCTGCTTTTTTTGATTTTCCACTAATTCATTGGCCAAGTCAACAATTTTACCAAATCTCTTCGCCTGATTTTTTACTAATAATCCATTTAGCATCTTTTGCTTAAAGGGATCTTGCGTTAACTTGAACGCCTCTATAGCATCATATAAATCTTGATACGTTTTGTCTTCAAGCCCCTCCAAGACAGACAAGCTCTCTGGGAAAATTTTAGAAAAATAATCTTTTACATCTTCTAAGTCAGCCTCTGCAATGGCTGATCTTTCCTGAAAAGTAACATTCACGGCACTCATAGTAACAGTCCCCATCTCAAAGCCCAAAGATTCTTTTATTTTCCTTAATTCGTTTAAATCTCTTCCCTCCGCTGTGGCAATTTTTTCATTTAAAGCTAAAACAAAATTCGCCGGACCAAGGTCCTCGTCAAATGAAAATCCAGGGACTTTTCTGGCCGCCACTTGAGCGTCAACAAAGCTTTGCTTTTCTTGCATCTCTTGATTAAAACCTGAACGATTTCTACTTTCAGTTAAAATTCCCTTTTCTAAAAAATCTTTTGTGGCACCAGGCTGCCCTTTTTTTTCATCAACCATATCGAATAAGGCGTTCATTGCCAAATGAATCTCTTCTTGAATTTTTTCAGCTCTGCTTTTGACCTGATCTACTGGAATTTCCTGATCAACTAAAAAAAAATCTCTTCGCCGCCCAAGCGCACACTGAATCCAACCTCTTTGCTAGCTTGTAATAAAACATGAGCCATACTTTGCAAAGCTAAATCACCAAAAGTATGAGAAACTTCATTGTAAGCCTTGAAAAAATCAATGTCCAAGCTCATAACCGTCATCTTACCTTGCAATGAGTCATTTTTTTCAACATCGTTAAAGGCAGCTGCCCCTCGCAAAAATAAGCCACGTCTATTTTCCAAATGAGTTAACCTGTCTTTCCCAGCCTCTAGCTGCATCGCTTTAATTTCATTGTACAAATCCTCTAATGCATTTTCCGTAGACTCTCTGCTCTCAAGAGGATATATCTTTCTATACTCCGCTTCCAGTGATTCATCAAATTCCTGCTTAACTTCACCAAGCCAAACCTGCTCATCAACTGTTAAAAACGGTTCTTGTGTTTCTTTTTCTATTTCCTGATCAATTGTAGATATTGCTGGCGGCAAATCGAACATACTATTTATATTTATTTTTTGTATACATTAACCTTTAAGCCAAAGTCGCTAGAATCATCAACTTCGACAGTGCCTGGCCAGTCTTTGATTGAAAAAGTATAAGAAATTAATCGAGCTTCTTGTTTCATTTCTTTTAAAATCTTTTCTTTTAACTTCCCATTGATTGATTCCACAATCGCAAACGTATAGAGGGCATCAGCCGGGCTTAAATCTTCCTTGTAAACATCTCCAAGTCTTAATTCCAAATTATGTGCCCCCGAGAGAAACTTTCTTAATCTGGCCACGAGGTAAACAAAAGTAAAACTTTCAATCCCAACAACTTTTACTTCCGGATTCTGCTTTGCCAAATAATTACAAACACGGCCATCACCACAACCAAGTTCGTACAAAACCTCACCAGGTTTTAAATCCGCTATTCTATTTATTCTAGGAAAATCTTTTTTTCTTGTTGGAAACCAAGGTGCAATTGTTTTCTTTGTAAGAAGTAAATACACCCCAGTTGCACCAAAAACTATACTCAGAAAAAGTGACATAATTATTCAATAATTAATAGTGCCGCCATCACAGCTAAACCAAGAACAATAAAGGCAAATTGATAGGACGCCTTGCATCTTGAACAAGATTCTTTGTGAAGCTCTGGGATCAAATCTGACCCAGCTATATAGATAAATCCACCACCAGCAAAGGCCAACAAAACAATCTCTATACCCTGTATATAATCAATTAATAACAATGCAACCAGCCCCCCAAGGACGGCCACCAAGGCAGAAGCAAAGTTTAGAAGCAAGGCTTTCTTTCTAGAAAACCCAGCATACAAAAGCACCCCAAAATCACCCACCTCCTGAGGAATTTCATGAAACAAAACAGCCAAGGTCGTCGCTATGCCAACTGGCACGCTAACCATAAAACTAGAAACAATAATTACACCATCCAAAAAATTATGGAAGCCATCTCCTACCAAATTTGTATAAGCCAGAGGCTTGATTTTGTGGTGATGATCAACTGAATGACAATGATGCCAGTTTACAAACTTTTCTAAAGCAAAAAACAACAAAACCCCAAGGAGAAAATATACTCCAATCTTTGTGGTGAACCCATGTTCCTCTGAAACATGCGGGATGATATGTAAAAACACATCTCCAAGCAAAGCCCCCACAGAAAAACTTACGAAATAAAGCAAAAAATGCTCCAACTTGTCTTTTTTAATCGATAACGTAAAAACTCCGATAAAAGAAACCAAGCTAATTGCTAAAATACTTAACAATGAATAAATCCAAATCATATTTTTATCTTCTTAAATAATTTTGTTAAGTGCCCATATCCCCAGCGACAAAGCAAAGCTCCAAAATAACTTATTATAAGTGCATCAATAAAGAACAAAAAGAAGGTTACATAATAATTCCAGCCCTTACTGAGAACCCACGGAAAAAACAACCACATTAACTCAAAATGAATCAAAAAGATCCAGAGACTATTGCGCCCAAAAGCAGCAAAGAAATTAGTTGTTCCTTTCCATTGCAATATTCTGTCCTTGAAATAAAATAGTATATTAAATAAAGCTATACCATAAAAATAACGATGATTATAATACCGCTCTGGCATTAATAATATAGTTAATAAATAAGCTAAACTAATCAAAAGCCAAACATGAAATTCTTTTTTGCTGGCTACATAATTCAAGTAGTATTCTCGGAAATAAATTCCGTAAGCAAAGAAAAACAAAAACTTCAAGAATAGCGGGACACCAAATGGAAATGAAGTTAATGGGGACAACTGATATCCAAATGTTAAAATAAAAGTTCCTACCAAAAAATATTTACTTTTTCTAAATCGTGACAACAGTGGAAACAACAAATAGAGCTGAATTAAAACTGTCACAAAGTAAAAGGGCACAGACAACTTTCCTGAGACAAAATTATAAAGAAAATCAGTAATGCTAGTTGTATTAAAGGCAAAGATTACTAAACTGACTAAAAAATATGGAACTAAAATCCTAATAAATTTTCGCTGGTAAAAGTCCTTCCAGCCAGATTTCCCCTTTATGGGGGTAAGCAGTATTCCAGAACAAATAAAGAAAAACGCTATAGCAAATCTAGAAATATTATTAAAGAAAGTTAAAAAAAACTCATTGTTGGTAGCCCCAACTGTTAGATTGAACAAATATGTCACATGAATTAAAACAACTGCAATTATAGCCACCCCTTTTATAACATCAAAAAATACTTGTCTTTCTTTTTTCTTTGGCACTTCTTTTTCTTCTCGATCACGAAAATACACCTTACGAAAAGTAGGCAAAATTATCACCAATAACGCTAAAATCACAAGACTCCAAGTATCCATATGATCTCATTATATCATAAAATCCCGCCGAAGCGGGATTTTATCTTTATAATTTCTTTCTCTTTAGAAGTAACGAGTTTAGTACGACCGAGACACTGCTCAGAGCCATCGCCAGACCGGCATATTCGGCCTGTAAGAGCCCAAAGGCGGCAATTGGTATACCAACACTATTATAGAACAAAGCCCAGAACATATTCTGCTTGATCTTGGTCATCGTAAGCTTACTTAACCGCATAGCCTTGCTAACATCCAAAATATCATTTTTTACCAAAATCACATCTCCAGTTTCTATGGCGACATCCGTGCCGGCACCCATCGCAATGCCAAGATCAGCCTGAGCCAAGGCGGGAGCATCATTAATTCCATCTCCAACCATAGCCACAACCTTACCCTCTTTTTGTAAATCCTTGATAATATCTAATTTTTCTTTTGGTTGGACACGTGAAAAATATTTTTTCACGCCAACTTCCTTAGCAATTGCTTCAGCAGTTTTCTCATTATCTCCAGTGGCCATGATTGGTTCAATGTTCAACGACTGAAGAACTTGAATTGCTTTCTTTGATGAAGCTTTCACTTTATCAGCCAAAGAAATATATCCGATAAATTCATCTCCACGAGATATCAATAAAACTGTTCGAGCCTGAGCTTCTTCAGAAATCATTTTATCTCTAAGGCTACTATAATCAATTTGATTATCTTTCATTAGTTTCCCATTTCCAACCAAAACTCTTTGATGATTAATTGTGCCTTCAACTCCACGCCCAGGCAATTCAGAAAAACCTGATACTTCCAAGGCCTCCACCTGTTGCTCTTTGCAATAATCAGAAACTGCAACAGCTAACGGATGCAGAGACTGCTTTTCCAAGCTATAAAGAAATGGCAGAATCTCCTTACTTGAAACATTAACGACGTTAGGCTTCCCTTCTGTTATCGTTCCTGTTTTATCAAAAACAATTGTTTTAATTTTATTAGCTGTTTCAAGAGCACCACCACTTTTGAACAAGATTCCATGATCCGCTCCACGACCAGACCCAACCATTATAGCTGTGGGGGTCGCTAAGCCCAAGGCGCATGGACAGGCAATAACCAGGACTGCAGTAAAGGCCATCAGAGCCGTTACAAACGGAGCATTAAAAATATAAAACCAAACTATAAAAGTAATAACTGCAATACCAATCACAAAGGGCACAAACACACTTGAAACTCTGTCTGCAAATCTTTGAATTGGAGCTTTTTGAGCCTGCGCCTCCTCGACAATCTTTACAATCTGAGACAATACAGTTTCTTTGCCCACTCTCGTTGCCTTAAATTTAAAACTTCCAACTTTATTAATGGTAGCACCCACAACCAAATCGCCCTCTTTCTTTTCTACTGGTAAACTTTCCCCAGTAATCATTGACTCATCAACAGTTGAAAGCCCTTCGATAACTTCTCCATCAACTGGGACTTTTTCGCCTGGTCGAACCATAATTATATCTCCAACAACAACCTGTTCAAGAGGTAATTTCATTTCTTTACCATCTCGAATAACATGAGCGATCTTGGCCTGAAGTTTCATCAACTTTCTCATGGCATCACTAGCCTTTCCTTTTGCTCTAGCCTCCAACCATTTACCCAATAAGATAAAAGTTACAAGTAAAGCAGCTGTCTCATAAAAAACATCACCCGCGATGAAAAATGTAGTCGCTATACTATAGAAATATGCTGCGCTTGTTCCAATGGCCACAAGAGTGTCCATGTTGGCTGACTTATTTTTTAGTCCATTCCATGCACCTTTATAAAATCGTGCTCCAAAAATAAATTGTACAACACCAGCCAACACAGCCTGAATAATTTTATTTTCAAGAGTGCTGCTCATCAAGAACATGCTTAAAATAAAGACTGGGATTGAAAAAACTAAGCTCATCAAAAATATGTTTTTTTCATTCATTTCAAACTTACCTTTTTCTTTTACGCCCCCTTCTTTGAGGATGTCGTAACCAGCGCCACGAATAATTTCAATTATATCTTCTTCAGAAATTACATTTTCATCAAACTCCACAGCAGCTTGCTCTAAAGCAAAATTTACAACAATTGATTTCACTCCATCTGTTTTGCCTAATCTTTTTTCTATAATTAAACCGCAAGAAGCACAATGCATCCCTTTTATCTTAAATGCTTTCTTTTCCATATATTAATTTATTTATTAATCAAATTTTAACCTCCGCAACCACAACTCGTAGAACCACAAGTGCCACCACACTCACCACCACCATCACAAATTGCACCCTCAAAAGAAACCTCTTCAGAGGCAGACGTGTTTGCAGTTAATGGCACGTTCCCACCCTCATCTGTCACAATAAACTTTCCACGAACCATGCCCATCCAACAACTAAAACCAATTGTCCCCGCTTGTTGTGGAGTAAACTCAACAATATTTGGACCAGGTACTATTTTCTTTCTAATACCTAGCTGTTTTGAAATGATTTCATTCGTACATCCAGTGATTTGCTCTCCGTTGATAATCCATTTAACCGGTACCCCCTTTTGAATTGTAAAAGTATTTGGAGTAAACCCTCTATAGTTCACGTCCATTACAATTTCCTGGACTGCCCCCTTCAAAACAACATCTCCCTTTTCTCCGGAATCTAAAAAACTAGTATTGATCCCAGCCAGAGCTAAGCCAGATGACATTGTATACAAAGCAAACATGACTACAATAAAGCCTACAACCTTTTTGAATACTACTGACTTGCTATGACTAAATTTCGAAGCAGCAGTCCCCACAGAAAATAACACTGGAGTTGTACCAATTGCAAATAGAAGCAAGGTCAATCCGCCCTCCCAAAAACTACCAGAGCTAACAGCAAAAAGCTGCATACTTTGCGTAAATCCACATGGCAAAAAGAATGTAAACGCTCCGAGCAATGCTGGAGCAGCTCTATGTTCAGACTCTTTTAACTTTGACCAATATTGCGTAAACTTTTTTGGCATTCTTACGCCCAAGTTTGTAACCGAAGGAACAAACCCAAGAATATTCAATCCCAGCCAAACTAGGACCAAAGCAATCACCAATGTGAAGGCTCCCATAAATCCACTTGAAAAATCAATCCAACTACCAAGTATACCTAAAATACCTCCAAGGATAAAAAATGATGCCCATCTTCCAGCATGGAACATTATTTGTGGTTTTACATTGGATTGGAAAAAATTCCCCTTGCTCTCATACTTCGCAGAAAACGAAATAATCACAGCCCCAACTACGGCCAAACAGGTAGAAAGAGAGGCCACGATACCAATCAAGAAAGCCACTCCATAAGAAATATTCTCTGGATCAACTTGCAACCAATCAAACATACCCAAGGCAGAAAATAATTTATAGGCAAAGTATAAACCAATCACAATTATGATTGAGAGAACCCACTGAGTAGCTGTGACTTTGCTTTTGGGCTTCTTGTCTCCAATGGTATAGCCTAAATGTTTAATTTTCTTGGCAACCAGATCCTCATCAAAATCATTTGTGTAATGAATTTCTGCTTCACTTTTTTTACGGCAAACAGTCACCGTGGTCACCCCCTTAATATCTTTTATTTCATCTGAGAGGATTGTTTCACAGGCAACACAAGTCATTCCCTGAATTTTTATTTTTTTACATTTTGTTTTTGACATAATTTACTTGAAATAATTAACAACTTGCATTAAATCTGATTTTTCAATAATTAGTTTACCACCAACAACCGACAAGTCCTGACTAATCGGCACTGGATTACAACCACCTTTTTCTGTAGAAATTTTTTCTAAAGGATATTTATTACCACAAGTATTACAAACCATAAAATTTCCTTCATGTCTGAATCCCATTTTTGAATCAGCGCATACCTGACAAGCATTTGCTGCCACTCGATAAACATCATTCTTGTCTTTTACAACAAAGAAGTAAATTATTGTTCCGTCTAAATCAAGGTTGTAATAAATAACTGACGTATCATCAAACAATGAAGGCTCAATTTCAACCTGTTCATCTATCAATGATAACGTTTCCCCTTCTTCGCCAGTAAATTCGACTGGCTCTGGCTCAACGACAACGGGAGAAAAATCTTTTGTTGAAGTTGATTCTTTTTTCTCAACTGTCTGAGTACACCCAACAACCGAAAACATGATTAAAAACGCCGCAGCGATTACAAAATACTTTTTCATATTATTTATTTGCCATTTTACTTACTTTTAAAATTTCTTTGATCATGTCCTTTTGAAGTTTTTCATTTGTAGTTTTGAAAGCCCGAGCAAAACAAGTGTTTAAGTGATTTTCAAATAGATTCTGATGAGCTGCTTTTAATAAACCAATCACAGCTAAATTTTGTTGCATTATGTCAATACAATAATCTCCATTATCCAACATCTGTTGAATCTTGGTTAATAAACTTTGTGCTTTCTTTAAGCTAATGCTCACTTTCTGCTTGTTCTCCATAAATATATGTTATTGATAATACCCCCACCCCAGGTACAGGTATGCTTACTATACCCATTTCTCCAAAAATTGTAAAGTTTTTGTGGATAAAAAGACGGCGTAGCTTGTTGCAAGCTACGCCGTCATGTCTAGAAGCCGAACGTCAGACCGAAGAGGGTCTTTTCCGGAGCGAACTCCGCTCGTTCGGAAGAAAGCGGGACCCAGGCCACCCAGAGAACCACCGGATCAAGGCAGAATCGAACCATCGGGCCTACGCCTGATGGACGACGATCCTTGAGCCCGATCACCAACCACTTGAGAGGCTGGTACATCAGGTTCAGATCATACCAGATCCCATCATAGTCTCCAGTATAGGCCTGGCGAGGCACATCAACCAGTCCGAGAAAGCTGAACTGCTGGTGCTTCAGAAAGAGCATGTAGCCAGTTCGGAAGTCGAATCCATCCGGCCCCTGACTGCCTCCGACGGAAGCTCCAACCTTCAGCCACGGCAGAGGTGCCCAGGCTGTCCCCACGAGAGCCTTCGCCCACTTGCCCTTAACCAGCAAGAACGAAGTGATAGACAGGTTGTGAGGCAGCTGATAGCTAAGCCCTCCGGAAAGAGTGAGGCCTTTCTCGACCTCAGGTGATTCACTCTGAACCTCCACGAACGCGTGGTGCTGAGCCTGAGCGACCGGTGAAAAGGAAAGAGCAAAGATGAACAGTGCCAGGATTGACGTTCTCATGAGAACCCCCCATTTAATTGTTTCATACCCGAACACTCTATACTATCATAAAAAAAGTGATCAGTCAATCGGTTTTGTTGTAATTTTAGTGAAAAAAGATCATATTACCTGTGATACAAACAGTGCAGCATTGAAGTTTTGCCCTAAGTTTATTATAATACAAGTGTCACATAATTTATGACAGAATAACAATATGCTTTCAAATCTACTAAAACAATTAAACTTCACAGACAATGAAGCCAAAGTCTACCTCACCCTATTTGATTTGGGTCCCTCAAAAGCCACAAAAATCATTGATTCAATTGGGCTTCATCGAAACCTAGTGTATACATCGCTGGAAAAACTAGAAAAAAGACATTTAGTAATTAAAGTCTTAGTAAAAGGAATTGCTGAATTTTCAGTTAGCGATCCTCAAATTTTGCTTGAGGAATTAGACCAACAAAAAGAACTAGCAAAACAAGCAGTAGAAGAGCTTACAAAAAAACAAGATCATGAAACTCGAGACATCCAAATCTTCGAAGGATTAGAAGGAATCAAACGTGCACGTAATAGAATATTAACTTTACCAAGTGATTCTGATTTTTATGTTCTCGGTGCAACCAAATTAACCTCCTTTCCAGAACTGGAAGCCTTTTGGCGGAAGTTTCACAAAGAAAGAGAACTAAAAGGCATTAACCAAAAAATGCTTTATGATTTTTCTGATGACTCCAACATAAAAGAACAAATGGAATGGAGGAACAACCTCCCCAGAACAGAGGCCAAGCAACTTCCCTTTCGCATTGATACTCCCTTCTGGTTTGATTTTGCCGAAGACCTGATTAATGTTGGGTTTATTGGGAAATCTCCTCTAACAATTTCCATAAAAAGTGAAACTTTAGCTAAGGGATTAAGACAATATTTTAATTTCTTTTGGAATCAAAAAATAACCACAACAATTGGCTACGAGGCTGTAAAAACTGCCTTCAATAATATAGTGGACGAATTAAAACCAGGCGAAGAGTACAAAGTTTTTGGTACTCTTGGAGAAGGCTACCCAAAAGATTTGTCCGACTACTTTGATAAATTCCACAACAACAGAATCAAAAAGGGAGTGGTCGTAAAAATGCTGTGCTATCAGGAAGCTTACAATTCTATTGCCAAAAGGTTCAGAGAGCAAGGTGACCCAGAAGGAAAGATTAGTCACCTAAAAAGATATATAAACGCCCCATTAATTCCAATGCAAATTAACATGTATAACAATAAAGTATTTTTTATTGTTTACGAAGAGGAGCCAATTGTCATTCACTTTGACAGACCTTCAATTCACGACGGCTTTAATAACTACTTTAATAACATCTGGGATCAAGAATTTTATTCCACCTCTGACCCAGAAGTTTTACAAGAGCTATGGCTAGAAGCGATTGAATCAAAAGAAATGAGATTTATTGGAGCTCGCGGATATTTTATGGATCAATATCCAGAATTATTCAAAGCCATAGAGGAAAAAGCAAAAAAAACAAAAGACATAAAGTGGCAAATCGTTGTTGACAAAGAAACACAAGGACACAAGATAACTAAGTTTCCATGGTCACATGTAAAATACACACAAAAAGTTGTTAAGAATCCTAATGCAGTTTGGCTCTTTGGAAACAAGGTTTTAATCATTAACTGGAGTGAAAACAAACCTTACGTTATGATTTCAGAGAACAAACATCTAAAGCAAACCTATGAGAATTATTTTGAAGAGCTATGGAAGTTGTAAAATAAATCACATCTTGATAAAATGACAAACGTGCCCTCTTAAAAATTAATATAAAACTATGTCCGTTCTTCTCTCCGGCTCATTAGCCTACGACTATATCATGGATTTTCCAGACAGTTTCAAAAATCATATTATGCCAGACCAATTGCACATTTTGAATGTTTGCTTTGTGGTAAATAAATTAGAAAAAAATTTTGGTGGGACAGCTGGCAACATTGCTTACACAATGAACTTACTTAAAGTCACACCCATCATCCTCTGCCCTCTAGGCAATGACTCCAATGATTATGTAGATCACCTGAATAAAAACAAAATCAATAGTGACTATATCCCTATCAACAACAAAATAATGACCTCCTCCGTTCAAATCACAACCGACAAAGATGATAATCAGATTTCAGCTTTTTATGCTGGTGCAGGCAATGGAGCTAAAGAGCTTAAAATCAAAAGTATTAAGGAAACTTTAGACTTGGCTTTGATTTCTCCAAACCAAAAAGAGGCCATGATCGAACATGCCAAAGAATGCACTGAGCTCAACATCCCCTTTTGCTTTGATCCTGGACAACAAATAACAGCCTTGTCCCCACAAGAGTTAATTTCACTTATTGAACAGGCAAAATTTCTTATTGGCAACGACTATGAGTTAAAATTAATACAAGATAAAACAGGCTGGGACATGAATAAAATATTAAAACATGTTGAAGTTGTAATCACTACTTTGGGCTCAAAAGGATCCCTTATTCAATCAAAAGATCAAGTTATTGAAGTCGGCGTATGCGTCCCAAATTCTGTAGAAGACCCAACTGGAGCAGGAGACGCATATAGATCTGGCTTTTTTTCTGCTTATCTACAAGGTCTGAACTACACTACTTGCGGACAAGTTGGCGCAGTAGCTGCTACCTATGCAGTAGAACACTACGGAACACAAAATCATACCTTTACCCTTGATGAATTTAAACAAAGATATAAAGAAAGTTTTGGAGAAACATTATCTTTAGAATTAAAAAATATATAAGCTTAAATTAAGAAATTTATGAGTGAACAAGACTATAAAATTGCAGACATCTCGCTTGCAGACTGGGGAAGAAAAGAAATAACCATTGCTGAGAAAGAAATGGTGGGGCTAATGGCAATTAGAGAAAAATATGCAAGCACAAAGCCTTTCAAGGGTGTAAAAATTATGGGCTCTCTCCATATGACTGTTCAGACAGCCGTGCTAATGGAAACTTTAGTAGCCCTTGGAGCCGAAGTCCGATGGGTTTCATGCAATATTTTTTCAACACAAGATCATGCTGCTGCGGCGATGGCAAAAGCAGGTATTCCTATATTTGCCTGGAAGGGTGAAACGCTAGAAGAATATTGGTGGTGTACAGAACGTGCGCTTGATTTTAATGGTAAAGGCCCAGACATGATAGTTGATGATGGAGCTGATGCTACTATGATGGTTCACAAGGGCGTTGCGGTTGAAAAGGATCCTAGCCTTTTAGACGTTGATTACTCTGATCAAGAAGAAGACGTAAGAGAATTAATGAGCGCTCTAAAGAGTGCCTACACAAAAAACCCAAATCGTTGGACAGAGGTTGCCAAGAATGTAAAAGGTGTATCAGAAGAAACTACAACTGGAGTTCATCGTTTGTACCAAATGTTTGAGGCCGGAGAATTACTATTCCCAGCCATCAATGTAAATGATTCTGTGACTAAATCAAAATTTGATAATATTTATGGTTGTCGTCACTCTGTAGTAGATGGACTCAACCGTGCGATGGATGTTATGATTGGCGGAAAAGTAGCTGTGGTTTGCGGTTATGGTGATGTTGGCAAAGGATGTGCACAAGCTCTAAAGGGTCAAGGTTGTAGAGTTCAAATAACCGAGGTAGATCCAATCTGCGCATTGCAAGCGGCTATGGAAGGCTACCAAGTAAAAACAATTGAAGATACTTTGGGTGAAGCAGATATTTACGTTACTACAACAGGCAACAAAGATATTATCAGAATTGAGCACATGGAAAAAATGAAAGATCAGGCGATTGTGTGTAATATTGGACACTTTGATAATGAAATTCAAGTAGAGCCCTTAAACAATCGAGAAGACATTGTAAAAACAAATATCAAGCCTCAAGTTGATAAGTATGAATTTTCAGATGGACATGAAATTTACATGTTAGCAGAAGGACGACTAATGAATCTTGGTTGTGCTACTGGACATCCAAGCTTTGTAATGAGTAATAGTTTTTCCAATCAAGTTTTAGCGCAAATTGATTTATGGGAAAAAGATTACGAGATTGGTGTTTATCGATTAGCAAAAGAATTAGATGAAGAAGTTGCAAGATTGCACTTAGCTAAAATCGGAGTAAAGCTCACCAAGCTTACCGAGGAACAAGCTGCGTATATAAACGTAAAAGTTGACGGTCCATACAAGCCAGATCATTATAGATATTAACTAGTTCAAAAAAAGTCCCGCCATCGGCGGGACTTTTTTTTTGAAATCTATTTTTCTACTTGCTTCTGTGCCTCTTCTAATCGCAAAGACAAAGTCTTTGACACACCATCATCACCCATGGCCACTCCATAAAGAACATCCGCTACGTGCATAGTAACTCTATTGTGCGTAATGATAATAAATTGTGCTTTGTAAGATAACTCCTGAAGAATATCTGCAAACTTTTGTGAGTTAGCCTCATCAAGAGCCGCCTCTACCTCATCCATAACAATAAACGGAGAAGGATTGCTATCAATAATCGCGCAGATCAGTGCCAATGATGTCATCGTTCTTTCACCACCAGATAAAATTGCAATATTGCTAATTTTTTTGTTTGGTGGGGCAACCATAATTTCGATTCCTGTGTTAACCAACCGTGATTGCTCTTCTGGTAAAAGCTCTTCTTCGTCTTGAGGCGTTTCACCACCCTCAACCATTTCTCTAGCAGTCTTTTGTTGTTTTTCTTTTTGAACTAACTCTAACTTTGCCTTTCCTCCATTGAAAATCTTTTCGAAATACTTAATAAATGACTTATTAATCTTCTTGAATGAAATATCAAACTGTTTATTGATTACCTCATCCAATTCTTTTATAACCACTTCCAAATCTTTACTAGCCTTGTCCAAATCAACAACTTGTTTATCAAGAAATTCATATCTTTCTGAAACTTCCTTGTGCTCGTCAACAATCTCTACGTCAATGCCACCAATCAATTCTAAATTATGTCTCATCTTACTAATATTGAACCACATCTCATCTACGTTAAGGACCTCTTCTTCAGATTTTTCGAACTTGAAGTCTGGACCTATCTCCTGCGCGGCTTCCTTTTCTAGATCTTCTCTCTTTGTTTCCAATCTCGCAATAGCAATATTAATAGTATTAATCTCATTGCTAACCTCATTTAGGTCTGATTGATATTTTTGCATCTCCGTTTGCAAGCTAAAGACCTTTTCCTTTTTCTTTTCTTCCTCTAAGTTGAACTGATCCATCTTTGTCCGAAGTTCATTCCCTTGTTTTTCAAGAATTTCTGCTTTTCCTTCTAGATCGTCTTTTTTAACATTTAAATCTTTCAAAAATTTATCTTGATCCTTAGGTGAAATTTTATTATCTTGTATTTCCGATTCTATTTTGCCAATCTCTTTCTTCAAATCCTCTAAATCATAAACCAACCCTTTGCTTTTTGTTTCATTAACTTGATTATCAATCTTTATTTGTGAAAGTTCTGGTTCAAGAGTTTCTCTTTGTCGTCTGTAATCTTCTATTTTTGATTTTAATAAAGCAATTTCTTGCATTAACTCTGCTTGGTTTGAAAACTTTTTATCATCCGACAGAATTGACCATTGAGCGCTGCCTTGACGTCTAAATCCACCACGCATCATACCAGTTTTTTCCATGACATCACCATCCAAAGTCACCATTCTCTCTTTACCCACACCAATAGCTTTGGCATTGTCTAAACTGTCTACAATAACCGTAGTACCAAAGACAAATTGAAAAGCTTTCTTGTAAGTTGGCTCAAAACTCAATAGATCGACTGCAAAACCAATTGCACCATTCTCAGCCAACACACTCTTTGAATCTGCGTTTGGTGTATATACCTTGATTTTGTTAAGAGGAATAAAAGTTACAAAGCCTAATCTATTTTCTTTCAAATAATTAATGCATTTTACAGCCACTTCATCACTTTGAACAACGACTGCGCTCAAGCGACCACCAGCAGCAATGGCTAAAGCTGCTTCATACATCGGTTCAATCTTTCCAAGCTGACTAACTGATCCATATATTCCTTTAATAACTGTTTTTTGTCTCAAAATAGCTCTCACAGAATCCAAATAAGCTCCGCCCTTGCTTCCATTCTTCAAATGGATAAGGTTTGCTTCGGCGGATTGTAGATTATTCTGTAAAACTATTAATTCTTTTGTTAAATCATCAAATTTAGTTTGCTTCTCTTCTAGAATTTGATCCTTGTGTTCTAATTTAACTTGCAAGTTATTTGTGCTTTCTGTAATTTCTTTAATTCTCTTGTCAAGCTCTTCTTTCTTGTCTTCTAGCCACGCCAAATTCTGTTTTCCAAACTTAACATATTCCAGATTCATCTTTCCCTTCACCATTGTTAAGTCTTTGACGATCTCAGCCTTAGCACTTTGTAATTTGTTGTATTCTTTTTGTAAATTATTAAAAACATCCTTTCTGGATTCCTCCTTTGCCAAAACTGCTAGTTCTGTTTGAATCTCTGTAAGTCGTAAATCTAAATCTTTTCTAAGAACATCCTTCACACCAAACTTTTCTTCTTCATTCTGCCGATCAGATTGCATTCTTGTCCAAATATAAGAATAATATTTTGTTTGCAAGACACCTAGGTCTTTTTCTAATTCTTTTCTCTTCTCTAATTTCTTAATTTGCTTTGTAAGTAGTCTCAATCGAGGTTCCAGCTCTGCCAAAATCTTATTTGTTTGATCCAAATTTGTTCGGGCTCTCTTTAATCTATTTACAGATTGATCTCTTTTGATTTGATATTGTTTTACACCAGTTGCTTCATCAAAAAAATCTTTTCTTTCAAAAGCTGAAATATTAATAATATGATCAACCATCCCCTGACCAACAATACTATAACTCTTTTGACCAAAGTTTGCCTTTGCCAAAAGAATCAAAACGTCATAAAGTCTAACTTTTCGTTTGTTGATCAAATATTCTGTTTCACCCTCACGGTAAACTCGACGAGTAATAACCAATTCTGCAAAATCAACTGGCAATTCTTTGTCTTCGTTGTTCATGTAAAGGGAGACCTCAGCAAAACCCTGTCTCGCTTTTTTTGAAGACCCTCCAAAAATAACATCATCAGATTTTTTGCAACGAATCAACTTTAAACTCTGTTCCCCAAGCACCCAACGAATCGCATCAGCTACATTTGATTTACCAGAACCATTTGGCCCAACCACATCTGTAATGCTTTTGGCTTTTTTATCATGACTAGAATGTTTGGAGAATTCAAAAACTGTCTTTTGAGCAAAAGACTTAAACCCTTGGATTTCTAATTTTTCTAAATACATAAAAATGAAGATGTCACACTAAATCAATTGAATGTGTGACATTAATAATCTGTTGTTATTATAGCAAATTTTCTGGCACCAAACAATCCACAATAGTTGACAAACTTAATCAATTGTGATAACTTTTCAAGCTGCTCAGTAGCGTTAAATAACCTCGAGGATCCTCATGTCCCTAACTCTGGTACTGATAGCTGGTGTGGCCTATCTCATTGTAGGAGCGCTCCTCTCACGAGTAAGCCTAAGAGTAGCCGATCGCTACTCATCGCTCATGGAAGATGGCTCGATCATGCTGTTGACGAGCTGGAAAACTTCTTTGATGTTCCCCCACTGTACATTCTTCAGTTGCCACAACTTGAAGGATTGGAAACAGGGAAAGCGCATCAAAGTCAAATCCGAAAATGGGCTGATACGGTCCAGCCTCGTAGAAGACGACACGGCTTGGTCTATCGAAGCAAGCTTCGACCAGAAGTTTCGGCGTTTCTACATAGTCTTTACCACTCTCCTGTGGCCGTTTAAGATCCTGTGGTTTTTTGCAAACCTCACGATCTTCCTGCTGCTTCAGCCCTTCCTCAAGAGCTTCTCTAGAACTGAAAACTGAACCTACATGCCCCGCGTGCGCCAAGCGCCCGGGGTCTTTTTTTATTGACAACATGGAGACAAAATGATAATCTCGATCTGAAACCGATGAATCAACCAGAGGTGTTCTTGTGAACAGGAAGAAGACTATCAGGATCAATCTGATCCCAAAGAAAAGGCCCCTCACCAAGGGCTGGGCCAAAGCTCTCCGACGAAGAGTACCCAGGTTCCTTCTGCACATCTCTCTTATTGAGTACCTGTCTCTCGCCGCTCTCGTCACAGTCGTAGTGGGTATAATTGTCATTTCCAATCATTTCAATTCTACTCCAATCATTTCGACAGAAGGATGTGAATTTGGCCAAGCCATGGAATTGTCCAACTACACAGAGGGACATCCCAGCACGGTCACTGTTCTGGGTCCGGACAAAAAGAAGATCCAGTTCTTCATTCACGAAATGACGCCCAACAGCGAAGCCCATGACTCCTACCTGAACGGCCAGGAGATGATCTGCATAGTCATCTCAAATACGAACCCTGGACTCGTCTATATCTTCCCAAGAGAAGAATAGATTCCCCGCCGCCACGTCCTCATCGACGCGGCGGTTTTTTTGTTGACTACTATATAGAAAAATGATAATCTCGACTTACGATTAACCTCCTCTGAGGCTCTAATGAGCTTGCTACCAGACAACGACGCTATGTTCGTTAAAAAGAGTGATGTTTTCCCGAGAATCGCTCTATCTCTCGGCCTCGTAGCTCTTCTCTTTTTAATCTATTTCTGGGGCATCCGCCCGACAGCAGAACCACCCTGCCCGCTAGAGTTCAACGAAGTTACAGTCATTGACTACCGATTCAAGTCATCAACTCTCGGAGAGAATTTCTCTAGGATTACGGTTCAGACCGAATCGGCTCCAATGGAATACGAAGTCACAGACAGCGATTTTAGCATTGGGGAGCTGATGGACTTGGCGAAGATTGATGGGAAAGTCTGTATAATGGTTCTGCAAACAGAGCCTGCAACAGCCATTCTTTTCAGAGTCAAGTAAAAAATCAAGAGTCTGTCTTCCGAAGCAATCCGCATGCTAATTAACCACCTAGAGACACCGAATGAATACCGACTCAGGTCCTGATCTGATCGTCAAAAAGAAGCATCCTGTTATAGTGGTCGCCGCCATCGCCTCGATTCTCCTATTTGCTCTGATCCAGGCATGGTACTGGTTCATCTACGAGCCAATCCCAGAACCCCAGCCATGCGACTCCGGTTACACGGAAATGCACCTCATCAAGTATCAGCCGGTCACAGACGGAGCCCCTCTGCCAAGGATAGAAGTAGTTCATCAGAGAGATCGCCAGTGGTACGTTGCGACTCTCAGTTATGTCTCCCATGAACAGCTTCTCGCCGTTGAGAAAGACTTCAAGACAATCTGCGTGCGCCCCTTGCCAGACGATCCTGATACAGCCGTTATCAAGCTTCCATACTAGAAGCAAAAAGCCCCGCCTTGCCAAGCAAGCCGGGGCCTTTTTTTATAATTAGGGACTAATATCCACAGCAAAGTTAAGAATGTTTTTTAAAGTAAAACTCCAACACTTTTGTCAATGCAGATTCTGAATTTAATTCAGAATGACAAAAAGAGGGGCCATCTTACTTGTCTAGCTAGTTTTACTTGTATTTCTAGTCTTGCTTGTTTTTCTACTGAACTGTAAAAGTTGCAGAACTAGTTCTATGCTTCTTATCAAGCGGATCAACAATATCAGCAAAGAGATCGTACGTCCCAGGATCTAGGCCAGGAATCTCCATCTCAATCATGCTTCCTTCTGGCAGAATTATCGCTCCCAAATAATTAACTTTCCCTGTAGACTGTTCTTTCATGAAAAAATCAATTTTTTTACTAGAGAGAACATCTGTCAGCTGGGCCTTAATTGCATAGGGAAAACTTGTAGAAGAAATTGTTTCTCCATTTGCATTGAGCCAATTCAACGCCGGCTCAGATACGTCTGCAATAATAATGTTTAGAGGAATACTAGCTTCATTCTGATTATCAACATCGTCAAAAGCTACAACTCGAAATGTTCTTTGTCCTTTCATAAAGTAACTTGTCAGAGGCATAGACAAACTGAATGGAGCAGTGTCAACTGTCGCAATTCTTTTACTGCCAATAAAGTACTCCACTCGACTCACACCACGCGCAGCCGAAACGTTCACACTGGCCTTTAGCACACCTTCAACTGTTTGCCCACTTGTTGGTGAGTTAATAATAACCGTTGGTTTATTCGCTTCTGTATGAACATCGTCTTCTTCTGTTGGAGGTGTTTCATAAATAAATTCTGGATCACCTTCTTTTTGATTTTCTGACTTCCATTCAACCCAACTTTTAATAGCTGCCTCCCAATGAACATAAGCAGAGTCCGCCTGAGCTGGATCTTCTGGCACAGCTCCTTTTGGCTGTTCTTTGTAAACATAATGTAAAATACTATGTGCATTCAAGAAAGTCTTTTCTTCAATGGCATTTTGAGGAGTATGTTCTGTAGCTAATTTTCCAGAAAACTTATCAACTTTAACCTTTGTCTCCTGTGCCACAGCTCCATCAAGAATTGGTTTACCTGTTTCTTCAATCTTAGGCTCAGGGAAACCTTCAATCAAGGATCCTTCTAAAGCCTTGTTCATATACTCCTGCCAAATTGGAGCAGCCACCACACCTCCAGCCGCGCCTCGTTTCATTTCCGTATTATCATTGTTTCCAACCCAGACGCCAGTCACAAGTGACGGTGTATAGCCCATTGTCCACGCATCTCTATAATCATTTGTAGTTCCTGTTTTAGCCGCCGCTGCCCTACTTGATAAAGTTAAATAGTTGCTAGCACCAAAAGCATAGGCTCTCGCACCATTATCAGACAATACATTTGTTACTTGATTCGCAACATTTGAGTCTAGGACCTTTCGATCTCTATTTTCATATTCTAATATAATATTTCCTTTGCTGTCTTCTACTCTTAAAATTCCAGCTACAGGATTTGCAACGCCTTGGTTTGCAAAGGTTCCAAAGGCAGCCGCATGTTCAATTAATCTAACCTCTCCACCACCAAGTACAAGAGCTAGGCCAAACCTGCTTCTATCTTCAAATGATGTATATCCAAGAAGTTCTAGAAAATCTATAACATTTGAAACTCCAGCCAAATAAATTGCTTTTACAGCCGGGGTATTCAATGAACCAGCTAAAGCCTTTCTAATTGTAACCGGTCCGTTCTGACTTAAATCATAATTCTTTGGCGCGTAATCCTTTGTATCTGTTTTGAAATTTGTATCTACATCATAAAGAATAGTATTTGGAGTATAGCCCTTCTTGAAAGCTGCTGCATAAATCATTGGCTTAATAGAAGAACCTGGCTGACGAAGACGAAGCGTTACATTTACATTTCCATCCTTTTCTAAGTCAAAATAATCTTTTGAACCAACCATGGCCAAAATCTGACCAGTCTTTGGATCTAGTGAAATCAAAGCGGCGTTGTGGAACCCGTAATTCTCACCTCTTTTTTCTACGCCATTAACAACGGCCTCTTCTGCCGCCATCTGCTTGTCCAAGTCTAAAGTTGTTATTACTTTTAATCCACCACTTTCCACATAATCATCCCCCAGCTTCTCACTTATAATTTCTTTTATATACATTACAAAGTGAGGAGCAGTAATTGACTCTCTCTTTACAGCAAATTTTAATTCTTGTGCTTTTGCAGTCTCTGCCTCTTCTTCTGTGATATATCCGAGCTTAGCCATCTGATCAATAATGTATTGCTGACGTGCAAACAACCTATCTTGATTACTTCCATATGGAGAATAGTATGTTGGCGCCTTTGGCAAAGATGCTAAGATAGCAGCCTCGGCAATGGACAAGTCTTTTACATCTTTATTAAAGAATGTATAGCTGGCTGACTGGACACCATAAGCCACAGAACCATAAGGAATCTCATTCAAGTACATCTGCAAAATTTCATCCTTTGTAAAAGACTTCTCAATTTTATATGACAAAATAAACTCTTTTATTTTACGAGACAGCCTTCTTTCATTGGTTAGAATTGAGTTCTTTACAAACTGCTGAGTCAGCGTTGATCCACCACGAGCTTGCTTCCCCAGTAATGGGTCAATAATAACCCCTTTGAACATAGCTACTATGTTAAATCCACTATGCTCATAAAAAAATCTATCCTCTGCAGAAATAGTCGCATGCTGAACATACTCAGGAATTTCATCTAACTTAACTAAAGTTCTTTTCTGATCTCCATGGATATCATAAAGAACTGTTTCTCCAGTACGATCATAAATCTTTGTGCTTTGAGCCAAATCTCTTTCTAAAATTTTGTTCGGATCTGGTAGAGACCTAGAATACCAAGCAAACGCACCAATCAAATAAATTGAAAAAAGCATTACCGCCGCAATCCCTGCCAAAACAATTCGTTTTAACCAAAGCACAATAAACTTTTTTCTCTTGTTTCGATTGTTCCGAATTGGTTTATGTCTGACCATCCTTAATTGTGAAATCGGCATATTATATGTCTAAAGATTTAAATATATTATTTAAGTAGTTTTTTCTAAATTTTGATTGCGCTCCCGTATAGTGATAAAAGCCTGGCATTGATTCTAGCTCTAATACATAATACTTCCCTAGTTTATCACGAATCAAATCAATTGAGTAAATGCGAGGAGAAAACACTTCCAATTTCTTGTCAATTTTTGCAGCAATTTCCCAGGCTTCACCCGGAATTTTCTCTATATCAACTATTTTTTTCGTAGCCCCCAAGGAACAATTAGCCTTAAAGCTCCCCTTGGGAGCAATTCGATAATAGGCATGATCTAATCTACTGTTAATCATCATCAACCTCAAATCATAAGATCTACCCTTTATTTTTTTTAATTCAATAAACTCTTGGACAATAGAATTTCTTAAAACCCTTTTTGGCAAGTTTTTTTTATTATACAATTCTACCCCTTCGCCTCTTAATCCAAATCTAGGCTTTATCACAACCATGGCAGAAGAAATCTTTTTTGCAGCTACTATTAACTCCTTTGACGAATGAACCAAAAACGTTTGTGGGTGCTGCCCTTTGTCTATGAATTTTGACAATTTCGCCTTATCATAGCATAGCGCCATTAAAGGAAAAGGATTTATCAACTTAATACTTTTATTTTTTTCTAGGCTCCTTAGGATTTTTTTATTTTTTTCATTATAAGACAAATAGCTATAGACCACTTGAACCTTCCTCTTTTCTTTTTTTATTTTCCATCCAGACTGATAAAACCAAAACCTTGCAACATGATCCTTTTCAATCATGCTCGGAGAAGTAAAAGCCACTTGAACATTATTTGAATTCCCGGCTTCTGCAAACAACCGAAAAGTATTCTCTGTCATCTTTTTGATAAATGGCTTGCTGCCCCAACGAACCTGGCTAGTTAAAAAAACTATCTGTTTCATACTTATTTTTTCTTTTTTGTTTCTGGAAAAATCATATCAATCATAGCACCCGCCACATTTCTCTCTTTTCCTTGATATGGAATATGATGCATGCTTATCATTGGAGAATCATTGACCTCAATAACAATATAATTCCTATTGTTAGGAGCCTTTGTCACATCTGAGGTTAAATAGTCAATTCCACCAAGAGACAAGCCAGGAATAGCCTTTATTACCTTCACAGCCAGTTTTTTTACGTCTGGATGAATCATGTTTGTCACATCATAACTATCTCCTCCAGTAGAAATATTTGAGTTCGTCCTCAAATAAACCATTTCATCTTTTTTAGGAATAGTTGAAAGCTTTCTTTTTGTCTGTTTTAAATAATCCTTGACTAATCTATCAACTCGAATTTTTACTAAACTTTTTTTATGTCCACTACCACGACGTGGATCTTTGTTCTTTATTTCAATCAACTCTTTTATCATGTGAATACCATCACCAACTACGTTGGCCGGGACTCTATGGATAGCTGCTAAAAATTTCTCATTGGTTGCTAATAATCGATACTCTTCTCCGCCATATTGCTTTTCAACAATCACCTTTCCTTTAAAATTCTTTAGAAGTTTTTTTACTTTTTTATCAGAATCTACATCCAAATAAACTCCTGTGCCATGGGTCCCAGAGACCGGCTTCAAAACAACTGGATATTTTACCTTATTACAAAGCTTGGTGACCACAGCCACGTCTGACGCATATAAAGTTTCACCCTTGGCAACACTGATCCCAGCTTTTCTAAAATAGAATTTTGCCAACTCTTTGTTCTTGGCAATAAAATAACCAATACAATCTGTAGTTGACAGTCGTTGCCCAATAATTGACTCTGTATGATTATTATATTTTAAATCTATAAAACTTTTTTTTGACAAGGCTCCGGTCTTAAAAACTTGATTAACCTCAATTCCTCTACTTACAGCTTCTTGTGCAATCAAATATGTACTAAAATAATTAAACTGATCTGCTTTAATCATATAAAATCTATTTATTGTTTAAACCCCATGTATTTCTTTAATAAAATGTCAGTAACAGAAATTGCTGAGCCTTCCACAATCGGCTTTTCATTAATTTCATATTGTGGAGCTCCATTAATTTCCAAAATCCAATATTTCTGATTTTTATTATTGCTTCTTATGTCCGCCGTCATCAAATCCACACCACCAAACTCTAATTCAACTGCACCAACAGCCTCTTCGGCAATTTTCTTAAATCTCGCACTTACCTGATCTGTCACATTAAAGCTAGCACCACCTTGACTAACACTAACCACTTTTCTTAATTTTATAACTCTATTCTTTTCTAAAACAGTATTCAAATTTACTTTTTCTTTTTTAAAAACATTTTTCACCTCCTTATCAACAACTAGATAAAAAGCTTTGGGCCTAGAAGAATTTAGCTTGCTTATTAGCTGATTAATAGTCCTTCGACCATCTCCAACTAATTGAGCTGGCTTTCTTTGGCAACAAGCAATCATTTTTCCATTCAAAACTAACAGTCGATAATCAGCCCCATCAATCATTTCTTCTATAACAACATCTCCTAGAACTTTATTTTTATCGACTTTACTAATTTTGAGCATAGATTCTCTAATTTGCTCGAAATTCTTAACATTCATGTTTACACCAACACCCTTTGCCCCATCCATAGGCTTAACAACTACAGGAAAATTCATTTTTTTCTTTTTAAACTTGTTCCCAACTTCACTATACTTGGCAACTCCAATTCCTCGAGGACAACTAATGCCGGCCCTTCCTAGCAATTCTTTGGTTACATGCTTATTCTTGCACAAAAAGACTCCAGGTCGTTTATTAAACTGCAAAACAAGATTAACTATCTGCCTTTTATTTTTTCCTTTTACTAATTCTACGACCTTATAATCATCAGAAACAACGTTTATACCTATTCTCAGCTTCTTTATGCGAGACAATAAATTCTTTTTCTTTTCTGTCAATCCTTTAAACATACTATTGAAATAATCTATTCTTACTAAAATCATGGGCCTTGTGAAACTTTTTATTATTAGCCAAAAGCATAATCAAAATACTATTTGTATGCTCCTTCCAACGCAAAAAGTTTATATCTGCTCCTAGCTTCTTCCAACTCATTAAACTTAGAGATTGTTTTTTAATTTCATTTAACAAAGACAAATACTTTTGTTCTTCCCGACAAAGACGAAAACAAAAACCAACCTCTGCAAGGATGTCTGGAGTTGTTCTTTGTGCGATCGTATCAAGATTGTTTGCAAAATACTTTATAATCCACTTGTGCCCAGACACAAATCGTTCATAATACTTTGAATCTGCGATAATTATATGCGTCATACTATAAACAAATGACTTGTATTCAGAGTCAGATATGTCCGCTAGATCCATCTTTGAATCTACATACATGCTTTTCAATCTTTTTTCACAAACCTGAGATATTTTCGTATCAATTTCTAAATGTTTCAAAAAGAAAACCGAGTTAAACAAATAGGAGCTATCGGATCTAATCGCATTGTCATTATTATACAAAGAATAAAAATCAATCTTGGCTAAATTGGCAATAACACGTTTATATTCTTTTTGGGAAACATTTTTTTCTAATTTATACTTATTCAAATAGAACAATAGCAAAAGAAAATCATCAAAAAATCTAGCCTTTATGTTTTTTTGATAAAAATTAAACCTGGCTCTTTTTCTTTCTGTTTTCGGAGTGGGCGCCTTTGATTTTTTCCCAAAATTTTCATTTTTTAAGAACTCCTCACTGAATTTATTAAATTTTGAAAAATATTTTACAAAAATATTTAATGCCACTATCTTTTTATGTTTTTCATCTCCGGTTACAGCATAATAACGTGCAAAAAAATGTCCAAGAATTCCTAAAGGCAACTCAAAAACTCTTTTTTCATATAAGTCTAATAGTTTGCTTGTTGTTTTTTTTGAATTATCCATAAACTACCTATTTTTGTTCGGGTCAATTAAAAACTTCTTTAGATCTCTGCGTCCCACAATAACGTCATATTTCAAATTGTCTCTAATAATAACTGAAGCATTAGAGTTAATCAAAACGCCAGCTAATTCAAACTTAATCGGCACTTCTATTCTATATGAAACACCATGACTACTAAAAGTTTTAACAACAGCTACAATGTCCTTGTGTTTTTTCAATTCTTTCCAAACTTTGTTCCGACTCAACTCTTCCACCTCTTCTTTTGTCATTACGTTTTTAAAATTAAAGCTTTTATAGAAATCAACGGCATCCCCAAAGCCCAACTTTCTAGCCAATTGTTCATCAATGGCTGTTATGCCAGCCCCAGTATCAATCTTTACATCAATTGAATGCCAATTATTTTCTTTATCTTTAATTTTTACTGTATTAATAATTCCCAAAATCTTCTTTCCTGTAATTTCCTCCACCTCGCCCTCAATCTCTCCACCGAATAACTCCTTTGACAGCTTAATACCTCTTTTTGCAGTTCTGACTTTTAACCCCTGCACACGAAGCAGACGCTCTTTTAGAGGTGCCATGTTTGCATTTTGAATAGAAAGCCCTGGACGAGCATTTAATTCTAAAATAACTGGTCCTTTTTCTCTATCAACAGCAATATCAACTCCAGAATAATTAAGACCACACGCAGAAGTTGCCTGAATAGACAGCTCTAGCATTTCATCCCAATAAGGAATCTTTATACCACGCAGAGGAAGCTTCATGTCTGGCAAAGTCTCTATCATTCGATCATTTTGAATAGCATAAGTAGTTACTCCAGAAGCTATATCAATCCCAAGACCAATCCCATCCTTATGCAAGTTGGCCTTACCATGAGAGGCCTTGGTTGGTAACCGAAGCATGGCCATGATTGGTACTTTATTATAAATAATAATCCGAATATCCGGGATCCCTTTGTAACTATATAACTTGAATGTTGGATGTATCTTTAATCTTTCTTCTAAAAAAGCTGTATCCGGCACGCCACTCATAGAATAGTCACCATCCAAAATATTGTGAACTCGAAGCATTACATCTTCCAAGGAGGCTTCCTTTGTGTGAGGCAAAACCCACTTGCCATTTTTCTTTTTTCCAAACGTTACCATAATTCCTTCACCACCCAATCCTCGATTTGGCTTTAAAACAAAACTAGATGGCAAGCCCGCCCAATCAAAAGAATAAAATTCCTTTCGATTGCGAATCTTACCAATCAAACCAGAAGTAGGCAATCCATGTTTAGCCAACAATCTTTTAGTTCTGAGCTTGTCATTGACCAATCGAATTGATTTTTTGGAATTACCCGGTTTGATAAATTTAATGTTTCTAGCATTAATGCCCAAAACTTGTTTACTTTTTTTCAGCCAATTCAACATTTTGAATAACCTTGCGGAAGCGATACATCTCAAACAGTCTAAGACCAGACCACTTACCAACAAAGTAATTAATAATTAAAGTAAAAAAGATTATTTCAGGATACCCGAGAATAAATGTTCTCAAAATTTGCCAGTTTGCCAACCAATAACAAATTATAGATAAAACCAATGTTTCTACCACCAAAATAGCTGCTCGCTTGCTACCTCTTTCAATCTGAACTGTTATAAATTTTTCTGTTAGCAAGACAATTACCAAAATAGGGAAAACTGTCATTTCTAATAAGCCCGTTTTGTTAAAAACTGCTCCCAAAACAAAAGCAAAGAAAACTGCAATGAAAATCAAAGTCATTACAATTGACATGCGAGGTAAATATGCCAAACGAATTTTTCTAGCAACCAATCGACCAACAGTCCCAACAAATAATGTTAACCCGAAGATAGCTAATCCATATTTCAAGCCGGTTACCAAAAACAGCACAGCAATAATTGACGGAGTATAAATACCAAGCGCTTTAACACCAATAACTTGCCTAGAGAAAGCTACAATCGTAGCAATAATTGGTAAAATTAATATTAAATAAATAGTGTTTAGTGGAACACCCCGATCAACCATAAACCCAACCAAGAAAGACATGAAATTCCAAACTCGGAGCTCACTAAACTCTCTCTGAGTATGCAAACCTACCAATTTATAATCTCTTTCAGCGTCTCTTAGCTCTTTTAGCAAATCATCAACATTAACTGTTGTAAAAATATCCTGAGCAGCATCAGATCTGGCCAAAACAACAAAACTTGGGTTTAATAAATTATAAACACTTTGAGCAACATTGGCCGTTGCCTTAAAGTTCTGATCTGTAACAACAACAACGTGTTTATTGCCATAACCAAAGGTACTTTCATTTTCAGACAGCTTTTGCGCCGCTTCAAGAAAAGCATTTAACCCAATATTTCTATCTGTCCAAATAATTACGGCCGTTGCTTGCTTTAAATCTTCCTGTCTATTGATTATTTCTAAAGCCAGGTCTTTTTCTGCAGCAAAATCTAAATCAGCGGCCTCAACCATGACATCAACCAACGAAATTCCTTGTGAACTGGCGTAAGTTTTTAATTCTAGTAGCTCTTCTTCGTCAACACTCTGATCAGCGATCAACATAAAAATGTCTTTGTCGACATTTACAATAATTTCATCCTCTTTTGAAGTAACTAAATCATCAACCGTCATTTCAATCAACAACTTTACTCGATAAGCTCCAGTTTGACGATAAATATGAAGAACCTCTTCTCCTACTTGGTAAGCGCCATCCCCAAAACTCCAAGAATACAAAACATCCTTTGCATTTTCTGGAATCTGTGAACGAAATGAAGAAAAGACAACCTGTCTACCCAAAACAACATTTCTATCTGCCCCAACATCTACAATTAATTCTATAACTTCTTCTGCTGAAGCTTCCTCCTCATCAACAGCAGCCAACGTAGACAAGGGAAGAGCTAAAACAAGGAAGAATAAAAGTAAAATTGTTAACAGTTTTTTCATATAAAATATTATTAAGCTAAATGACTATTGTATCTTTTTTTAACTGAGTAAATTTAACAGAGTTGGCTGAACATATGGCTACCGCCAAAGCATCAGCAGCATCATCCGGCCTGGGAATTTCCTTTAGGCCCAAAAACACTTTTACCATCTGCTGTACCTGTGCCTTGTCTGCACGACCGTACGTGGTAATGGCTTGTTTGACCTGGAGTGGTGTAAATTCCACTATTGGTAGTCCAGCCAAAACAGCCGTTAACATCAAAACTCCACGCGCCTGACTAACCTTCATGGCAGTTGTGACGTTCTTATAAAAAAACAAATCTTCAATACCGACAAGATTTGGTTTATGTTTTTCTATTATTTGTTTTAATTCTATATTAATTGTTTTGATTCTTTGAGAAAACTCTTCGCCCTTTTCTGTACGAATCACACCATAATCTAAACACTTCAGAGATGACCCCTCTTTTAAAATAACGCCATAGCCCGTTATGCCATAGCCAGGATCAAGTCCCAAAATAATTTGTTGCTTTGACATGCAATCTACTTTAAATTAGTAAAAACTGCATTCACATCATCATGCTCTTCAAGAGAATCAATGATTTTATCAACACGTTCTCGGAGACCATCTTCAATATCCGTGGCATCTTTGGCCACCCATTCAACTTCTGCGTATTCTATCTTAATGTTTTTTTTCTCTAATTCTTTTTTTACTTTCTCAAAATCTGTAAATTCAGAATATATAGTTAAGCCATTATCTTCTTCTACAACATCCTCTGCTCCGACATCAATTAATTCAAGAGATAATTCATCTTTATCATTTACCGATGACAATTCAATACCAATAACCCCTTTGTGTTCGAACATCCATTTTACAGAATTCTGTGCGCCAAGAGAACCTTGCGCTTTTGTCAAAATAGCTCGAACCTCTGGCGTAGTTCTATTTTTGTTGTCTGTGATTCCCTCAATCAGCAAAGCTACACCGCCGGGTCCATATCCTTCATAAATTACTTCTTCCAAAATTTCACCACCAAGTTCGCCAGTTCCTTTTTTTATAGATCTTTCAATATTGTCCTTTGGCATGCTCAAAGATCTAGCCTTATCAACTGCCATTCGAAGCGAGAAGTTCATATCTGGATCACCACCATTTCTAGCTGCAACTGTTATGTTTTTTGAGAGCTTTGTAAACAAATTTGCTCTCTTTGCATCGGCTGCTCCTTTTTTGTGTTTAATACTTGCCCATTTGCTATGTCCAGACATAATTATTTTCGTAATTTCTAAAAAATAACTGTGATTTTGTCCTCTAAGTTTACTGTAAACCACAGTACCAACATAACAAAATTATTTGCAAAAATCAAGGGTAAAATTACAAGTAAAACAAGTGAAACGAGCAAGACAAGCGAGACGAGAAAAACAGAAGAACCTATAAACAAAGTTCAAAGAAAATTTTTGCACCTTATGTCATTAACCGAAACAAATAAACCCCAACTATCCTTTCGATACAACCTACTCGCTGACGGGCAGAACAAAAAAAGTTGAATTATATTTTTTCTTGTTCTTTTACTCACTTATTTTTCCGGCAAAGGTGGGTTTATTAATTGGCTTATTTTTTCTTTGTTTACTTTTCTTACCTGTTTTACTTGTCTTGCTCGTTTTCTGTGTATAAGTTTAATTGCCCACTTCAATTTAATTTGATAAGTTAAAATTAAGTTTGTATTGTTTTATGTAATTTCTTTTATGCAAGAATTAAGAGAACAACTCGATAGTCAAAATCTACACGAAATTATAAAAAATTTGCCACAGCAATTTTTAGATGGTTTTAACCTGACAAATGTGAGCATAAAAGCTGACACAAAAAAAATTATTTTCTGTGGAATGGGTGGTTCTGCTCTTCCGGCAAATCTTTTGAAAACATTCCTAGCTGTAAGTCAATCAAAATTTAATATTCCAATCAAAATAAACCGCGACTATCGTCTGCCTCATTTGGTAGATGAAAATTGGTCCGGTTTTTTTAGTTCATATTCTGGAAACACAGAAGAAACACTTTCAGCGCTAGCTGATGCAGAGGCAAAAGGCATGAAAGAAATTGTAATATTTGCTCATGGTGGAAAATTAAAAGAGATTGCAGAAGAAAAAGGCTACAAACTAATTGAAGTGCCAGACACAAAGCAACCTCGCATGGCCTATGGCTTCTATATTGGCGCCCTGCTAAAGGTTTTTGTAAACTCTGGGCTCCTAGACTTAAACCTTAAAGAATTCACCTCAGACATAGAAAAGGCTCTTAAAGAGAGTGATGAAATTGAGGCTCAGTCAGAAACATTGGCCAGAGCAACTCAAGGAAAAATTGCTTTAGTCTATACTTCCAATATTTGGAAGTATGTGGCCATGGTCTGGAAGATTAACTTCAATGAAAATTCAAAAACACAGAGCTTCTGGAACATCCTCCCAGAAATGAATCATAATGAAATGGTTGGCTTTACAAATATGGTTGGTGAATATAAAACATTTGTTCTAAAAGATGCGGATGAGCACGAAAGAATTATAAAGAGAATAAATATTTTTGAAAAAATTCTAGGAAAAGATCTAAATATAGAAGTGCTTGAAATGAAAAGTGGCTCACCTCTCTACAAAATGGTAACCAGCCTAATGCTTGGACTCTGGACATCTTACAACCTAGCCCTTATAAACAAAATAGATCCAGCTCCGGTAGACATGGTAGAAAATTTCAAGAAACAAATGAACCAATAATTCCTGTAATCACCTTCTTGTTTCTCTCGTCTTGCTGTATTACTTGTTTTACTTGTCTTGTTCTTTCAATAGAGGTTAAATCCTCAAATAAAAAGTTCCCCTTATCCATGCTTGGAGGGGAACTTTTTTTAGTTTGATTTTTTTACGAAACCTACGCTCCTGTTGCGTCAAGAATTGTAGTAAGGGCAAAGTCAGAAATAGCATAAGCGGCCAAGACAATTACTAATCCAATAATACCGTTCTTCATCCACTCTTTCGCCTTTTTGACCTGATCCTCATTTCCACCAGCTGTCATCCAAAGGAAACCTGCATAAATCATAATGATTACTAGAATCACACCAAGGAAACTCAATGCTAATTTAATAACTTTACCAATTGAGACCTCTAAAGATTCTGCCGCATCTGGATCTTGCCCCATTTCTATGGCCAAAAGATCCATTTTACCTGTAATCTCGCCCTCCAAAGCAGATGGACTTGCCAATGCTGGCAAAGCCATACTAACCAATGATGCACATACTACCAGCATGACAAAAGTAAGTTTGAAATAGTTTTTCATAATAATGAAATTAATTATTTATATAAATTATTTATTAATCTGCAGCTGGAGTAGCATCTAAAACAGCTCCCCCTAAATTAGTAACAACAAAGGTAGAAATTGCGTACGCTGACAAAGCAATAACGAGCCCTACAACCGCATTGGTCAGCCAAGACTTAGCTTTTTTAACTTGATCTTCATTACCACCAGCTGTCATCCAAAGAAAACCAGCATAAACTATAATCATCACCAAAATCACACCTACAAAACTTAGAAGAATTCGGATCACCTTACCAATAATTATTGGCATAGTATTTGCGTCTGGTTTAGCCCCATCACCATAAATCCCCTTGCCCGCACCATCAAGAGAAGTTTGTAAATCAACCGCCGCATTGGCCATAACAGAAAAGGACAACCCAACAACTAGCAACAAAACAATGCTAAGCACCTGTATCAAACGTGGATTTTGCAGTAAAAATTTCATAATATATAAGTTACTTGTTACCAAAAAATAAATCTAACTAATTTATTATCTTTGATGTAATTTCTCCAACAACATAAGCAGTAAAGGCATAAGCCGACAAGGTTAATACAAAACCAACAGCCCCTTCGATTAACATTCTTCTAGCCTTTTCAACTGAATCAGTATTACCACTGGCCGTCATCCACATGACTCCAGCATAGATAGTTATAATCAAAAATATCAAACTCAAAATTCCAAGCAAAACACTAATCGCACCACCAATTGTTTGAGAAGGATCTCCCTCTGTCATTTCTGCTTGAGCATTTGTGTTTTTTAATCCAGCCAATGCAGCATCCTGAGCTGAGGAGGCATAAACAACTCCTGTTGAAACCAACAGAGTCGCCACGATTAGAATAAATGTAATTAATACTTTTTTCATATCTAATGTTAATTTCTTTTTATTCTGCAGGTTCTTCTGGAGGAAGTGACTGTTCTGGTGCATCTGGTGTAAAACTTGGAGTCTCTGAAACTTCCGCTGAAACTTCCGCCTCTGAAGAAGAACCAGCTCCTTCAATTTTTATACTTCCTATAATAAAGGCCACAACCTGATATGCCATTAATGTTACTATAAATCCAATAGTTGCATTTATGATCCATGATCTAGCTTCCTTTACCTTTGCAGGATCACCACCAGCTGTCATCCAACGAATACCAGCATAAAGCATCAAAATTATAAACAAAATTGATAAATATTTTAAGGCTTCTTTCACAACAAGACCAATAACTTCCTCAACAGTTGAGACATTTACTGGCTTTAACCCTGATTCTGTTGCCGATGCATCCAAGCCAGTCCGTAAAAGAGAAGCAGACGCTGGAGTTGCTGCTGGTGCAGGCTCTGCGTCGGCAGCAAAAATAGGTGCAACCATCAATGCAGATACACCCAAACACAAAATGAAAACAATTAACTTAAAATAGGTTTTATTCTGCATATTTCTCATCAATCAACTATTCCTTGAGATACTTAACTAGTGAGAAGCGGGCAGCCAATTGGCTGCCCTATTCTGATTTTCAATTATTCTGCACCACCAGCACCAGCTCCACTTGAAGCCTCAAGTAACTGTGTGATTACGAAACTTGTCAATGTGTAAGCACTCAAGATAATAGCTAGACCAATGATCCCAGAAATAATCCATTTCTTAGCATCAGCTACTTTATCATCACTACCACCGGCAGTCATGTACTTGAACCCACCAATCAACACGATAATGATAGCAACTATTCCCAAGAAACCTAAAGCAACTTTGATAAGTCGCCCAATAGTTGTCTTGAAGTCAGCGCCTTCTGTATCAAAACCTGCGCCTGTAGCAACATCATCAACTGAAACAATATCAGCCAATGACTCCGCTGCAACAGGGGCTGGCATTAAGACAGGAAGAGCAATGAAAGCTATCATAACTAGGAAAAGACCTAGTCTAGCAATAACTTTTACTTTTTGTACATCTAACATGTGCATTGAAGTTAATTATTAATTTTGTTTTTATATTAATAGACAAATATACGAAATGTAATTTTATTAATTACCCTCCTTGTATATTTGTTTTTTAAAATCTGAACCTTTCTACTAAATATGTAATGATTGTGTAGCTAATAAAAACTACAAACAAACCAAGGGCTGCCCAAATCATTGAGCTCTCTGCCTTTTGAACAAAAGCTTCTTTTCCCCCAGCTAACATCCACATTATACCACTATAGATAAAAACTAACAAAGCAATTGTACCCACAATTCCTAAAAATATTTTTATTGCCTTTCCAATAAGTTCCTGGGCTGCAACCTCTGGATCAGCTCCGCCAGAAATAGTCGCACTAGAAAACCCAGACTCTACTTTGCTAACCGCATCTGCCACTGCCTTTTTTGCGTCTTCATCAGCCGCAAAGGCAACATTAAAAACTCCAAATAGGCAAACAAACACCAAACAAAAAATTAAAATTTTCATATTATTAAGCTGTCAATTTAGTCAAAATAGTTTGGATAATTAAGCCTGCCAACAAAATAATGGCCAGCCCAACCACGGCCCCTTTTAATAATGATGTAGCTTTTTGGACTTTGTCTGATGATCCACCAGAAGTAATATATATGACACCCCCAATAACAAAGATGACCAAAGCAACAGACCCCGCAACGCCAAGAATAATTTGGGAAACATTTACCGCCGTTCTTTCTACAGAACTTAGATCACAACAACAACCTGCTCTGCTTTCTTGGTCAAGAGGACAAGACTTACACCCCTCTAATGGAGCCCCCTCTCTGCACTCATCTGGAATTAATGAAGGAAAAGCCAAGACTGGAGTAGCAATTAAAAACAAGAAGCTAAACACAACCAAGCTCGTTAAAATCTTTTTCATAGTTATTTATATAATATAGATCGATTAACTTTTGACACAGCATTCTTGATAGCCATCTCACTAATAAACGTCCCGTCGAGCACACCATTAATCATTTCTTTAAAAGCCTCTTCTGCTGCAGTCGCATTGTATCCCTTGTACCAACTCTTGGCAGTCAATAACTGATCAGCAAATGCTTCCATCTCTGGATCTGCCAATTGTTTATTAATAAGCTTTGTAGAGCGCAGAGCTGTTGGTTTATTTGTTTCATCCAAATACGCTTCTACATTTTTTTCGTCTGTAATAAATTTAATAAAATCCCAGGCATACTCATTCTGTTCTGTTTTGTTGGAAACTGTTTCTACCCAGTAATTTGCATAATTAACCTTTTGATCATCCCCCACTTGCGGTACAGGTGCAATCTTGAAATTCATTTTTGGCGCCTTACTTTCTATTTCTTCCTTGTTATAGGAATAACCGAAGAAGAAAGCTGTCTGCCCTTTTATAAATGAATCTAAACTATTTGGCATTTCACTGTTCCAGGAATACCCCTCATAAAGAGGTGAAGCAAACTGAACATAAAAATCTAAAGCTCCAAGAGCCGGAGGAATTTTGATATCTGGATATTGATTTGGAGTTTTGTCAAAAGCAGCTCTTCCCTTTGAATCAACCATTGGCGCCAAATTTTGCATCATCAACAAAGACAAAACATCAAAGCTACGCAAAACATTGTCAGCCGCACCAATTGCAGCCCCAGACAAAATAATCTCACCAGTCTCTTGGTCTATCTTTGTAATTTTTTTGACTTGCTCACTAAACTCTGTCCAGGTTGCCGGCGGAGTAATAATGCCAGCATTATTCAAAAGGTCTCTATTGTAATATAAAACTAAAGTATCAACACTTAGAGGCAATCCATAAACTTTTTTTACAAAGTTTGGAGTTTTGGCATCACCAATGTTTTGATAATGAACAACATCCCCAGCCACAACATCCAAAAATTGTTTTTCAACATCGTTAGCATTTAACATTTTGGTTGTACGAAATTCAACCACCTCTTCTTTTTTTACTGTCCCAGTCATGTATTTTACCGGCAAGCTGACACTCGTTGGAGACGGGGTCAATCGACTCTGATATTTTTTTACCCAAGTATTGTGAATTGAGAAAACATCTGGACCTCGGTCCTCTGCCATTGCCTCTAGCAATTTGTTTTCATATTCATCAAAACGATATTTGTTGTAATTAATAGAAACATTAGGATGCAACCTACGATAAGCATTAATAAGAGGCTTTATGTCGCTCTCGTCATTCCAAACACTCCAATATTCTAACTTAACGGATTTGTACGCTGCTATAGCATTGGTTGAGCCACCCTTTGTACAACCAGTTGCCAAGAACAATGATGAAACAAGCAACAACACCAATCCAATTTTTATGCCTCCTAATTTTCTCATATTAAATTTTTAAACTTTTAAGATATTTTCTAAAATCATTTTTCAAGTCTGGTCGTCTCAAGGCAAGCTCAACATTGGCACGAAGATATCCAATTTTGGAACCAGTGTCATAATATGTCCCATCAATTTTTTTTGCATAAATCGGACGATCTTTGGAAAGAGCAAAAATCGCATCTGTCAGCCACAGCTCCCCGCCCTTACCTAATTTTGTTTGTTCTAATTTTTCAAAAATATCTGGAGTCAAAATAAATCCTCCCAATGACGCCAATAAAGAAGGCGCTTTGGCTGGTCCTGGTTTTTCTACAATAGTTTTAACTTGAAAAACATCTGGATCAACTTCTACTCCATCAATTATACCATATTTAGAAGTGTCTTTTTTTGAAACTTCATAACCTGTTAATACTGGGTCTCCATATTTTTCATAAACATCCATCAACTGCTTTAATTGTGGTTTTCTAGAAGTATAAAAGAACTCATCTCCCCACATGACAGCGAAGGGTTCGTCGCCAATCAAACGCTTGGCACACAAAACGGGCGTTCCATTTCCATATGGCCCCTTTTGACGGATATAAATAAAATTCGCCATGTCAGCAATCCGCTTGATCTCTTCTCTCATGTCATCCTTGCCAACCTTTTTCAAATAAGTTTGTAATTCAAAGTTGTATCCAAAATGATCTTCTACCGCTCTCTTGCCACTACCAGTCACCAAAATAATATCTTCGATTCCAGATCGAATAGCATCCTCAACAACATACTGTACAATTGGTTTATCAACTACTGGCAACATCTCTTTTGGTTGCGCCTTTGTAGCTGGCAAAAAACGAGTTCCATAACCAGCAATCGGAATTACTAATTTTGTTATTTTTTGTCTCGCCATAAAAAATTATTTAAAATCTCCTGATAATAAATCTTTTACTTTCTTTAGCTTTTTAACATATTTAATAACAACAAACGCCAAGAATAAACTAACAACAGATAAAATGAAAAAGAAAATTGCAGCTAGGATAACAAGTGCTTGTGGGTATAAAATTACAAGGATTGCCAAAGCCACCCAGATGACTGCCTGCAAAACAAAGTAAATAACAAACCAAACTAATGTGTTACGCACATTCAAATAAAAATCTTTTAAAAAATCTAACATAGAGGGGAAATTTATAAAATAATTAAGTAAAAAAACAAAATAGAAATTAAACTTTTCTTACAACCATTATACCAGAATCAGGTTATTCCTCCAATGTCTCCATTCTCCTACTAACACTCCACATCATTTCAAACATCTGTTCTATCATATCTTTAATAGAAGCGCTTTCTACAATCCACGCAATTCCTTCGTCTTTGGTAGAAAAGAAAGCCACGGTATTGTCCCAAAACATAATCGAACTCTGAAAGGTCATCTCTCTGGGCAGGAACTTGGCCTCTCTTAATTCTGCCTCATGAGTGTCTTTGTTATATTTTTTTATCTCTTCACTTTCAACTCGTAAACTTTTCAAATTTATTCCTCCTTTGATTCTCTTGCGAGTAAAATGAAACTTCTCCCCTATGGTTTCCTGAAAATCCTTAGCAGAAACTATCTCGTAAACCATTTTTTCTTTTGAAGCCAAAGCCTGATTAAAGATATCTGTAACTCTCTCTCGAAAGTACACTCTTATCTTTGGTGTAACTGTCTCCTCTGTTTTCATTTGTTTTAATAAAGGAACAATCCCGATCACGTCCTGGGTCTTTCTTTCTAATATCTTTTTCAAAACACTTGGATCATGAGCCTCATAAACACTTCTAGTTTTTCTTTTTGTAATATCAATCAAGCCAACTCCAACCAATCTCTTTATAACTGATTGCACAGTTGTAACTGGAAAGCCTGTTTGCTCTGAGACTGGCGTCAGCGTTGTTTTGCCCAAAGGAAGCATAGCAAGATAAACATCTTGCTCTTTTTTTATTAACCCAAAAACAGAGAGAACCTCTCTTATTTCTTTTTGTTCTAAAGGCTTTAATTGCTTAAAACGCATAACTACTATTTTTTTCGTAATAGATACCCACAGTTTCTAATGCAATTATAGCAAAAAGACATCTTTTGTTTAATTTTACTACGAAATTATGTGGATAACATTGTGAATAACAAATATAATCCTAGTGTAAGTTGTTCATTAAATCATAGATCATAGATCAGGGAACATAGAACCTAAAAAAAGGAACTGTCCCAAAACAACAAAACAGGAGGAGGTTATTGTGAAGACTCTGTATGCACCACACAACAGTAGCTTCTCTGATGATGTCACCTGCCAACACTGCATGGCCGAACTGGCGTTCAGCAAGAAAGATGTGTTTCGTAACAAGCCATCAAAGCGCAAAGATAACCGATACATCGTCTTTTGCCCTTGGTGCAGTAGCCGCATACCGATCCGATGCAAAATCTTCGAAAACAACCTGTCGGCCTGGGAAATTTCCCAGGTCAAATCTCGCTAGGAGGTCATGATGAAAGTTTTGAAGGAAGGACGCGAACAGCGAGGCTGGAGCAAGGAAGCAGATTGCACTGGCGCTGGGAATGGTGGTGGTGGATGTGGAGCTCGCCTGCTCGTAGAAGAAGGAGATCTCTACCAGACTCGTAGTCACCACTACGACGGTAGCACTGAGTACTATGTCACCTTCCGCTGCGCTGCCTGCGGAGTAGAGACCGACATGAGCTCTGTCCCCTCTCGCGTTAGCAGCAAGCTGGTCTACAAGACTCAACGCGAACTTGGTAATGAATAGGAGTTAAGCATGAAGCTTCTCAAGAAAGGCAAGGCTCTCACGACTGGGCGTCGATTTCTCTGCAGGAACTGTGGGGCGCTGCTCCTAATTCTTCCATCAGACGTAAAGAGATCATCGGGTCAAGATTATTATGGTGACTCGTTTTCTCTCTGCTCCATCACCTGCCCTGAATGCAATCGAAAACTGTCTGTGCCTGAAAAATTCTGTCTTCCAAACTTCGAAAACTAGGAGGTCAGCATGAAGGTGCTAAAGAAGGGACGAGACCGGAACCTCGGTCGTAAACTGACTTGCTCCAACTGTGCCGCTTTGCTGCTGGTCCTGCCAAAGGATGTGAAGAGTCAGACTTCGACTGACTACGGTGGCGGAACTGACACTGACTACTACGTGACCTGCCCAGACTGCAGCAAGCGGACCTATGTGTCCTACAAGTATCAGTACTTGGCCGGTAACGATTGTTCCCTCTAGACAAACAAGAGCTTAACTCCAAGAGTTGGGCTCTTTTCTCAAGCCCCTTGACAAGAAAAAACATTAGTGTTAACATTACACCGCAACCTATTTGAATGACTGGAGAGTCCCATGTACACGACTGAATTCCCGCCCCTAGGAGTCGCGACTGACGCAGCCCTGACTGTTCGTTTTCACACGGCCAAACCACAAATCATCCTGATCCGTAGGAAGCATGAGCAGCAAGGAGACAAGCTTTACTTCCCCGGCGGACACTTTGATGTTGGTCTCTGGAAAGAGACCAGCCAACAATTTGTTGGCCACCCTCAGATCGAGGGCATCAAGTTCGATGTAAGCCTCCGCGCTTGCGTCTCCCGAGAAACAGGCGAAGAAGTTCACGTCCTGGTCTATCCGGGTGAATGGACTTTCCTCGTCGAGCTCGATGCTCCAGATCGCGATCCCAGGTCCGACATGCGCCGCGTCTCTCTGGCTTACTGGAAGGATCTCTTGGCCATTCCGGACAGCATCAAAGCCGACGACGACGTTTACTCGTACCACGTCGTCAATCTCATGGATCTGATCGAAGAAAGCATGGGCTTTGACCACTGGATCGCCATCGAAATCTTGCAAGAGAAGTGGCGAGCCTACGCCGACATCTGGAAAGAGAGCCCGACCTACGGCTGGATACACGCCTGCAGAACCCTAAAAGCCGCCATGCCAAATCCAACCGACAAGATCCGGCTCAGCCGAATCGTCTACCAGGACGACTGTCCTCAGTTCATCCTCTTCTCCGAAGGAAGCGAACACACCCTGCCCGGTATGACGACGTTCTGCCCGCACTGTGGAGCTGACCTGACTCTGCCCCCGGCCGAGTGAACAACAAGACCGCTACTCACCAAGTGAGCAGCGGTCCTTTTTTTGTTTTTAGTCTCTGTCATACCGTGCCACGACACGGTATCTCGTCTGCCTTAACGTCGTAAAAGAGACTAGTTACCGAGAGCCCGCATCAAGTGCGGGATGACAGGCTTGATGTCTTTTGTTTGTTTGCTTATTTGCTTACTTGTTTCTTTCCTTTTAATTCTGGATGGGAATAATCTGGTTCTGCTTCGAAATTACCTTTGTTGAACTTATAATAAAGCTTGCTTAACTTATCAATATAACGAGAACGTAATTGCTGATCTGCCAATCGACGATGGATTGGTTTCAACTCTAAAATAACTTTTAACATGCGACGAAATAAATCAAAAGTCCAAAGGTTATAATTGTCAAAAATTAAATTTTGTAACTTCCCTTCTTTGATAGCACTAACAACAAATCTTTCAAACGCATCTGTTGGCACAAAACGAGTATCATCTCTACGTTCCATTGTTAAAGAATCGAAATTACAAAACCGAGAACAAACACCACAACCAATACATTTCTGAACATCAATTTTTGGTTTTTTCTCTACCATTTCGATCGCATCCACCGGACATTTGATTGCGCAAACACTACAGCCAGTACAAGTGTCTGGTTTTAACTCTGGAAAATAATTACTATTGATAGCTGGCCGAGTACCAAGCTTTTTGTAAGCCAAGATAGCCTCACAACAACAACCACAACAGTTGCAAATCCAACCAACTCTATTCTGAACATTGTCTCCGATCTGAACTAGCCCCAGGTCTACACATTTTTTTAATATTTTACGAGCTTCATCTTTTGAAATCTCTTTGGCAATGCCATGTTTTGCCAAACTTTTGGCTGGACCATTGAAAGTTAAACAAACATCTTGTGGCATGTCACAAGCCTTGCCAGCATGTTCCATTTTATGACGACAATAACAAGTTCCAACTGTCACGCAAGTCGCATCATCAATTACCTTGCTCGCTTTTTCATAATCCAATATCTCTGTTTGCGCCTTTTCACTTAGAGTATCTTCGTGAACAAGAGTTCGAGCAATTGAAGGATCAATAGATAAAGATTCTTTTACAAACCGGTCCTCTACATTCATATATTGATGAAACAACTCTGACAAAATTTTTCTATCAAACTTCCCATCTGTTCTCATGATTGAAAATTCAAAAAACCCAGCCATTGGCGGAGCCAAAAGATAAGCCTGATCATCTCCTTTTTGTATATCAAAAAATAAGCCCTTGTCTGCTAATTCATTTAATATTTCTCCAGCTTCTTTTTCTGTCTTCTTCCAAATTTTTGCAGCCTTCTTGACTGTCACTACATTGATTGGCAACTTTGAAACCAAGGCCGCTTCTTTCTCTGTAAACAAAATCTCCAAGATTTTAAATAATGTCTCCGTAGCCGGAGCTCCTTGTGGAGATTTATCTAATCTTGATTGTAGACTAAAATAACTCTTTGATGTTTTATGTCCCATATTATTTAATTATTCTTTTTTATAGACATCTTCTTTAACCAAACGCATAACTTTATTAAAAATAAACATTGTCTTTTAATATTTCAATTACTCTATCATTTGTTAATTCATCTATAATTGTATATCTAGGTTCCGGTCTAACAATTCGCGCCCTTGCTAATGTACTTATAACTTCCGGACCTCTCACCCCTAATTCCTCAAACGATCGTGGCAAACCAATTTTTCCTAAATAAACTTTAAAATCGCTTGGTTTAATTTTTGAAAATCCAAATTGCTTTAAATGCTTATGTAATAAGTCGTGTTCTTCTTGTAAATAAAGGCTACAAAGAACGCCAAAAGAAACCTGTTCCCCATGCAGCTTTCTTTTCTTGTTTTTCAAAACTTCATCAATTGCATGTGATATTTTATGTTCTGTTCCCGAAGAAGGTCTTGTAGACCCATATTTATCTCCAATAATACCGATTTCTAAACTTAGAGAATAAAGCAATTCAATGCTTTCTTCTTCACAAACATTCTCAATCTCAAATATCCTTTCCCCTCTTTTATATGCCCCCATTAATAACTCCATTTTTGCATTCTCTTTTCCTCTAATATGTGCTAATACAGCATCTGGAATTGCTGACCAAGAAGAGAGCATATCACCACACTCTGAAACCAACAACTCCTCTGGTATTAGTATTCCTTTCTTTATAAAAACAGCCCTTGCCTCTGGTGTCTCAATAGTTGCTCGCCCTTCCAAGGTTTCTATACTAGCAACTCTTGACGCAATTGCCGCTGTTGGTTTTGTAGGAACAATAACTAAAGAACATTTACTTTCTAATGCAATCATCTTGGCTTGATCTATATTTGTTCCACCACCAAATCCAATTACACACTCAACAGAAAAACAATGATTTGCACCAATTTTTTTTAAATTTACACCATCTACTTCAATAATCTTTATTTTTCGTGGAATATACTCCTTTAATTCATCCCAAAACAATTCTGTTAAATTAAAATCCTTAACCACCGCAACCGTTCTGAAGTCAGCATTATGTAAATATCTTCCAAGTTCGCTCCACGCTTGATTACTGAAAATAATATTCTTATTTTCCATATAAATCACCTTTACCAAATAACCTAATTAATTACTACTCTCCTGTATTTCTGGCGGAGGCGGGAGGATTTCCCGGATCAAGTCCGGGGTAAACTTCTCATCCTCTTCTACGTTTTTGAGATGTTTTTATGGCGGAGGCGGGAGGATTCCCCGGATCAAGTCCGGGGTAAACTTCTCATCCTCTTCTACGTTTTTGAGATGTTTTTATGGCGGAGGCGGGAGGATTCGAACCCCCGGTACCGTGAGGCACAACACTTTTCGAGAGTGCCCTATTCGACCACTCTAGCACGCCTCCCTATTTCTTTTTACAAATTGCCTGCATCCAACTACCATTTCTTTTTATTTCCAATATTTCAAAACTAGCATACTTTAATAACATTTCAAAAGAGTCTTGCATGATCTCTTTTCGGAAAACGCCTCGTTCATCAATTTCTTCTGTGTCTGATGATCCAACCTTTGCAGAAATAAATAAATGTCCACCTGGTTTCAAAATTTTATTTATTTTATTCATAAACTCTTTTTCTTTGGCAAATGGCACTAGCAAAAACATTCTCATGCACCATACAGCCACAAACTCTTCATCATCAAAACCAACCTCCAAAAAATCTCCTTGTATAAATTTTGTTTTGCGAGAAAATTGTTTTGCGAGCTTTAACATTCTTGGAGACAAATCAATCCCAACCGCTTTGTATCCATTATTAATAAAAGCCTGAGAATCCTGTCCACCACCACAACCAATATCAAGAACCCTCCCCTTGCCCGGCAAGTAATTAATAAACTTATCAACGCTCTGGAGTGTTAAGCCTTCAATATAGGCCTTGTTAACATAGTCCTCAGCAATAGAATCAAACTCTTGTTTAATTGTGTCTTTGTAATTAGTCATATAAAATTTTCTTTCTTTTTATGAGAACCCAACTCATGGCGAAAAACAACCACCATAATAAGCTTAAGTCATTTTTGAAATATGGAACATCAACAAAACCATGAACGAGAATGACAGCGAAGACTGCCAAAAGAATTAAGTACATATTACGATTTTCTGAACTTTTTACTCGCCAGTAATTCATAAAGAACTTTAACAACAAAACAACAGTAATAAACACTCCAAGTAAACCAATCTCCGACCAAAAATTCAAAATAATATTATGTGGGTACATATAAATTTCCAAAGGTTGCCACATCTGAACTCTAAACTCTTCACTTGTTTGGATTTTATCCAACCACTCAGCATCTGTCTTGTCTTCAATCCAAATCGCTTCCACGTGATACGGCGCAACAACTGTTTGATAGCTAGATAGCCCGGCTCCAAGCAACATTCTACCGTCATCAAGCATTTCATTTGTCTCTCTCCACTGTTGTTGTCTTATCTGACCAGACCGATCACTCAATGTAAACTTTTCAGAAGTGTAATTTCTTAAGAGAGGGAAAAGCAAGACGAGTGAAACAAGCAAGACGAGTAAAACAAGTGTGCTTCGGCGTGTAATTTTATAGGGATAGATCAAACCAAGAAATAAAAGGCCAGCAACTAAACCTATAATCGCACCCTCTGACTTTGCAAAGTAAATCGCTAAAGCAGAACAGATAAATACTACAAAGTAGAAGATATCCAGTTTTTTTATTTTAAATTTTCCTTCTTTTAGTTTTTCAAAAATCCTAATCTTGCTCTGCATAATCAAACCACAAAACAACATAGCAATGGGTGCGAGGTAAAGACCAACCGCATTTGGAAACCCATACCAAGAAGTCACCCTTCGCGTCTCTTCTGCTCGCCAAAACTCATTGACAATGCCAATCCCTGTGAACTTTTGGACAATGGCCGGTATGGCTACAAAAAGAGCCGAAGCTCCAAGTGCATAAATCACTAATTTCCAGTCTTTCTTCTTTTTTATAGTATTTATAAAGACAACAAAGAACATGATCGGCTCCAAAAAATAGGCTTTCCAAACACCCAGAGAAGAAAATAAATCTACCGAGACAAGAACAGCACTAACGGCGGCTAACAAAAAGAAGAAACCCCACCACTTATAATTACTAAGTGTTATTTTTTCTTTTTTCTGCAAAACTTTTACCAGCCAAACAATAAATAAAATTAAAACCATGACTTCTAAAATAGTCATGGGCATAAACGCAATTTTGAATCGAAGCAAGTAGGCCGGCATGGCAAAAATAGTCAGAGCCACTGCCCAGTTTATTTTGTACCAACTAAGCCAAAGGAAAAACAATGAAAAGATTGTAATTAGAATGTATATCATATTTTAGGGACCCTCCACTTCGAGGGTTTTACTTTCAAATTTCTAAATGGAGACACGTTTCAAAACCACCTCAGTGTGACAACTCTCCCGCTGTCAGGCTGAGGTGGGTTTAAAATCTACCTCTAAGTATATACTAACAACTAAACCCCTCGAAGTCTCCCTCTCTAATAAAACTTTTGTTTTCTTGCTCTTTTTGACCGCCTCACCAGCTCATCATGTTTGGAATTAATCAAAGCTTCTTTTTTCTTTTTAGACCATCCCTTAATTTGTTTCTCTCTGCTAATTGCCTCTTTGATATCTCCAAATTCTTCTGAATAAACCAACTCTACTGGCCTCCTCTTGTGAGTATATGAATTTACATCCAATCCTTGTTGGTGTTGAACAAATCTTCTATCCAAATTATTAGTAACCCCCGTATAAAATGTCCTATCAGAACATTTCAAGATATAAATATAATAGTAGTTCATACAAAGAGACTCTACACTTCGAGGGTTTTACTTTAAATTTCCAAATGGAGACAAGTTTCAAAACCACCTCAGCGTGACAACTCTCTCACTGTCATACTGAGGTGGACTTAAAATCTATCTCTTAACAAAACCACATAGAAAAGTCCCTCGAAGTACCCTCTTATTTTAATCTCATTAAATCTCTCACAGTTTGTTTTCTGATTCCGCCAAACATATATAACAACGGGAAATAAACAACAATTGAAATAAGGACTAAAAGCAATGCGTGCAAGTCTCGAACATAATACAGAACACCAGTCATAACAATCGCCGGAATTAATGTTCTGAAAAATGTTTTTAATGAAGGGAAAAACTTAATTGTTTTGTAAATAAGAACTGTTGTCCAAACCATAATCATGACTTCGGAAAAAACAGTCATCCAAGCAGCTCCCCAATAACCGTGTCTTGGAATGAAATATAAATATCCAGCCAAGGTTATAACTGCGGCCACCAAATAACCCCACATCATTGTCTTTTGTTTTTTCACAGCCACCACTGCATAGCCACTTAAAGTTGTAACGAAGATTGCACCAGAAGCTAGGATCAATACTTTCAACATATCTCCAGAAGCAGAAAATTCTCTACCCGCCACAAATTCCATCAACGGGACAGCAATCACCATTGTGCCCAAAACTAAAGGAACAGCAAAAACAATTAAAGCGTCAAATGATTTTTGTAATAAATTAAATAATTCTTCTTTTTTCTTTTCTACAAAATATCTAGTCGCCACTGGCAAAACCAAGCCCATCAAAACTGCCGGCAACATGGTTAAAATATCAATCACCCTATAAGTAGCTCCATACAAACCAACCTCGGACGAAGAATGAGTCACTGATAAAATAATAGAATCTAATTTCAAATAAATTAAATTAAAAGAGATAGACAAGGCAATTGGCCAAGACCGACTCATAATTTCTTTCCAAATCAACCAATCAAATTCCAATCTCCACTGAATATATTTCCTTGATTGAAAGAAGACAATTAACAAATTCACAATACTACCGATTGTAATTGACCAGAAAACCCAATAAATACTTTGTTCTAGATAAACGGTCAAAGCCACGCCGGCCACCAAAACAACTCTACCAATCACTTCGGCCATGGTTACTTTTAACATTTTCAACTTCTGTTGGAAAACGCCAGTCAAAGATTGGATAACCGTAATACAAAAAAATGAAGCAACTGTAATCAGTACTCCAAGTTTAATATAAACATTATAAGGAAAGAACCAAACAACGAGTGGAGCCAAAGCCAAAAATCCCAGAGCTGTAATTACCCGAAAAGACATGAGCGAGTTCATCACCTTACTGATATTCCGATTTGGATCAGAAATCATCTGAACAGTGGTCAAGGTTAATCCAAAATCAACCAGAATACCAAAGAACTGAAGAAAAGCAATCACAGTATAATAATAACCAAATTGCTCCTGACCAAGATATCTAGTCATGATCATCATGGCAACTAAACCTAAAACAAGGCTAATAAGTTTGCCTGATAATTGGATGACTGAGTTGTGCGCTATCTTTCTATTAAGGGACATAATTTGCCTAATTTACTTTAATTCTATCATTTATTTTATAAGTCAACAACCGCCCATTGATATTGACAACATCATTCTTTCCTGTTATATTTATCAGTCGAAAAAGCTACGGCTTTAGACGCGATTAACCATCTTGAGCGTTCCAATGAACTCGACCGACGACACAGATTTCCACGTAGGGAAGCTAATGATTCCCATTGTGGTCTTCCTCGGAACCCTGTACGTGGCTTTGATTGTTACCCTTGTCGTAGCTGGTGGCATCAATGGGGCAATGATCGTCAAAAAGCTGCCGTTCGTCACATACGTCCAGCCAAATGAGATCTTGCTCGTTCAGGATCCTGTGACCAACGAAGTGGAAGTCACCACCGACTCAGGCCTCCTCTACGTCGGATCGAACAAGGTCACCCGCTACCGAGAAGAAATGCGGCTCCAGTTTGACATCAACCTGCTGGACAAGGGCGAGAAGTTTCTTGACCTGACCGGCTGGATCGACGTCACCGTGGACCCAAACCACCTTCTGACAATTAACTCCTTTGCTAAAACCAGAGGCAAGCTCGAAAAGAGGTTCCTCCAAGGGTTCCTCTTAATGGCTATGGAAAAAGCCATGAAAGACGTCAACAAAGACGCCTTTGACCTCCAGGCGTTCGGCCAGAACGTTGATCGAAACATCGACCACAGCTTCTTGAACCAAATCGGGATCAAGCTCGGCGATATCACGCTAGTCCAGCCGGCGATTCCAGACTGCATCTAGTCTCCCTCCCCCCAGCTCGACGCATCGAGTTGGGGGGCCTTTTTTTGTGTTGACATTTCTCGGCAAACAGGCTAAACTAATCTGATCTTTGGATTCTTGCGACACTGCCTGTATTGGCAATTACCAAGGGAGGTTCTACATGTTTTGGCCCGTATTCCTTGCACTCTCCATCCTGCTCTTCATCTGGCAAGAGCGCACCAACCCCACCGCCAAGTTTCTCCCCAAGTTGATCGTCTCGGTCGGCGCCGGCCTGCTCGCGACAGTCGCTCTCTACATCGTCGTAGGAATTCTGAAATGGCTGTTCTGGCCGATCGTCATCGTCCTCGCCATCATCGGCATCTACCTCGCCTTCTTCGCCAAGAAGAAATAAGCTCCTCCGGGTTTCGTTCCAAGAACGAGGCCCGGGTTTTTTTATTAAAAAAGACAAAGAAGCTAGTAACCAGCCACTTGTCACTAGTAATTAATTACAACAAAAAAAGACACAAAATTTTGCGTCTCTATTATGTTTTTTATAGTTGAAAGAATTGGATTATACAGGAGGTCTAATCGCAATCACATATTTCTCGTATCCTCGAAATGACCGTGAGGGTTTTAGAGGGAGACGCGCCACAGCGCGATCCTACGGTTATTTTATTTTACATGATCATGTCCACCCTTTGACCAAGGGTTACATCTCAAAATTCTCCAGCCCCCCATTACCCCACCTTTTAATAATCCGTATTTTTTTATTGCGTCGTATGTATATTGAGAACAGGTTGGTTGGTAACGACAAAATCCACCAGGAAATAAATCTTTCATTGGACCATGATCAAAAGATAATGTTCGCTGATAAAGTTTTATCAGCTTGAGTGCCACGTATCTAGGAAAATAAAAATAAATTTTTACCCTCATAATAAATTCGCCTTCTTTAATAAGCCCAATACTTCCTTTTTGAATTCCTCTCTTTCTAATTTCAAAACTGGCTTTTGCACTACAAACAAACAATCTGTATTACTCTTTATATCTTTTAAATTCAATCTAATCACTTCTCTGATCCATCGACGAAGTTTGTTTCGAACCACTGCCCTCTTGTCTATCTTATTAGAAATAATAATTGCAAAACGTGGATTGCCAAGTTTGTTTGGGAAAAATTTTAAAACAAAACTTGAGGTCGAAACATTTCTTCCACCATTTGTTTTTAATTTCTTGCCAAAGAATTCTTCAAATTCTTTTTCTTTTGTGATTCTAAATTTTTTTATAAGCATACAAAAAAAGAAAGTCACTTACAGTGTACCTTCTTTTTTATAAAAATTCCATTTGAAGTTTATCGGTCTGAAGAACTTAAACTAGTTCGGCTTTTTACTCTTCGACGTTTTACGATTGCGCGACCATCCTTAGTCTGCATTCGTTTTCGAAAGCCGTGTTTTTTAAGTTTTTTTCTATTATTAGGTTGATATGTTCGTTTAGGCATAAAGATTATCTAGTTTATCAAGTTTACTCATGAACAAATTGAGCTAATCGGGATTATCAGCCAACGTTCAAAATTCCTCTATAGAATAACTGTTTTTTAAGAATTTGTCAACTCTTTCGGTAAACCCCGGAAAACACCTGCTAAATAAGAGCCCTTTGACTAATTTTAGGTAATATGTTAATCTTTTTTGTTATAACAGTGCAACAAGATTGAGGTTTCAAAATGCAAAGAACTATGCCACACAACAGTGCGATGATTCACCTTCAGGACCTGGTCAACAAAGCTCTCTGCTTTTCGAGGAATGATCAAGCTCGTCCGGCGCAAATCATCTGCATGTCCATCAATCAACACGTCGAATTCATGAAGGCAACCCTGTTCTTCCAAGAAAACCTGCTCGACATGATCATCGCTACGATCCGGCTTGCCAACAAGTGCACCCCCTTTGTTAGCAAAGACAACATCAGAGCCATCATTCGCCACTTGGCGGAGTTGATCGCTGACATCGTCTTCCGCTCGGCAGGAGATATCACACACGTGACTCTCGCAAGCCTTGAGGATGTCATCGAAAACGTCCTCCGGATACCCTCGAGAGACAATGTCCTGGAAGAGGTTCTCATCACTCGACCAAAAGACGAAGAGGATGTCGCAGAGATTATCAGAAGGCTCGACGACTACCTTCTCGATCTCCAGACAAGTCGAGCCTAGCCTCTCTTTGACTAACACGCACCACCACAGCCAAGCTGTAGGTGGTGTTTTCTTTTTAAAGACAATTAATTAAGCAAAAAAACTAAATTTACTATTGCAAAAAATCTGAACCTAAACTAAACTAATGACAGAAAGTTATCAACAGGTTAAACACAGATTCTACACTTTTGTACAGTTTGTCCACAGCCCGCTTGATGCTAAAATACAAATACATTAAAAATAAAAAGTAAAAATATATGGAAGAAGTAAACCAACAGCTATGGCAGGCCGTTCTAGGTGAACTAGAGCTTTCTCTAAGCAAGGCTAGTTTTACTACTTGGCTAAAAAATACTTTTATTATTGATAATGAAGATGGTCGCGTAGTGGTTGGTGTACCAAACACTTTTTCACAGGCCTGGTTAAAACAAAAATACCACCAAGAAATTTATAAGATCATTCAAAGTAAATCAAAAGAAAGAATAAAAGAGATTACCTATAAAGTTCAAACAGTGAAGAACTTTCACCAAGAACAAGAAGACCTAAAGAAGACAATTATTGCCGAGGCAAAGAGTTTGCAAAAAGAATTAAGAGAAGCTCCCGCTTCTGCGACTCCAACTGTAGGATTAAACACAACTTATGTCTTTGATGCTTTCATTGTTGGAAAAGGAAACGAACTGGTTCACGCCGCAGCCAAAGCTGTAGCTGAAAAACCTGGTGTAACTTATAATCCCCTCTTTATATATGGTGGCGTTGGTCTGGGAAAAACACACATCATGCACGCGATTGGTAATGCAATCAAGATTAACAATCCAGCCAAAAGAGTTTTGTCAGTAACTTGTGAGCAATTTACTAACGACTTTATTAACGCTGTTTCTAACGGCCGAACAGAAAAGTTTAATAACATCTACAGAACACCAGATGTTCTATTAATTGATGATATTCAATTCTTAGCTGGAAAAGAAGGAACTCAAGAAGTTTTCTTCCACACATTTAATGCTTTACATCAAAATAACAAGCAAATTGTTATTACTTCTGACCGACCTCCAAAAGCCATTGCTACCCTCGAGGATCGACTACTTTCTCGCTTTGAATGGGGTATGATTGCTGATGTTTCTCAACCAGATTTAGAAACTAGAATTGCCATCCTAGAATCAAAATGTAGAGACAAGAAATTTGAGCTTGATAGAGAAATTATTCAATACATTACGCTTAACATTCAAAACAATATTAGAGAGCTAGAAGGTGCTCTAAATAAGATAATTGCTCATCACCAACTTAACAACGCCACTCCAACTCTAGAAAATGTAAAGAAGATTCTCTTCTCTATTTCTTCGGCGAGCAAACAAACAGGAGCTGTTTCTATTAGACAGTTAATTGAATTGGTAAGTGACTTTTATGATTTAACAATTGATGAGATAATGAGTAAGAGCAGGGAGAAAAGATTGGCCTTTCCAAGACAAATTATTATGTACCTCTTAAGAGAAGAACTTCGTTGTTCCTATCCAACTATTGGCGCTGAGCTTGGTGGTCGTGATCACACAACGGCAATGCATGCTTACGATAAAATTTCTCGAGTGATTGAAGAAGACGAAAAAACTCGACAAGAAATTAATTTGATTAAACAAAAGGTTTACGCAAATTAATCCATCAAAAAATATAAACGTAAAAAGACTCCAATTTTGGTTGATAAACTGTTAACAAGTAGCTGATAAAATATTCACAAACTTGTTTATAACTTTTACTTCAATCTGTGAATAAGATTATTTATACCTCAAAACCGGTTATCCACATTTTAAAAATCGACTTACCCACCGACTTATAGGCTGACTTATCCCAGGAAGAAAAGACTAAGATTACAAACTATATAGACTTATCCACGCGTATCCACAAGCTTATTATTATTATTGTATTTATATATATATTGTTTAAATAACAAAGCGATATGAAATTAACTTGCATTCAAGAAAACTTAAACTTTGGACTTCAGTCAACAGGACATCTAGTAAATAAAAATGTAAATCTCCCAATACTAAATAATGTCTTAGTTGAAGCAACCACAGGAGGACTTAAACTATCAAGTACAAATTTAGAGATTGGAATTAGTTGTCAGGTTAGATGTAAGGTTGAAGTAGAGGGTTCTTTTACGGTTGATGCAAAACTACTTTCTGATTATGTGAATCTTTTACCGAACGAACAAATCAATATTGATTTAGAAAAAGACAACAACCTAAAAATTTCATGTCGTAATTCAAATACAAAAATAAAAGGTATTGCAGCGGACGACTTTCCCGTTATCCCGGTAATAGAAAAAGTAAATCCATACAAGATTAAAATTAAAGATTTCAAGAAAGCTTTGGCCCAAGTGATTTTTGCAGTTTCTGTTTCAGAGACGCGGCCAGAGATTAGTGGTGTGTTAATGTCTTTCAATAAATTGGAAAAAAACAAATTATTCATGGTTGGTACAGATAGCTATCGGCTAACAGAGAAGAACCTTCCAGTTGAGGGCAATGATGAAGAAAAAGAAGTTATTGTGCCAATGAAAACATTGCAAGAAACACTGCGAATTTTGAATGGGCTGAAAGATCAGGCAACGGCAGAGGAAGATTTAGAAATTTACTTATCAGAAAATCAAATCCTATTCACCTGTGGTGGTGTAGAGTTGATTTCAAGATTAATCGAGGGACAGTTTCCAGACTACAAACAAATTATTCCAACAGAAACAAAAACAAGAGCCGTGATTGCAACTTCAGAATTAACAAAGGCAATTAAAACCGTAGCGTTGTTTTCAAAGACCGGAATATTTGATATTAATTTAATTTTTGACCCGAGCAAGGGCATGACCATGCGAGCTACAAATACTCAGGTCGGAGAAAGTAAATCAGACTTAGAGGTTGCTTACGAAGGAGACGCAAACGAAACAACTTTGAACTACAGATATATCCTAGATGGACTAAGTAATATTACCGCTGACGAAGTTGAACTTGGGTTGGTGGACAGCAATATTCCGTTCATCATGAAACCAAAAGGAGACGACAGTTACACGTATATAATCATGCCGATTAAGCAGTAGGGAAAAAGTAAAACAAGCGAGACAAGCAGGACAAGTAAAACGAGCAAGACTAGTTAGACAATAAATAAATTAAGAAAATAGAACAAAAAAAGAAAAGAACACAAAGGTTGAACAGGAAAAATAAATTTGTTTTGAAGTCCTGAGCGGTCCCAGAAAATAATTTATTTCGGAAGTCATATCGTTTATCCAGATCAAACAACAAAATCAATAGCGCCCATTTTTTGGGCGTTTTTTGTCACCACCAAAAACGAACACGACTTGTATTTTTTGGTGAACAACAAAAAGAGTCACTTAATTATTTCGAAAAAATAAAAACCGCCCAACCTCGAATTGTCGAAGTGGGCGGGGCGTTCTAGTCTGGCAATGAGCCGTGTTCGAGAAGGTGGTAGTAGAGGTTGAGCAAGGTTTTTTCTGCACCGTACTCACTCTTTCTGACCTGAACGGCTTCGAACCCGGGAGGGCGAATATCTTCTCCTTGTCGACCGGTATGTCCGTCGATAAAGAGCATGGAAACTCTGTCTGGAGTGATGCCGTTGTGAGCTGCAATTCGCATTAGGTGTTCAGCGCCGAGAAGTCCGACGTTGACAACTAGCAGTTCAAGTTTCTCAATCTCCGCGGCTATTCGTGGCCACGGGGACGCGGACAGATCAACTTTTGGCGGGCATGTTTCGTTTCCACTTGGCCATAATTGAATCAGCTCATCTTGGAGGAGAAGGACTTCATTGTCTTCTAGTTTTTTCCAGCCGTTGATTTTTTGCTGGTGTACGAAACGGATGCCGGAGAGAACCCCTGCTATCATTCCTGCGCCTCAAGAAAGTTTCGGATTCCCTTTTTGGGGAACACTTAACATTAGCGAGAATCCCCGGTTTTGTCAACAATCCTTCGATAAACTCAGGATGAAAAAAACCGCCCAACTTCGAGTTGTCGAAGTGGGCGGGGGTGGTCTACTTTGTGACGTTGGGTTGTTCCCAAAGTTCGTGTCGAGATCCGTGGGATCGGTGATCACAAACCTGGAATTCGAAGTGTCTGTGTGTGAGGCCGATGTTCATCGGCAAGCCACTTCGAGCGAGGCGTACTTTCATTTCTTTTTCGGAAAAAGAAACGTCGAATCTGTCTTGGACTTTGTCGAAGAGATCTTGGGTGTCTTCGAAGCGACCGAAGGTTCCAAGCACACGATCAACTTGGCTCTTGAGAACATTGGAAATACTCTGCCGGAAAGACTCGAGTCCCCGACCGAAGGCTTTCTCAAGAAAGTCGATCATGAATTCGCTTGCCGTTAGTTCGAAGTGAAAGGTGAACTTGATGGTTGTTGCTTGTCCACTTTCGAGAACCACGGCTTGTTCGACTGTGTAGTCTTGCCAGATCTTGTGGGGGGCGTGTCCGTCGTGGAGAAAGAGTTCTTCCCAGGATCGTTTGATCAGCCACAGCCAGTCTCGGTCTCCTTGCAAGAAAACGTGGCTGCTGCGGTTTGATTCGGTCGAGCGAAGATCTTGAACCGTGTAAGCGATTGGGAACTTACAATCTTCTGCGTTGCTGTTGTTGATAACAGCATAAAAGTCAATGTTCCCCTGGGCCTTTATTTTTCTGACCCAATAACGTTCAAAGAAAAAGAGAGTGATCAGCGGGATTGAGACTAGTAACGCATGGAAGATTGAGTCGCTGAGAGAGTGGATGACTAGAAAAACCAGCCCAATGATGAGAATCGAGCGAAGGATGGATTGGTGATATGTCTGAAACAGATCAATCCTTCGTTTTTCTTTCACTAGTTGCAGGGCAGTTTCTCTGGACATGGAGTTCATGACAGTAACGTAGGTTGTTAATCAACATCCGAATCGGACAAATTAGATTAACTTATTCCCCCATTTTTGTCAAGGCCTTTAAATAAAAAAAACCGCCCAACCTCGAATTGTCGAAGTGGGCGGGCTTGATCAGGTGATCTTGATGGAAGCTCTTTGGGGCAGCATTCCCGCGGGTAGGCCGAGTGCGGCGAACCAGAGGATAACGCCGATCATCCAAACGAGCATGCCAGGCCAAGTTCCGTAGGTTGCTACGGCTGGCCAGGAGGCCAGGTAGAGCGCCAGTCCACCGATGGACATGATGCCCGTGAGGCTGTGGCGGAAGGATGCGATGGTTCCCCCCAGAACGAAGAGGATTGTGACGAGCGGCGCAAGCGGCTCGACCACGGTCTTGAGGATCAGGAAGAAGATGAAAATCGCGAATGCGATCCGGCCGAAAGCCTCGATTCTGTCTAGCATGTTGGCCTCCAAAGTCTTGCGTCTGGTTTTTCGAGGCTGTAGGCCCGAATGGCCAGAGATCCGTCTATGCCGGCCTCGTGGATTTTGTCTTGCACTTCACATGTCTGCAGGGCTGCTCTGATAGACATCCAGACATGGTCGTAGAGGTCGCTGGCGTTGTTGAACGTTGGAATGTTCAGGAAAACCTTGTCCATTTCTATTGCGAGAATGACCTGAAGCTTTTGCTTAAAGGCCGGGAACTGGTCACTGAAAATCAGCTTGAGATAGTCAGTGGAGTTCTGTTTTTCCGACAGGAAAAATCGGAAACCTAGGATGACCCTTGTGAGCCCCTCGATTCCCTCTAGCTGAACGTCTCTCTCGCTAGAGAGGTCTTGCCAGTCTTCCCCGAGAAAACCTGAGCCGTGGAGGTAGTGAGTCTCGTAGTTGGCTGTTCTGATTTTCCTCGGCAGGTTTTCCGACAGAAAGAGATAATATCCAGGAGACACTTCTTTCTCGTCGAATGGGGTGATCGCGTAGGCCACCGGGACGGCGTCGTAAATGATTTGGTGGAATTCGATGTTCTGGTGCTCGGCTTCGAGCCGGTGAATCTTTTTTTGTCGCCAGCCTAACCAGATGAAGAACAGCACGAGGACTATCGCACTCGCGGTGGCCGGAACAGAGTTCAAGTTCGTGAGTATCGCATAGACCAACGAAACGGCACACGCAACGACAAGCAGGAGGAGCAGAATGTGCCAGAACGGAAATTGAAAGATCTGCCTGTGCAAGTTGATCTGGTTTCTTTCTTTGATCAGTTCCAGCGCCCGCGATCGTGACATTGTCGTCATTGGGGTAACTTTGGTTGTTAATCAGCATCCGAATAGGACAATTCAGATTAACTTATTTTACTGGTTTTGTCAATGATTATTTCATGAAACAGAGAGCATGGATCATAGAACATAAATAAAGAGGCAAAGAAATAATTAAACAAAAAAAACAGACCGCGTAGAGACGCAAAATTTTGCGTCTCTACAATTCTAAAAAATGTAAGGCGAGATTATTTTTCGTAAATTTGTAACAAAATTAGTAATTCGTAAACCAAAAAAAACCGCCCAACCTCGAATCGTCGAAGTGGGCGGTCTCGGCAGTGGATCTGCCGGGGTTGTTGGGTTGGGACTAGAACGAGATGACGCCGTTGTGGCCTTGCATCATCACGGAGACCATGCTGTCTCGGAGGTTTGTTCCGCTGATGCACACGGACACGTAGAAGGGGTAGTCCATCTCGTCGCGGAGGCGCTGCTTGAACTCTTCCACCGTGCGGGAAGCGCGGAGAAGGCTCTTGGCCCTGGCCTTGAGCTCGATGTCCGTCATCCACCGCCAGTTGGTCGGATCGTAGATGCGCTGCTCTTCACGGACAATGGTCTCCAGGAAATCTTCGGGCATCTGCCGGAGGTTCTTCGCTCTGATGGCCGCATCGACGAGAAGAACGACGAAAACATCTTCCTGGAGAGGCTCACCAGTCTGGCGAGCCTCTTCGCGCTCAGAGAGAGCCCAGGCCGCGTCATCGTTGACCATGGCCGCTGCGTGGAGATCTTCGTCTGACAGGATCGTCCAGTCTTGCTTAGTCATAATGACCTCTCTTATCGTTGTTGTTGTTGTTGTTGTTGTTGGCAGGTTCTTCGTAACACAGTAAATTAGAATGATTTTCTAGTCTCCTGTGTTGGAAGAACAATATAAGTATAGCACATTTTAGTATAAATGTCAATGTGGGTGTTCTCTATTTGTCTAAATTTAGTAAAAAAACCGCCCAACCTCGAATCGTCGAAGTGGGCGGCGGCAGTGGAACTGCCGGGGTTTAGGAATGAATAGTTCCGTTCTCGAGGACGCTGTCGTAGATCCGACTCATGGTGCTGTGCCCGCCGCACTCGCACATCATGATTGCAGCGTCTTCGAATCCGCGGTCACGAATCACACCTTGCTTGCTCCGCATATTGCAGTCGCAGAAGACGAAGACGGCGCGATCGGGGGTAAGGCCATTCTCTGCGGCTAGCTCGATGACGCGCTCAGCGCCACGACTGCCGACGTAGAAGATGACCTTGTCGATGGTCGGCAGCTCTTTTTTCAGCTGATCCCAGAGGGATTCGACCTGAACACGGCACTCCGCGGGTCCTCCGCCGAATTGCTTCACGCCCCAGCGTTTTCCATTTTCGTTCTGGAGAAGGAGGACGCTGTTGTCGCCATTCTTCTTCCAGCCGTTTTCTCCAGGGGCAAAGGCATTGTAGGATACCATCGCTACTTTCACGAGATTGCTCAAGGTGGTTGATCTGTTCCCATTTGTGAAACATTTAACTATAGCAGCAAATGATTGATTTGTCAATATGTTTGTTATTTTTTGGTCTAAAATTAGCAAACAAAAAAAGCACTTATTAAGTACTTTTCTTGTTAATGGTGCCGCGGGCCGGAATCGAACCGGCACGGTTTATGCAACCACAGGATTTTAAGTCCTGCGTGTCTACCAGTTTCACCACCGCGGCAGATTAAGTTATAAATTGTGTTTTGGCATCGCCATGTACTTGAGTACCAACGAATAGTACATGGAGCGGGAGACGAGACTCGAACTCGCGACCTCAACCTTGGCAAGGTTGCGCTCTACCAACTAAGCTACTCCCGCAACTTATGAACATTATAACACATGCAAGTATAGACCATAATGTATTTTTTTTCAAGTAAAAAGCCCGCGAACTGGAGTGTCCAGTTCGCGGGGTTGAGGGTCTACATCTTCCGCAGGGTGTCCGCGGTTTCGTAGATCGTTCGGATGTCGACCGGGATGTCCTGGAGTTTCACCAAGGTGTCCTTCATGTAGTTCGGCATGTGGCCGTACTTCTCCATGAACGCCTTGGCGGCCTCGTAGTCGCCGGTCGCTTCGATGACCAGGATCTCACGGGCGAGCTCGATCAGGGCCGGCTGATATTTCTCGAAGACGACGGAATAGTGGCCCGTCTCGGGGTTGAAGACGAAGGCTCCGAGCTCCGTCAGGTAGTTGTACATCATGATGGCGGACTTGCCGTGAGCCTCTTCGATGCCGAAGCGGACGCCTCGGAAGAGTCCGGCCAGGGATGTCACGGCGGCGGTCTTCTGTCTCTCGGGGGCATAGAAGCCCTCGCTGATCAGGAAGTTGACAGCCCAAAAGCCGAGGGTGTCGGCCTTGAGTTCTTCGATTGGCGGGTAGAGCTCTTTGAGGGCCTTCCCGACCGTGGTTTCCTTGCCAGCCAGCATGATCTTGCCCGGGCCGATGCCGTGCATGAGCTCGTGCAAGAGGGCGTGCGAGAAGTAGCTGACCCAATCGACGAAGCCGCGCAGCTCCGGGGTCAGGATGATCTGAGAGATCGGATAGAGGGAGTACTTGAACTTCCCCTCCATGTGGGGGCGGAGCAGGACTTTCTTGGAGCCGACCTTCTCTCGAACGTCTTCGTCGTTCGGCAAGTTGAAGGCGCTCGTCTTGATGCCGGAGTTGGTGTCACCCGTGGCAAGCACCACGTCGACGGCGAAGATCGGCGAGCCGCTGCTCCTCGTGTAGCCTCGATACTTCTGATCGAGTGGGATGGCGGTGTCCATCTTGTTCAGGTAGGCCTTGATCTTGCTGAGCTCCGCGCTCAGAGCTAGGTCGTTGATGCAGATAAAGGCTTCGAAGGCGCCCTTCATGCCGAGGAGTCGGTCTTTGTAGACCTCGTACGGTCCGATGGTCACGTCAAAGCGTGATCCCTCGATTCGGACCCAGTCGGCGTCGGACTCCTGGTACTTGTTCGTCTCGAAGGCTTCGGCTCGGGAGAGCAGGAACTTGATGAGGCTGGAGCTGTCTGCGTACTTGGCCGCTTCTCGTAGATGGGCGGCGGCTTCGGCCAGCTTTGCTTTGTACGCGACGGAGAACGGGATTGGCTCGAG
>Ga0233437_1000639_pt1 | contig 76608 bp, 60 predicted proteins | sample SI_122_August201_FD_182714 | JGI IMG/M metagenome (GOLD analysis project Ga0233437, IMG submission 182714) | Seawater microbial communities from Saanich Inlet, British Columbia, Canada - SI_122_August2016_200_MG | ecosystem: Environmental > Aquatic > Marine > Inlet | place: Canada: British... | reverse complement strand
TGCTGATAGACTATCTCTTAAGAGGCTATTCCGTTAATCAACGTTTTGGCAGAATTGAAAAAGACGTGCATTATTTAAAAGAAAAAATAGATGAATTTGATTTTCAAATCAGAACCAGTTTACATCCTAATGAAGGGATATTCTATGACGGGCAAGTTTTTGACGCCTATGTTTTTGTTGCTGAATTGATTAAATCAGCAAAAGTATCGGTTATTCTTATTGACAATTACGTAGATGAAAGTGTACTTTCAATGTTATCGAAAAGAAAAAAAGATGTAGGTGCTACAATTTATACCTCAAACCTGACAAAACAACTGAAACTCAATTTGAAAAAGCACAACGAACAATATCCTTCAATAGAAATAAATACGTTCACAAAATCTCACGACCGATTTCTTATCATAGACTATCAAACCGTTTATCATATAGGGGCATCTTTAAAGGACTTGGGGGAAAAATGGTTTGCTTTTTCAAAAATAACTTTAGACCCGCATGAGATAATTTTAAAACTAAAATGAGTTTGTAATTAATACTGAAAATTAAAACATGTATTCATATATTAAAGGAAATATAGCAGAAAAAAATCCTGCTTATGTTGTTATTGATGTTAATGGAATTGGTTATTTTATAAGCATTTCCGTAAATACTTTTTCATTAATTAAGGATAAAGACAATTGTAAATTATTTATTCATTTCGTTGTGCGTGAGGATGCACAAATGTTATTCGGTTTTGCAAATCAGGAAGAACGCAAATTGTTTCGTCATTTAATATCCGTTTCGGGAGTTGGAGCAAATACGGCTATACTCATTCTTTCGTCCATTGCAATTAATGATATTGTCGAAGCAATAGTTTCAAAGAATGTTTCGGTATTACAATCTGTTAAAGGTATAGGTGCAAAAACTGCCCAAAGAATAATTATCGACCTGAAAGATAAGTTGGAAAAGGAAGGCATTTTCACCGAAAATTTGGGAATAATACACAATACTAAAAAAGATGAAGCGTTATCAGCATTAACAATGCTTGGTTTTAAGAAAAGTATTGCTGAAAATACAATAAATAAAATATTAAAATTAAATAAAAGCGAAGAAGAAATTAGTGTTGAACAATTAATAAAAGAAGCATTAAAAGTATTGTAAACTAAGAAAACCGAAATTGGAAATCTATACGGACGTCTTTTAAGCCGTTGAAAAAAAATGAAAAGAGCTTACAAATCAAGTTTTTATAAACTATCGAAAGAATTATCTGATTTAGTTTAGTACGATTTTGACAAGTAAACTGATACTGACCGAAAATGCAAATTTCTAATTTCCAATTTCTAATTTCAAACCGAGAACGATTCCCTTTTTTTTAATGAATAGAAACATAACCTAAAATTCAGTTAAAACCCAAATATTTCCTTTGAAGCGGATTATTAAACATTTTCTAAAATCAACAATTCTATTTTTCCTGTCTTTTACAGTCCTGGGAACACCGATTGGCGTTGGAACATCTTTTGATTCCGATTATTTATTAGTTCCTCCCGATACAATTATCAGCGGTGATACTACTGCAATTGATTTAACTTATCCATTTAATAATGATGATGGAATTCCATTGACCGAGGAACAATCGAACCCGCTGTTTTTTAATGATCCTCCTAATATTACAACCGAGGTAAAATACGACCCTCTTACAAATCGCTACATTCTAACGAAAAAAGTTGGAAATTTAATTTACAGGCCACCAACCTCAATGTCATTTGATGAATATTTGAATTATGATATAAATAATTCTTTAAAAAAGTATTGGAAAGAACGGGCAAAAGCATCCGGAGCGGATAAGCGAGCAGGAATTATTCCCGAAATTCATATTGGTGGTGCAGCTTTTGAGAAAATTTTCGGCAGCAACACTATTGATATTCGTCCAAACGGTTCTGCCGAATTGTCATTTGGTATCAGAGGAAATTCTAATGATGATCCAGAGAAGAATGTGCGCCAACGACGGCAGATCAATTTCGATTTTCAGGAAAAAATTCAAATGAATGTTATTGCCAAGATCGGTGATAAAATTGAATTCAAAACAAATTATAATACTGAGGCAACTTTCGATTTTGAAAACAAACTGCAATTAAAATACGAAGGTAAAGAAGACGAAATTATAAAATTGATTGAAGCAGGTGATGTAACTTTACCTCTTAATTCAACTCTTATAACCGGAGCACACAGCCTTTTCGGGATAAAAACAAAGTTGAAATTCGGGCGTGCAACTGTGACAACGGTTTTTTCTCAGCAAAAAGGTGAGGCTTCAAATATTACGGTTCAAGGTGGTGCACAAACTAATGAATTTGAGCTGAAAGCAAGTGATTATGAAGATAATAAGCATTTTTTCATTGCTCAATATTTTCGTGATCATTATGAAGATGCTTTAGCAAAACTTCCAATTATTTCATCTGCCGTGAATATTACTAAAATGGAAATTTGGGTTACGAATATTGGTGCAGCAGTAACCGAAAACCGGAACATAGTTGCATTTATGGACATCGGTGAAAACGATCCATATAATAGCCAAATTTCTCCAATACCCAAAAATGTTTTACCCTCAAATAATTCCAATGATTTAGTATCAAAATTAGATACAAGTCAAATTAGAAATATTAACACAGTTACTAATTATTTAAAAGGAAGATTTGATTTTTCTCCCGGTGAGGATTTTGAAAAAGTTGAAAGTGCCAGAAAATTATCTGCTTCTGAATATTCATTTAATAAGAAACTGGGTTTTATTTCATTGCATTCAGGAATTAATTCCGATCAAACCTTAGCCGTTGCTTTTCAATATACTGTAATTGGTTATGATACGGTTTTTCAGGTTGGTGAATTTTCTGACCAGGGAATTATTGCCCCCAATTGCTTGATGGTTAAGCTGCTGAAAAGCACTTCCTTGAATACAAGAATTCCAATGTGGGATTTAATGATGAAAAATGTTTATTCAATGGGTGCTTATCAGGTTAACAGCGATGGTTTTATTTTGAATATTTTATATTCGGGGAATGATAATGGGGTTCCAACCGGATATCTTACCGAAGGGCCTGAAGGTGTGAAGGGTGTGCCTCTAATAAGAGTTATGAATTTTGATAATCTTGATCCGCAATTAAATCCTCCGCCGGATGGAATTTTTGATTTTCTTAATAACGCTGCAACAAACGGTGGTACAATTCAAGCTTCAAATGGAAGGGTCTATTTTACTATGCTTGAGCCTTTTGGAAGTTATTTGCGGAAAAAACTCAACGATCCTGATCTTGCCGAAAAATATTGCTACGACTCACTTTATACGATGACAAAAACCGGGGCTGAACAATTCCCCGATAAAAATAAATTTCTGATCGAAGGTTTTTATAAATCTGCCTCAGGTTCGGAAATTTCATTAAATGCATTAAATGTCCCACAGGGATCGGTAGTTGTTTCTGCAGGTGGCCGTCCATTGGTTGAAAATGTTGATTATACGGTTGATTATACTTTAGGACGTGTTCGAATAATTAATGAAGGTATTCTAAATTCTGGTGCTCCAATTAATATTTCAATGGAAAGTACTTCATTCTTTAATATTCAAACTAAAAGACTGATGGGTACTCATCTTGATTATCAATTTGATGATAATTTTGTTGTTGGAGCAACAATTTTGAATTTAACGGAAAGGCCTTTAACACAAAAAGTTATTTATGGTGATGATCCAATTTCAAACACTATTTGGGGATTTAATTTTTCTTATCAAACCGAATCACGATTTATTACTAAAATGGTTGATAAGCTGCCGTTTATAACCACAAAAACACCTTCAAGAATTTCGGTTGACGGTGAATTTGCACACTTTATCCCGGGACATTCAAAAATAATAGGTAAAACAGGAACAACTTATGTTGATGATTTTGAGGGAAGTAAATCAACGCTTGATTTAACATCAATTTATAATTGGTTTATGGCAAGTACACCTCAATACCAAACAACGCCCGATATGTTCCCCGAAGCAAAAGTTGGGACAGGTTTGGAGTATGGAATAAATCGTGCGCTTTTTTCGTGGTATGTAATTGATCCTTTGTTTTACGATAAACGTGGAAACTTAAGGCCACCAAACATTGATAAAAATGAAATTTCAAATAATTATGTTCGTCAGGTTTTAGAAAACGAACTTTTTCCTGATAAAGATATTCCAAATGGTATTCCAACTAATATTCCGATACTTAACCTTGCGTTTTATCCCGATGAAAGAGGCCCGAATAACTATGATGTATCCGGATCAAATTATTCGAGAGGTATAGATGAAAACGGAAAACTAAACGACCCTGAATCGCGTTGGGGAGGAATTATGCGACGATTTGATAATACCGATTTTGAAGCTGCTAATTACGAATACATTGAATTTTGGATGATGGACCCATTTATGCAAGACTCAACTAATTCAGGGCAATTATATTTCAATCTTGGTGATGTCTCTGAAGATATTTTGCGTGATTCAAGAAAGGCTTATGAAAATGGTTTACCAACAACCGAATTAGTAGAAAATGTTGATACTACCGATTGGGGAAGAGTTCCGACTTTACAGGCATTGACTCATAGTTTTAGTAATATTGGAGGTTCCAGAATTTTCCAGGATGTTGGTTATGACGGACTTTCAACCGATGATGAGAGAGTGTATTATAATGATTATTTGCAGAAAATTCAGGATGAATTTGGTGTTGCTTCTCCTGCTTATGTTTTTGCTAATCAGGATCCTTCATCAGATAATTTTCATTATTTCAGGGGAGGCGATTATGACGAAAATAATTTATATCGAAGTATTTTAGAAAGATATAAGAAATATAATGGTACGGAAGGGAACTCACCTACCGATGCTATCAATCCCGAAAGCTACCCCACTGCTTCTACAAACGATCCTAATGTTGAGGATATTAATAATGATAATACTTTAAGCGAAGCTGAACGCTACTTCCAATACAGAGTTAACCTTGATCCTGATCACATGAAGGTTGGTGAAAATTATATTACTGATGTCAGGTATATTGAATCAGTTCCATTAGCAAACCAAAAACTTGGCAAAGTAACATGGTATCAGTTTAAAATACCAATACGCGACCCCGATAAAGTTATTGGAAGCATTCAGGATTTTAAATCTATCCGCTTTTTAAGAATGTTCTTTAAAAGTTTTAAGCGTCCGGTTGTATGTCGTTTTGCATCTTTAGACCTTGTTCGGGGAGAATGGAGAAAATATAATGAACAATTGCTTTCACAAGGTGAATATATTGTAGATGATGAGACAAATCAGACATTATTTGATGTTTCTGCAGTAAATATTGAAGAAAACGGAGGAAGATATCCCGTACCTTACATGATCCCCCCCGGTATTGAAAGAGAAATGAACCTCGGTACGACAAGTTCAATACGATTGAATGAACAGTCAATGTCAATCAAAGTTTGTGATCTTGTTGATGGTGATGCAAGAGGTGTATATAAAACAACCGAATTCGATTTCCGACAATACAAATATTTAAAAATGTTTGTTCATGCTGAGAAATCCATTGAAAATGAACAAATAAAATATGGCGATCTTACCGCTTTTATTCGAATCGGATCAGACTTCACTCAAAATTATTACGAATATGAAGTTCCATTGACTTTTACTCCCTGGGGTATTGGAAAGGATAGGGAAGCTATTTGGCCAGAAGATAATATTTTTGATATTGATCTTCAGAAATTGATTGAAGTAAAAAAGCATCGAAATATGGCAATGAGAGAGCCTGGAACACATATCACTATTTCTGATGAATATATTCAATATGATGGTAAAAATAAAATTACTGTGGTCGGTATGCCGAGTATCAGTGATGTTGATGCCATTATGATTGGAGTTCGTAATCCTAAAAAGCGTACTCTCAGTGACGATGACGACGGGCATACAAAATGTGCCGAAATTTGGATTAATGAATTGCGATTAACCGGTTTTAATAAAAAAGGCGGCTGGGCCGCAACTGCTCGAATTAGTGCTGATTTGGCTGATCTTGGTAATGTTACATTATCTGGGATGCACAGTACCGCCGGTTTCGGTGCCCTTAATATGAAACTTAATGAAACTCAAAAAGAATCAGTTACTCAATTTGATATTTCAACGAATTTGGAGCTTGGAAAATTCTTGCCCGAAAAATCAGGAGTACGTCTTCCAATGCACTTCGATTATTCCGAAGGACGAATCACACCTGAATATAATCCTTTAGACCCCGATGTGAAATTGCAAGATGAACTTAATTCCTACGAATCTAAAGCCGAAAAAGATTCGGTATTATCAAAGGTTCAGGATTATACGCAACGGAAAAATATAAACTTTATAAATGTAAGAAAAGATAGAGTTGGTAGTTCGGAAAGGAAACCACAGTTTTATGATATCGAAAATTTCGACTTTTCATATTCTTATTCTGAAATTTATAATCGAAATATTGATATTTCCTATAATTTACAAAGGATTAACAGAGGAGGCTTTGGCTATACTTACACCACACAACCCAAGCTTGTTAAGCCTTTTGAGAAAATTAAAATCCTTAAAAGCCCATTGTTGAAGCTAATTAAGGATTTTAATTTCTACTTTCAGCCTAAAATGCTTTCTTTCAGAACCGATATGAATAGAGAACATAGCAGGCAACTTCTTAGAAATAAGAGTAATGCTTTGATAATAATTGAACCGACTTATGTTAAAAAATGGGATTGGACAAGGGTTTATGATATGAAATTTGACTTATCCAAGTCATTGTCTTTGGATTTTTCAGCAAATGTAAATGCTTACATTAATGAACCTTATAATCATAGAACTAAAGGGGAAATTGGTTACCAGGAATACAGGGATTCAGTTATTAATGAAATTTTAGGATTCGGAACCCTGAATCATTATACACAAAACCTTGCAATAAATTATAAAATCCCAATTGATAAATTGCCATTATTTGAATGGGTTACTTCAACTGCAAGGTATCAGGCAGGTTATCACTGGACTGCTTCGCCACGATCAATTCAGGATGAACTTGGTAACCAGATTGAAAATTCAAATACAATACAATTAAGCGGAAACTTTACTTTAACCAAATTATATGATAAATTTGGTTTTCTAAAGAAAGTAAACAAAAGTGGTGGATCCAAAGCCAGGGGTAGCAGACGGATGCAAAGCATGCCGGAACCTGATCAGGAGAAAGATACCACTCAAACAAAACCTAAAATAAATTATGTAAAAATTATTGGAAATTCCTTCCTGCGAATTTTAATGGGTGTGAAAAATGCTTCAATTACATATTCGGAAAGTAATGGTATTTTCCTACCAGGTTTTATTCCCGAACCAAATGCCCTCGGTAATAATTGGAGTTCAAATGCTCCCGGTTTAGAATTTATTTTCGGTAGCCAGAGTGATGATTTTAGACATAATGCTGCAATAAATAACTGGATAACAGCTGATTCAAACTTGAATACGGCATATTTCAAAAAGCATACAAATACTTTAAATGCCCGGGTAAGTATTGAGCCTTTCCCTGAATTGAAAATTGAATTAACTGCCGATCGTTCGTTTTCTAAAAATCATCAGGAATATTTTAAATACGATAGAATTCTTGATGAATTCAAATCTTTTTCTCCAACCGAGAGTGGAAGTTTTTCAATATCAACTATTACCTGGGGTACTGCTTTTGTTAAAATTGCCGATGATAATACTTCGGAAACTTTTGAGAATATGAAAAAATACAGATTGCAGATTGCAATGCGTCTGGCAAAAGATAATCCGAATTGGAACGGCCAATATGTGGATTCAACAGGATTTCCGGAAGGTTATGGGCCTACTTCACAGGATGTTTTAATTCCTTCATTTCTCGCTGCATATCAAGGAAGCCCGGCAGGAAATACCTCCCTCGATCAATTCCCCAAAATTCCTTTGCCAAATTGGAGAATTACTTATAACGGTTTATCTCAAATTGAATTTGTTAAGAAATATTTAAGAAGTATCTCTATTTCCCATGCTTATCGTTCAACTTATTCAATCGGTGCTTATACGTCACAAATTAATTACGGGAATTTGGATGCAGCTCCAATAAATAAGGATGATATCGGCGATTATTTCCCGAAATACGATATAAATCAAATATCAATTTCAGAACAATTTAGCCCACTGTTTAATATTGATATGACATGGAATAATAATCTGTTAACAAAATTTGAGTTAAAAAAATCACGAAATCTCAGTTTAAGTTTTGTAAATAATCAGATAACTGAAGTTACGAGTAATGAAGTTGTTATTGGTGCCGGGTATCGTTTTAAAAACGTAAATTTCGGAATTAAATCTTCAGGGGGCAGAGGCCAGAAAAGCAATGTAAGTAGCGACTTAAATCTTAAATTTGATTTTTCAATCAGGAGTAATAGAACTGTTTTAAGAAGAATTGATGAAGATGTTAACCAGGTTTCAGCCGGACAAAAAATAATGTCAATAAGTACTACTGCTGATTATGCTATTAGCCAAAGTTTTAATGTTAGATTGTATTTCGATAAAGTTATTAATAAACCATTTGTTTCCGATCAATTCAGAACTTCACTTACAAATGCCGGTGTTAGTTTGAGGTTTACGCTTGCACAGTAAGCTTTTTTTAATGCTTGAATTGATTTATTAACCGCAAAACACGCCAAAATACGCTAAACTTTTGCGATTTTTTGCGATATTAGCGGTTTATATTTTGAATGATTGAATGCTTAAATGTTAGATATTTAAGCATAATAATTGACCCTCATTATTAACATCCCTTTGCGAATTAAATTTCCACATTGCAATTTCGCAAGTTCATATTTATTTCACATCATATCAAAATAATTATCCTGCATGGGTTCAGATAGAGGATCAGATTCTTCTTCTGATTCCTTATAGCTTTGATATGGTTTACTTAACTTAAGAATTAATTTATGCCGGGATTCGGTTTCTGCTGAAGTATTTTTTAATTCTGCTTTAACAGAAAATAGTTTTTGTTCATACTCTTCAAAAATGTCTTCAACCTCGTCCTGAGCAAGTTGGATGGTCAGGATGATATTATCATGAATTTCCTGTTTTATTGGTTTAAATTCTTGTTTTGAGAGAAATTCATTAAGAATTAAAGTTTTAAGGAATTTTAATTTATTACAAATTATCTTCGCTTTAAAACCTGCCGAATATCTTTCGAAAGCAATTTCGTCAATATATTTTATTATCAAACTTTTGTCCCCGCTTCTGATTGTTGCAAGCAATAAATTATATAAGGCATTCAAATGCGATTGAATATCTTTTGATTTCAGGAATCTGTATTTATCGAATTTGTCTTCATTTTCGGGCGAAATAATATAATTAAAAAGTTTTGTAAGTATTTCATCTTTAGCTTTTAACATTTGTTCATAAATAATAAGGTTTACCCTGTGAGTAACTGTTAATAAAGCAGCTTCGTTTTTCATTTTCCATTCACTCGAATGGCTTTTTATGTTTATTAACAGATGAATTAATCTGCGAAGAATATGATAGCGAGGAGTTGGTTTCCAGCCTAAAACAGTTTGAGTGTAAGATGAATCTACTTTTAGTTTTTTATCAATATATTGTCCCATCCACGGGCGTTCAAAAGGTTTGGGAATAATTCTGATACATGATAAAATCCAAAGAAAATTAATCCCCAAAATTGCAATAGGTTTTGCAACAAATAAAGGTTTTTTTTCTTGTCCGAAAAATTCCCGGGTTGAAGTTTTAAACAAGTTCTTATGCGAACATGAGCCGTCGGGGCTTGCAATATATGTGTCAAAAGAGGGTAAAAAGCGGTTTTTACGAATTATTTTACATAAAAGCTTCGTCAGGTCAAAAATGTGAATATATGTGATCGCAGATTCTCCTTTTCCGCCGAGAATTTTTGAATTAATTGTTTTTCCAAGCCATGTTTCCAAAAATTTGTAAAGAGGTGCATACTCGCACCAATCGCTGTAAACTGCTGCAAACCTAACAACCGAACAATTAAAAAAGCGGGAATATTCTTTTGTGAATTCTTCGCCAAGTTTCTTGCTTTTTGCATACGCAAACTGAGCATCCACTGATGATTTTTCATTAATAATAATTCCTTTTTCGGGAAATTCGCAGGCAGCAAGCGAGCTTGCAAAAATGAATCTCTTAACCTCAACTTTGCGGGCGAGTTCAAGTACATTTTTTGTCCCAATTACATTTGTTTTTTTAAATTCGGGCTTGTCATAATAATCAAAATCATAATATCCTGCAAGATGGATCATAAAATCAGCATCGCCTTCACCATGAAGATATTCAGCGATTTCGTCAATTTGTTCTGTATGTGAAATATCCCATTGTATCCATAAAATGTTTCTATGAACTGGAATATTTGCCTCAGTACTTGAGCGTCGTGCAATGGCAAAAATGAAAAATTCTTCTTTAACATAATTAATAAAATTGCTTCCTACAAAACCCGAAGCTCCGGTAACTATTATTGTTGGCAGATTGTTCTTCATGGACTAATGATTAAATGATTGAATGCGTGAATGATTGAATGAGAAAATATGTCATTGTTATGAAAAGTCTTTTTTGTTGCTCTTGTTACAGTCGTTCAATTTCATAAGAAAGTCGTTTGATTGCTTTTTCGGTAATGCTATCCCATTCTTTGTTTCTGCGCCTGATTTCAGGATGCCCCAAATGTGCAATTTTATATGTTTTATCCAATTTGATTTGCCTTACTTCACCATTAAGAAGAATTTTATTAGATGTTTTTTTATCGTCTGAAATAGTTCTGGCTGCAACTTCTCCAAGAGTAATTATTAATTTTGGATTACATACTTTAATTTCTTTTTTCATACATTCCCTGCTTGCTTTTGCTATTTTAGGGAATAGTTTATGTGTATTTACAAATTTTATTTGGGGAGCGATTTCTTTACAGTTCTTAATATGTTTTTCAGGATAGAGATAAATTTTAACAATGTCCGTAATCCATATTTTATCTGGGTCAATACCGAGTTGAGAAAAATAATTTTCATCTAAACTATCCCTTGATGGTTGAGTTCTAACTTTTTCTCCGTCAAAATATTTTTCATGTCCAAAAGGTGAAAGATTGTTTCCTGTTGGAATTAATCTTCTATTTTCTCCTCTTCGTTCAAATCTTGCCGAAGGAAATGCACCAACAAGCATAATAGAGTTTTGACATGTCTTTACTGGAATCACAGGTCTTATCGGGTTTCCATCCGGATAAATGTAAGGATTTGGAATTGCAGGAACCTCATTTCTTATGTCCGCAATATAATTTACGAAACAATCTTTCTGGAATTTCAATACTTCTTTTTTACTCATAAAATCATATATTTTTAAGTTGCTCGCAAATATTTAATCATTTAATCATTCACGCATTCACTCATTCTATCATTCACGCATTCTTGCATTTCTGATAAGCTCTAAATAACATCCAAAGTACCACTCCCATCAAAAAATCGCCAATTCCTGAAAGCAAAATGACTAATTTCTGATCCAAAAACAGAAAATATAATAGCAAAAACACTGTTGCAATAAATTTAACAATTATTGAAAATTTTATTAACAAATCGGTTTTTCCTAAATTTTTTATTGCAAGAATATAAATAATGCCCATTATTATGTGTAGAACACCGCTTTGTGTAGGAAAAAATTTATTACAGATTTCTATTCCAAATTCTGCAATTAACGGAATCGGAAAAGTAATTAATGCAATTCCAACGCAAATTGAATGTATGCTGATGAGCCATAAGAAAACAACTAAAAGCCTTGCGGAACGTGTATTATGTTTCATATTTAAAACAAAAGTTAAAAATTTTTTTGTAAAGATATGAAAATTATGTTTAATTGTTATTTTATTAACAATGTTGGGCGTTTGTGCTTTTCACGTCAGAATTTCCATACTTCCGTCAGTGTCTCGCGGAACAAATTGTTTAACTTTTCGGTGTCAGGTTGTTTGTCAATCTTATACCCTTTAAGCTTTTGATTGAAATATTCAATTTCCTTTTCAATGAAATCATTGAGTATTTGAATCTTTGGTTCTTTGTCTAATTCTTCACCCTTTATTTTCCTTGACAGAAGCCGGTCAATTTCTTTTTTCAGTTTTTGGCCACTTACCTGGCTATCTATTAATTTCTGAAATTCCATTGGAGCCATAGTGTTGGTCTGCTCAATCCACTTACAAGCCAAAATTGGCCGCAAAACGTAGAAATATTTTTTCACTCTCACGATATCCTTCTGCAAATAGTCTCTGTAATTGCCTTGTGCCATATAAAAGTAATGGTACATACACGATTTCGGATTGAAAAATTCTTTAGTCAATTGTCTTAATTTGTCAGCCGTTGAGAATCGCTCAACATAAATCAGTGGGCTACGTAACCACTCAAGTAAAGGTGGATTTGATTTTCTAAAAAGTTTTAATGCCTTGCGAAGCTCCCAACCGGCCAGGTCAATATTGCTTGGGAGAATTTCCTCCATATTGTCCTTTTTGTCGTCAATGGACAAGTACCAATCCGGATGATAAACGTAAATAAACCTCACGTCCCAGTCACTGTCGGTCGATGCAAAACCCCAGGCACGACTACCTGATTCAATTGCATATAAGATTTTAATGCCGTATTGATCTTGTAGTCGGTGAAGTTCTTTATCAATTTGTTTTTTCAATTTCTTTAAGTCTTTTTTTGCGTGACACCCAAAGATTTGGTTATGTGTAGTGCAGGTTTTATTACAGTATTTTTCTAGTTACAAATATATTTATTTTTTTACACTCAATTATCATGTTTACAACTAATCGCGGTAAACACTATGAGCCTTTGTTTGCCACAATAATTATTCAATTATATATTTAATTATATTTATGTTTTACTATTTTGGTCTTCGAACTCATTGTAAATTTGAATCTTATCAATCCAACCTGTCTTGGTGTTGTATGTAAATTCACTATTTGAAATCGTTTTCTTTTCTGAATACTCTTGGTCAGGATAATGCTTTTCATGTAATTCTTCTAGTTTATCATAATCATAAATATAGGAGTATTTAATACTAATTTGTTCATCATTTATTTCTTTTGTTATTGTCTCAGACGTTGCAGGAATTCCTTCTTTAAAGTGTTGGTTTGGAATTGTAGTCTGTTCACTATCTGTATCATTTAGTTTCAAGTGTTCTCCATAATTTCCTAAAAAAATATCGGTTAAGTTATTACACATTCTGATTAAATCAGTTTTCGTTTCAGCAAGTTTCATCTCGGATATCATGTTACTTAATTCAAGTTCACTAACATTTTCTTTTTTTGCTTCTGTGATAAATATTTTCTTAAATTTTGTATTTAATTCAATCAACGATTTCCAATTCTGTAATTCTTTGAATCTACCAAAGGAATCTGTAACAATAATATACTTGAAATTTAACATGTAGTTTTTCATAAAATCAACTTCTTCAATCTCATTGTCATTTAGAATTGTTTTCCACTCTAATAAATATCCATCCTTAGTTTTATCAATTATTTCAATTGAGTAAACAGCAGATGTATCAGACGGAAAAGAATTTTCTTCACCATTCATTATCCAAACACCTGAATTAATTACGGTCATTTTTTTTGTTTCTCCTTTTTTCCAATTCGGTAATATTGTAAAGTCAGTTTTACTTTGAGCATTACAAAAGGAAAATGCAAAAACTATAAATCCTATTAAATATAATCTGTTTCTCATTTCTTGGTTTTTATTGTGGCTAACTTCTAAATATTTAATACTCTATACTCATTATTTCACCTTTATTTATTGTAGAAGTTATTTAATACACTGATTAATAATATATTTTCTTAAACAAAATAAAACCCCATAGTTTTCCGGAAACTTATATATAAAGCAATCCGGTTTTTCGCACCGAAGAATAAAACGCTTTATATCGATTTCCAATTGATTTTTTCGTGATTAAATTATTATCATACAAATTTATACTAAATTTTTTAATATTGAATCTACTCCGAAAAGTTGTAAAAATAAAATTAGCCACAGATTTACTGATTTATAAAAATTAAAAGTCTGTGATAATCAGTGCAATTTATGGTAACTTTTTTTCAACAATTTCAATAACTGTATTTTCGGAGTAGACTCAATATTTGTGCTTTTCGCCAGAAACCCGAAACATGAAACCCGAAACCCGCAATATTTTTCTTGAAGTATTCTTATCAAACACAGAGTTTTTATGAAAGTACTAAACAAATTTGAGCTAATAAATCTCAAATTTATTTTTCTCCATCGCTTCCCGAAATGTTTTCTCCTTTAAATCATTAACCAATTTTACTTTACGCTGGTTTACAATAAAATTGATTATGTTTTCTCTTTCGAAACTTAGGGGAGAAATTCCGTCTTTAATTTCAAAATCATCGAAGTATGCAATATAAAAATAGGGATTGTCTTTGATCTCAACATACCGATTATTTTTCAAAAACACCTCATAATTATAAGTGTTTATGGGGATTTCTTTCATCAATTCATCGAATAAAATCCATGATTCGTTGTCGAGAAAATATTTTGTTGCATACTGGCTACAGTATTTTTCCAACGAATCTCTAAACTGTAAAGAATCGGAGCGTATGAAAAAACGAATTTTATCAATTTCGGGCGAATCAACATTTATTTTGACATAAGAAACCTTAACTATATTATCTTTTAACTCAAAATTATTCTTGTTCTTATTATAATATTCTTCTATTTCTTCCTCTGTTACAACGGTATCCAGCCTTTGCTCAATCAATATTGTTTCATATTTATAAATAATAAGCGAATTACGATAATCTTCCAATTGCTTTGAAAAGTCTTTTTGTTCGCTGGTCAGGTTTTTTTCGGCATGCTTGAGAAGCAACTTTTGCCGAATCCAATTATTGATGAAATTTTGAGATAAAATCAAACTATCTTTGGCCGAAACACCGGGAAAAATTATGCCGTCCAATTCTGATGCATAAAGATATTCATCGCCAACACGAGCAAGAATTTCTTCAGAATCGTTTCTTAAACCCGATCGGCAAGCAAGCAAAAACAATACGAAAAAGAGCATCCACTCAAAGGAAGGAAAATGCAAATCTCTCGCAAAGTTGCCAAGATGCCAGGTCATTTATTTGGTTATTTGATTTAGACTGAATTACTCATAAAATCTCACGCAATTCCAAAAATTTTCGGAAGCTAAGTTGCAAAGAAAATTGAAATTGGAAATTAGAAATTTACATTCTACTACACTCATTATTAATTAACAAGTAGCGTAATCACCTAATTTCCAATTTCTAATTTCAAACCGTAAACTCTTATTCTAATTTTGAAAAAACTTTTTTATTGATCTTAACATTATATTTTTCTTTCAATAATTTTATCCATTCAGCCTCAAGATAGTTTTGATAATCGGCAATAATTAAGCCTCTTGCTTCATTCATTTTTTTAATCTGGGGTGGCAATACTTCACGAACAAGTACGAAACTCAACTCTTCATCATTGATAATATCCTTTGAATTGCCAACTTCCCATTCAATAGAATCAATTATCTTATTATCATCCCTTAAGAACTTATCTGATTGAATCACAACATTTGTTATTGAATCATTATTGTATAAAAGTAAAATTTCGTTGTCAGAAACACCTTCGTTTACTTTTGCCTGTACATCATCAACAATTTCCGAGTCTCTGATAGTATAAACAGAAGCATCCAGCCTTTCGTCCCACATATAATTATTTTTGTTTTCGTTATAGAATTCTTTTAGACCCGTAGTGTCTTTTATGGCTTTCGACCAAACTTTTTCATCGGTTAATTCAAATAATAAAATCCCATCACGATATTCTTTCATCAGCAGATCAAATTCAGGGAAAATTTCTTCGAGGTGAGAATCATAATAATCAAGACAAGTTTCATTAACAACTTTATTATATTCTTTATTAACATAAATATCAATTGCACTCCTGGTTTGATTTTTCTGATTATCAAACAAATAGCTTGCAAAATCTTTCTGCGAATATTTTATATCACCAATTTTGAAAAGGACTTTTTCTAAACCATCGGCATTTGAAATTTCCCATTTTCCAATTAAAATTGAAGAATCGACAACAGTGTAGAAAGAGTTTTTTGCTTTTGAATATTCTTTGAATTTAAAATCCTTTTTAATTTTCTCAACAATAATATCTTTACTTTTTTCGGCACGGGAATCTTTGAGTACTTTTTTCTTTAATTCTTCTTTAATTTCATCATAAGTTTTAATAGGTTTTTTTCCTTTAAGCTGTACGATGTGCCATCCGTAAGCAGTCAATAATGGTTTTGAAATATCTCCGCTATCGCTTAATTGATAAACTATTTCGATGAATTCGGGAACCATACGATTTACACCGAACCAGGGTAATATTCCACCTTGCTTAGCAGATCCTTTATCTTCGGAATATTCTGCAACAGCGTCATTATAAGCTTTGCCGTCAAGGATTTCCTGATAAACTTTATTAGCTTTTTTCTCCACTCTCGCCGAATCAGCTGCAGTTGCATTTTGTGGGATCATAAAATAAATATGAGAAACCTGAGCTTGTCCCATAGCATTTTTCTTATCGGTTAATTTAATTATATGGTAACCGAATTGTGTACGAACCGGCAAAGTAATATCGCCAATTTCAGAATTATAAGCTCCACTTTCAAAAGGATAAACCATATCGAAAACAGAAAAATAGCCTAAATCACCCCTGTTTCCATGCATAAACGGACGCCTTCCGGTTGCTTCACGATCTCTTGCCGAAGGATCTTCGGACATTTCAACTGCCAAATCCCCGAAATCTTCACCATTCATTATTCTGCTACGAAGATCAATTAATTTATTATAAGCCACCAAAGTGTCTGCGGGCGAGGCATTTTCATCAATTTTAATTAAAATATGGCTTGCCCTGACGTCTTTTTGCTTTCTGCCCCAGGCTTCGGCAAAAAGGTCTTCGTTAATACTTTCCTCAACAAAATAGGGTTTGATAAGTTGCTCACGATAACCATCCAATTCACTGATAAATGCAGAATTTGTATCCATGCGAAGATCTAAAGCTTCCTTTACTTTTAATTTAAAATTAATGTAAAGATCAAGGTATTCTTCCATTGTTTTTTTATCAATCACATCACCCTGAGAATTGCTTTTTTCATACACATTAATGAATTCTCCCACTGTGACATTTTCATCACCAATGTTTAATAAAACTTTTTTATTTTGAGCTGATGAACTATTTGAAACCAACATGCTTATAGAAAGCAATAAAACCAAGATTAAAGTACTTTTAAAAGTACTTTTAAAAATTTGAAACATACTTAAGATTATTTAATTAACATTATTATTTGTGTCATTTTTATTTCCCTGAAATCAGGAAATTAATTATATACCTGTTTTTTATTATTCTTAAGAAAGCTTACCCATTATCGTGTTGAATAATTTGGAGCTTCTCTTGTTATTGAAATATCGTGAGGATGACTTTCTACCATTCCTGCCGATGTAATTTTTATAAATTTTGCTTTTTGCAGAGTTTCAATATTTTGAGCACCTGCATAACCCATTCCTGCCCTTAAACCACCAATCATTTGATGAATTATTTCGGATAATGTTCCTTTATATGGAACTCTTCCAACTATGCCCTCGGGAACCAATTTGTTAATATCGTCTTCAACATCCTGAAAATAACGATCTTTCGAGCCTTTTTGCATAGCTTCAATTGAACCCATTCCACGATAGGTTTTAAACTTACGGCCTTCGAAAATTATTGTTTCGCCCGGCGATTCATCAACACCTGCAAACAAAGAACCGGCCATAATGGTATTTGCTCCTGCAGCAATAGCTTTTACAATATCGCCTGTAAATCTTATTCCTCCATCGGCAATTATCGGAATTCCACTGCCTTTCAAAGCATTTGAAACATTATAAATTGCTGTAAGTTGAGGGACACCTATGCCTGCAATTACTCTTGTTGTGCAAATTGACCCCGGCCCAATCCCAACTTTCACGGCATCGGCACCGATTTTTGCTAAATCCAAAGCCGCTCGTGCGGTAGCAATATTTCCGATAATCAATTCAACTTTGGGATAACGCATTTTGATTTTTTTAGAAATCTCAATAACGCTTTTCGTATGTCCGTGAGCAGTATCAACAACTAAAGCATCAACCCCGGCTTTTACAAGTGCATCAACTCTTTCCAATGTGTTTTCGGCAATCCCAACAGCAGATGCAACACGAAGCCTGCCACGACTGTCTTTCTCGGCATTAGGCCTGGCTAGTATTTTTATTATATCCTTATAAGTAATTAAACCTATGAGTTTATTTTTTTCGTCAACAACAGGAAGTTTTTCAATACGATACTTTTGTAAAATCTCGGCAGCTTTTTCAAAATCGGTAAATTCGGTTGTTGTAACAAGATTTTCATTAGTCATAACCTCGTCGATAGGACGATTGATGTTTTTTTCAAATCGCAAATCACGGTTTGTTACAATTCCAACAAGTTCGTTGTTGTTATTTACAACCGGAATACCCCCGATATTAAATTCTTTCATAATCCCGAAAGCATCTTCAACTATGCTGTCTTTATGCAAAGTGATCGGGTCTAAAATCATTCCGTTTTCGGCACGTTTTACCTTTTTAACCTCATTTGCCTGTTCGGCAATAGTCATATTTTTATGGATCACACCGATGCCACCTTCCTGAGCAATAGCAATCGCCATAGTTGAATCGGTTACCGTATCCATTGCTGCCGAAACTATAGGGATGTTGACTCTAATCTTTCGCGTAAACTGAGAAGAAATATCAACATCGCGTGGTAAAACTTGCGAAAATGCGGGTTCAATCAATACATCATCATAAGTTAAACCCTCGCCCGAAAATTTTTCTTTATTCAAAAGCATTAGTGCATTTTTTTTAAGCTGCAAATGTATAAAAATTTGACATTAGTTTTTATTAAAATTTGTTAAAGGAAAAAAATGGAGGATGGAAGACAGAAGTCGGGAGACGGAAGTCGGAAGTCGGGAGACGGAAGACAGAAGTCAGGAGACGGAAGACAGAAGTCGGGAGACGGAAGTCGGAAGTCGGGAGACGGAAGTCGGAAGTCGGGAGATGGAAGACCGAAGTCGGAAGATGGAAGACCGAAGTCGGAAGACTGAAGACCGGAGACTCAACTCCCGGCTTCCAGTTGCCTATTTTATGTTTTTACTTTTTTAAATTTTATTTTTTTGAAACGAGAATTTTAATAATTTTATCAAAAAAATCACAATGAATATTAAAATACGAGAATTTATTATTTCTGATTATCACGTAATTATTGAATTATGGAAAGAGGCTAAATTGCCATATAAACAAAAGGGCCGTGATAGCCTGAAAAACATTAAAAAGGAATTGCTAAAAGGATGTTGTGTTTTTCTTGTAGCTGTTGATGAAAATAAAATTGTTGGTACTGTTTTTGGAACCAATGACGGCCGAAAAGGATGGATAAACCGTTTAGCTGTTAAATCTGAATATAAAGGAAGGGGAATTGCAAGACAATTAGTTGAAGAAGTTGAAAAAAGATTTAATGATCTTGGAATTGGCATTATTGCCTGTTTGATTGAAGATGATAATCAGGATTCTTTGAAAGTGTTTTCAAAATTTGAATATTCTGAATTTGCAGGAATGCATTATCTGACAAAGAGAAAACATCCTGATGTTTGACGCAGATTTTCGCGGAAAAACGCTGATAAATAATAAAAAATATTATCCGAATAAATCTGTAGTAATCTGCATCTAAAAAATATTCAATATTTTGAATTAAATAGAATTGAACAATCCTGATTAAAATACATAAAACTATTATTTATCCCCCAAAAATGTTACACACTTAAATTTTTTGATACCTTTGACTGATATTAAAATTAATTACATAATGCCGCAAAACAAACAAAAAAAAATAGCAATAATAGGTTTCGGGGCTGCCGCAATTGGATTTATTGAAAAGATAAAACACTCAGGATACGAAGTTCATGTGTTTGAAAAAAGCAAAGATATTTATTCTTCAAGTATTTCAGGAATACGAGCAGATGGAAAACTTTTTGTTTCAAAGGAAATGGGAGGCGACCTTGATATTGACATAATTATGCAAAAACAACTTGTCGATTATTATATCAACCACACCGAAAACGGAAATGTTGAAAGAGGAAGTTCATTTACAAATTCCGATTATTATAAAACTTTTTATCAAAAAGGATTTCAACCTGTTTCTTCCGATTTTTTTCACCTCGGGACCGATCAATTAAAAGAGGTTCTTTTTAATATTTTTTCTGCTTTTCAAAAATATAAAAACATACATTTTCATTTTGAGAAAAATATTACGAATATTGAAATCATTAATGATCATGTAACAATTAACGATAGCGATGTTTTTGATTATGCCATTGTTTGTGTTGGAAGAAGCGGGCATAAACTCACAAAAAGTATTACAAAAAAGTATCCTCAACTTATACTCGACAGCACAAAAGTTGATCTGGGAATTCGCTATGAACTTCCAAATCATATTGTTGAAGATTTGAATAAAGAGATGTATGAATTTAAAGTAAAATATAAAAGCAAAACAGGATATATAGTTCGTACATTTTGTAATAATCCGTCGGGTTATGTGGTTACCGAAAATTATGGTGATTTTGTGACTGTCAACGGACATTCCAAATTGAAATCAAAAAGTAAAAACACTAATTTTGCAATACTTACAACCGTAAAACTTACAGAACCTTTTAACGATCCTATCGGGTATGGTTCATATATTGCGCAACTTACAAATTTATTAGCAGGGAAAGGAAAATTGATCCTTCAAACTTATGATCATTTTTTAAATTCGAGGCGAACTAAACATTTATATCGTGTACAACCAACCTTAGGGCCTGATAATTTTATTCTGGGAGATATTAATCTCGCCTATCCCCGACGAATTATCGAAAGTATTATTGATTTTATTGAAAGCCTTAATGAAATAATTCCAGGTGTGGCAAATCCCGACAATCTTGTTTATGCTCCTGAAATCAAATTTTATTCAAACACTATCGACAACAGCAAATTTCACCACCTGAAATTTATTGGTGATTGCTCAGGACATACCAGGTCAATTATTTATGCAACCGCTCATGGGTATATTACAGCTGAGAATATAATTAAGAATGGATTGGGGTAAATAAAAAATATTTTAATGTGTTATGGATATTATTGAATATATTATATCTTTGAGTAACTCTGTGTTTTCTTTGTGTAACTCTGTGACACAGCTATTACACAAAGAACCACAAAGAAAACACTAAGTTTCACAGAGAAAAAAGATTAATAAACTGATTTCAGACATCAAAATATTACTTAGCCCGAAAATGAGCATTTAATTTTATTATCAATACTAAAAAACAAAATATCATGAAAACAAAAATTTCAATTTTCCTTCTATTAATTTTCTTGATTGCTTCACAAAATCTTGAAGCGAATAAAAAGAAAGATAAAAACAAACAAGCCAATGATACTATTAAATCAAGTGTCGTAAGCGGATTAAAATTTAGAAGTATTGGCCCGGCTTTAGCATCAGGCCGAATTGCCGATTTTGCCGTAAATCCGGATAACCCAAGTGAATACTATGTTGCAGTTGCTTCTGGAAATGTTTGGAAAACAACAAATTCAGGTACAACATGGAACCCCATATTCGATAATTACGGTTCTTATTCTACCGGATGTATCACTATTGACCCTAACAATCATAACGTTGTATGGCTTGGTACCGGTGAGAACACTCATCAGCGTGCACTTGGTTATGGTGATGGAGTTTATAAAACAGTTGACGGTGGAAAGAAATGGAAAAATATGGGCCTTAAAGAATCAAGGCAAATTGGTGAGATCATTGTTGATCCGCGAAATTCAGATGTAGTTTATGTTGCGGCCGAGGGCTCAGCCTGGGGGCCCGGGGGCGAAAGAGGGCTTTACAAAACCACCGATAGAGGTAAATCATGGGAGAAAGTTCTTGAGATAAGCGAACATACCGGAATCAATTCATTGGTAATGGATCCACGGAATCCCGATGTTCTTTACGCAGCTGCAGAACAAAGAAGAAGGCATGTCCATACAAAAATCGGTGGAGGTCCCGAATCGGCAATTCATAAAACCACCGATGGCGGAAAAACATGGCGAAAGTTAAAATCAGGATTACCGGGTGGAGATGTTGGTGGAATCGGTTTGGCCATTTCACCTGTTAATCCCGATTACGTTTACGCAATAATTGAAGCGGCAGGAAAATCAGGCGGGTTCTACAGATCAACCGACAGAGGTGAATCATGGAAAAAAATGAGTGATCACAGCAGTAGCGGTCAATATTATACCGAAATTTATTGCGATCCGATAAATGTTGATAAGGTGTATTCGGTTGAAACAATATCTCGTGTTACCGATGATGGTGGAAAAACCTGGACACGGCTTGGAAATAATAAACGACATGTTGATGATCATGCACTTTGGATTGACCCTGACGACACAAAACATTTTTTAATAGGTAGCGACGGAGGCATTTACGAAACTTTTGATGGTGGAAAAAATTATCTCTATAAATCAAATCTTCCCGTAACTCAATATTATCGCGTTGCTGTTGACAATTCCGAACCGTTTTATTGGGTTTATGGTGGCACACAGGATAACAGTAGCATGGGTGGCCCTTCGCAAAGCCTCAGTTCCGAGGGTGTTACAAGTTCAGATTGGATAATTACTCTCGGTGGTGACGGATTTTGGCAAGCAATTGACCCCGAAAATCCCGATATTATTTATTCCGAATACCAATATGGAAATATTTCCAGATACGATAAAAAAAGCGGAGAATCTTTATCAATCAAACCTCAACCTGGAAAGGATGAGGATACTTACAAATGGAACTGGAATACTCCTTTCATTATTAGCCCTCATTCAAATACGAGGCTTTATATTGCAGCAAATAAAGTTTTTAAAAGTAACGACAGAGGGCATTCATGGGAAGTTATTAGTGATGACCTCACAACAAAAACCGACCGAAATACCTGGCCTGTAATGGATAGATATTGGGGCGTTGATGCTGTTGTAAAAGACGTTTCAACTTCTCTTTACGGAACAATAATTTCATTAGCAGAATCAACTGTTAAAGAAGGCCTGATCTATGCAGGAACCGATGATGGATTAATTCAGGTAACGGAAGACGATGGCAAAACATGGACAAAAATTGATAAATTCCCCGGTATTCCCGAATACACTTATGTTAGTGATATTTTACCATCAAAATTTGATGAAAATATTGTTTATGTTTCTTTCGATAACCTTAAACGTGATGATTTCAAACCTTATGTTTTGAAAAGTGAGGACAAAGGAAAAACATGGAAATCAATTTCATCAAACCTTCCTGAAAACGGTACGGTTCATACTTTACAACAAGATTTTGTAAATCCGGCGTTACTTTTTGCCGGAACCGAATTCGGTGTGTTTTTCAGCGTTGACGATGGAAAAATCTGGACACAGCTTAAGTCGGGAATTCCAACTATTAAAGTAACCGACATAACAATTCAGGAAAGAGAAAACGATCTTGTTCTTTCAACATTCGGCCGTGGATTTTACATTCTTGACGATTATTCGCCTTTAAGGGAAATCAATAAAGAATTTCTTGAAAAAGAAGCATATATTTTCCCAATTGACGAAGCTTTAATGTATGTTCAAAAAAGAGGAAAATACGGACAAGGCTCAACCCGGTACACTGCCAAAAATCCTGATTTCGGAGCTACTTTTACTTATTACATCAAAGAATCCCCAAAAACTCTTAAACAGCAAAGAAAAGAAAAAGAAAAAAAATTAATTAAAGATAAAAAACCAATTCCTATCCCAACTATGGATGAGCTTCGTGCCGAAGAAAATGAAGTAACCCCATATTTGATTTTTACAATTACGGATGAAGCCGGTAATGACATAAGAAAAATTCATAAAAAAATCTCAAAAGGTATCAACCGGACTTCATGGAATCTTAGATATCCGGGAGTTCATCCGATACGGCTTAAAAACAAAAAATTTGATCCGACTGCTTCCGAAGGTGATTTTATGTATGTTTTGCCCGGAAAATATAATGTTTCGCTTGCTCAATGTGTTAGAGGTGAAGTGACCGAACTTGTCGCCCCCGTTGAATTTGAAGCTATTGTTTTAAATAATACAACTTTACCGGCTACTGACAGAAAAGAATTGGTTGCCTTTCAGAAAAAAGTTTCCAAATTGATTAAAGCAATCAGAGGTGCAAATAGTTTGTCAAACGATTTGATGGAAAAAACTCAATTTATTAAACAAGCCATATTAAAAAGCCCCGATGTCAGTCCGGATCTAATGAAAAAAGCAAATAAAATTGAATCTGAACTTGATGAAATTCTCTGGAATTTTTCAGGGCAACAACCAAAAGCAAGCCGGGAAGAAAACTGGCCTGCAAAACCTTCAATCAACGAGAGGTTAAACTCTATGGTTTATGCCCACTGGAGATCGACTTCATCTGTTACAAAAACACAAAAAGACACTTATGAGATTATTTCTGAAGAATTTCCTCCATTACTCGAAAAATTAAAAGAAATTAATAATGTGAAATTGAAAAATCTTGAGAAAGAATTAGAAAAAGCAGGGGTGCCTTATACTCCGGGAAGGGTTCCGGAATGGTCGAATGAGTAGAGGCGTTGCATGCAACGTCTCTACATTTTGCAACGATGGGCATTGCTGTACAGACAAGGCATTCCTTGTCTGTACGTTATGCCGCGATCTGTTTGGGGATGTTTTATTTTTTCAAAATGTAGGAGAGAAGTATTGTAATAAAAGGCAAAATATAAATTTTGTTTTGAAAATAAAAACAAGACAGGTGAACTTCATTCATCCATTCACTCATTCACACATTCATTCATTCCTCGGATCAGCCTTTATCGGCAACTTTGCCATTTTTTCAACTTCTATGCTTGGAAAACCAAATTCCTGAACAATTTTTCCATAGATCAGATAAACACCATTTCCACGGAAAGGATATTTTTTTAAGCTTTGTGGAAAATGTACGGTGTCGAGAAACTCACCCTGATAATCGAGAAAAGTACCGAAGTGCATATATTCCTTTCTTACCGTCCTAACATATTTTATTGTAACCAAATGCCCAACCATCCTTATTTTCTTTCCAACATTATTGATCAAATCTTTTGCAAACAACTCGCCGCGAAATTTTGTTTTCAGCAAATCAAAAAACGACATACTTACCGGAAATCCTAATAATTCGACCTCATCATAAGCATCTTCAATTTTATTATTTTCAAGCTCGGGCAAAATGAATTTCTTTGACGGTAATTTGAACATTTTCATCGAAGGCGGTTGCTTAATTTTTTTTCCGAGAAACAAATGTGCATTCCATAATAAGTGAGCTTTTGAAATGCCGGTAAAACGAAAAGCATTTGTTTTTATTAAAATTATGATTTGTTCAATCCCGATATGAATTCTATCCAGAAAATCTTCAAGGCCTGTGAATTCACCATTTTCTATCCTTTCTGTTATAATTGATTTTGCAATTTTCGATTCGAGATTCGAGACGTGAACAAAGCCGATAAAAATATCTTTTCCAATAATTTTAGTATAAAAATCGGAAGTATTTACACAAGGTAGATTAATGACAGCACCACAACATTTCGCTTCGGAAAAATAAACCCAGCTATGATAGAAACCGCCAAAATTATTTATAACGGCAACCATAAATTCAAGCGGAAAATGAGCTTTGAGATATAAACTCTGGAAACTTTCAACCGCATAAGAGGCCGAATGAGCTTTTGAAAATGAATACGCTGCAAAGGATTCAATTTGCCGCCAGACTTCTTTTGTCAGTTCATCCGTGTATCCGTAATTTTTACAATTCTCGAAAAACTTCTGCACTATACTTTGAAACTCACTTTTTGCCCGAAACTTTCCGCTCATAGCCCGACGCAAAACATCTGCATCAGCCAGGTCGAGGCCCGCAAAATGATGACAAATTTTTAAAACATCTTCCTGATAAACCATCACCCCAAAAGTTTCTTTTAGGTGCTTTTCCATCACAGGGTGAAGATATTTAAAACCCTTAGGATTATGAAATCGCAAAATATATTGCCGCATCATTCCTGACCTTGCCACACCGGGCCGAATAATAGAACTTGCCGCTACAAGACTTAAATAATTATCGCAACGAAGCTTCTTTAGCAACCCACGCATGGCGGGGCTTTCAACATAAAAACATCCGTTGGTTTCGCCCTCTTTCAAAAGGTTTTTCACCTTTTCGTCATTTTTGAATTTCTCAACCTGATGAACATCAATTTTGATTTTCCGGTTTTTAAGAACTATTTCCGAGCATTCCTTAATATGCCCGATACCCCGCTGGCTGAGAATATCAAGTTTTTCGAAGCGAATTTCCTCGGCAACATACATATCCCATTGTGTTGTCGGGAAACCCTTTGGAGGCATATCCAAAGCTGTGTAATAATTTATGGGTTTTTCCGAGATCAATATTCCTCCTGCATGAATACTTCTTATGTTCGGAAAATCAAGCATAAGCCCGGCAAGTGAATGAATTGTTTTGGTAATAATATTTTTATTGATCTCTTTCTCGAGGTATTTTATTAGATCATCAATCTCATTTTTTGGCAAGCCGTGAACTTTTCCAAGCTCCCTGTAAATTGATTTTCCTTTAAAAGTAGAAATAGCACCGAGCAAAGCAGTATGTTTGCGGCCGTAACGCTTGAAAATATAATCCTGTACCTCGCTCCTTTCCCGCCACGAATAATCTATATCAAAATCCGGTGGACTCGTACGTTTTGGATTTATGAAACGCTCAAAATAAAGGTCAAGTTCAATCGGATCAACATCCGTAATTTTCAGGCAATAGGCAACAATGCTGTTTGCACCGCTACCTCGCCCGACATGATAAAATCCCCGCGACATTGAATAACGAATAATATCCCATGCAATTAAGAAATATGCCGAAAAACCAAGTTTGTCAATAATTTGTAATTCCTTTTCGATACGCAGGCGGGCTTCATTATTTTGTTTTCCATAGCGATACTGCAAACCGTCGAGGGCAAGTTTTTCCAAAAGAATTTTATCATCGTAGCTGCTGCCCGTAAATGTGCGTTTATTTTTGGGGGTTTCGTAATTAAATTCAATACCCGAAAGTTCTATAAGTTTTTCGGTATTTTGAATTATTTTCGGATAATATTCAAAGGCTTCACGAAGTTTTGCGGGAGGTAGCATAATATCATCGGGTGAAGCAAATTGCCCGGGCTGCAAGCGGCTTAAAAGAATATTATTATCAATTGCTCTCAGGTTTTTATGCAAAACAAAATCGCTTTCATCTGCAAAAGAAACCGGCTGCCTAATCAGAAGTTTTTCCTGCCGGTATTTTAAATCGGAAGAAAACAATTTCCTGACTTCATTCGGCCGTATTCCAACAAATTCGTTCTCTTTAAGTTCTCCTGCTTCTTTTTCACCAAAAGGATAAATAATAAACACATTATTAAATCCGGGTGCGTGATCGGGAAATTTCTTTTTCAAAATATTATGCTCCGAAACACATTCGTTTATCTCACGGAAACCTTCATTATTTTTTGCAAGGGCAGTGAACAAATGTTTGTTTTTATTTCTGAAATCAATTCCGGCAATTGGTTTGATATTATTTTTATTACAAGTTTTAACAAAATCAAGTATTCCCGTCGAATTATTAATATCCGTAAGACTCAAAGCACTAAGCCCAATTTCTTTGGCTTTTTCAACGAGCTTTTCAATCGACATCGTTCCGTATCGCAGACTATAATATGAGTGTGAGTTCAGGTACATTTTTCAATAATAAGTGTTTGCAAGAAAACGTCAATAACTGCGTTATGCTCATCTTAAAACTCAGTCGATTACATCAGTAAACTCTTGAGTTTTAAGATTTCGCAAGCCTTGTTCATGACGTTTTCTTATCAAACACTGAGTTTTCATACAAAGACAAATTATCAAAACGATTAGAATCTAATCAAAATCGCAGATACAAGATAAGGTTGTTTTGGGAAAAATAAAAGAAAAAATAGTATCTTTGTTTAAAAAATTATGTATGGAATTTGAATGGGATGAAATAAAAAATTCAAAAAACATTGAAAAACACAGTATTGATTTTTCAGATGTGGTAAGTGTTTTTCAACATCCGATTATTAGAAAGAAATCTACAAAAATTGATTATGGAGAGAAAAGATGGATAGCTATAGGACAATTGATGAATTTTTGTATTGTTATTATTTATACAATTCGAGATAAAAAGATTCGACTAATTTCTGCAAGAAAAGCTAATAAAAAAGAAAGGAAAATATATTATGAAAACATCAAGTAAAACAAATTGGAATAAGCTAAAAAATTTAACAGATTCTAAAATTGATTATTCAGATATATCTGAAACAAATTCAGAATTTTGGTCTGACGCTGAAATAATATTACCTCAGAACAAAGTTGATTTAAAAATCAAAGTAGATGAGGATATTGCCATTTGGCTAAAACAATTTGGGGAGAAGTACAATAATACTGTAAACAGAATTTTGCGGTCACATTTTTCAACGTATAAACAATTAATAAAAAAACAGCACACAACTTGATACTAATATATCGGAATTTGTTATTGATAAAATTACAGATATTTAGCAAAAATAAAGAAAGAAAAGTAATTATAGTAAATCATAAAAACGATTAGAATCTAATCAAAATCGCAGATACAAGATAAGGTTGTTTTGGGAAAAATAAAAGAAAATTTTTTATTAAACTAAGTTCCGGGCTTAAAAATCCTCTCTATTCTTTCCTTCATTTTAAAATAATGTGAGCCTTTCCAGTAAATCTTACCACAATCCAAACATTTGTAAAATTCACGGTAGTATTTTGCTGTTTTTGGCGGAATCACAGTTAAGGCCGATTCTTTGTCAGTCGATTCAATAATTCCATTGCAAATGATACATCTGTGGAAAGGATTGATCTGTCTGAACAATTCAAATCTTTGTAATACTTCAATTGCTTGTTTTGATGGCTGTTCCGATCTCAAACAATAAGCATGTGTTACTGATTTGTTTTTCAAAATACCACAGCCACGTGTTAAAATAATACGCTTTTCTGTTTTTGATATGTTGATGATAGTAGTATCCTCATAATCATTTTTATACATTGTATCAAAACCTAACATTCGTAAAATTTTGGAGAGTTTGCCAAGATGTACATCCAAAATAAATTTAATGTTGCGTAAAGGTTTTTCCCTTAGTCTGATTATTGGAGAAACGTCTAAAGTCTCAAAAACAGGATAAACCGAAATTTGATCTCCGTTTTTCAAATGATAATCAAATCCAACCGAAACGCCGTTTGCAAGTATCAGTTCAACTTCGGTATGTGGGACACCGAGATTTTCAATAACATGTTTGATTGTCGGTTTCTCGCTGAACCGGTAAAGGAATGTTTTTTTCTTTTTCCCCGGATCAAGAAAATCGTTTAGCTCTTCGTAAAAACGTAATTGTGCTATTTTTATCTGCATAAAATACGGAGACATTTTAAAATAATTTACTCCCTTTACAAAAATACGAAATTGTCCGATTGTAATTAATAATAATTGTTTAACGAAAACGGTCAACCTTATTTAGGGATAGACATTGTATCCAGAATCCAACATCCAGAATCCAATTTCCATATCACCCCACTCCTACTGCCCTTTTCACCGAAGCCGATCCATATCTAAGGCGAATCTTATCCATCGCCTGATAAAGCCTGGTCATTTCGGGTGTATCTTCAAACAAATTCAATTGCTGCATACCTCCGACAAGATGACTTAATTTAACTCCTATTAATCTGATAAGCATTCTTCTCTGATAAAGTCTTTCGAAAAGTTCTTTAGCTGTTTTTATCAAAAGATGATCGAAAGAAGTATAAGGAATATGTTTTTGCAAGGTGTGAGTATCAAAATTGGAATACCTGATCTTTACGCTGATGCATGAAGTTAGTTTTTGTTTTTTTCTCAACTGAAAAGCAATTCGTTCGACCATGGAAACAATAATATCATTCAAAGCTGCAACATCAGTCGTGTCAATTTCAAAAGTCCGCTCGGTGCTTATTGATTTTCTTTCGGAGTAAGGCTTCACAGGTGTCAGGTCAATTCCGTTTGCTTTCTCCCAAATTATTATCCCGTTTTTCCCCATCAACCTTTCCATCATTTCGACGGGAATATTGCTTAGCGTTTCAATTTTCGCAATTCCCATCGAACGCAAAACATGATAAGTTTTTTTTCCTATCATCGGTATTTTTCTTATCGACAAAGGCGAGAGAAAAGGCGTAATGTAACTTTCGGGAACTTGTAATTCACCATTTGGTTTTGCCTCTCCGGTGGCAATTTTCGATACGGTTTTATTTATCGACAATCCGAAAGAAATTGGCAAACCGGTATTTTTAATTATTGCTTCCCGTAATTCCTTTGTCCATTTCAGGCAACCGAAAAACTTATCCATACCCGTAATATCAAGATAATGCTCATCAATAGAAGCCTTTTCGCAAAGAGGAGCCTTTTCGGAAATTATTTCGGTGACAATTTTTGAGTATTTACTGTATTGATCCATATCGCCACGAATTATAATGGCTTCATTGCATAATGTCCGGGCAAGTTTCATCGGCATAGCCGAGCTAACACCAAACTGCCTTGCTTCATAACTGCAACTTGACACCACTCCCCTATCGGATGTACCGCCAATAATTATGGGTTTTCCTTTTAAGTCGCTGTTCAACAAACGCTCAACAGAAACAAAAAACGAATCAAGGTCGAAGTGGACTATGTTTCGGTTCGGGTTATTTATGTTTCTTAACTTCATGATTGAATTTTTGAATTATGTGTTTACAGGGTATAAAGGGAATAAGGGAAATATGGGATATAAGGTTCAAAGGGAACCCTAACGAAGCACGAAAAAACAAATGTCTAAAAATATATAAAAATTTTCATCCCTTTTGTCATTTCCTCTATATCCCTTATACCTTTATACCTTTATACTTCTATACCCATTCCTTAAAAATTTCATTTGATTAATCGTCTCATTTTCAATAACAATTTTATTACTAATAAAAAATTTTACTTTTTTTTGCCATTTGTAAATTTTTTATTATACCTTTGATTAGTTTTTAATCATTTTTTTGATTACAATATAGTCATTTTTTAAAAAGAAAGAAGAAAAAAACAAAAACAAATGTCAAAATTTAGTACAAACATCAAATTACTCAGAAAGCGAAAAGGCCGCACACAAGACGATATTGCCTTTACTTTAAATATGAAACGCTCAACATTAAGCGGGTACGAAAATAAAATAGCCCAACCCGGCATTAATGTTTTAATTGCTTTTTCGGATTACTTTAATATTGCAATAGATACTTTGTTGAGAGTAAACCTGGAAGAATTAAGAGAAAGTCAGCTTTCGCAAATCGAAAAAGGCTACGATGTTTACATAAAAGGTAGTAATTTAAGAGTACTTGCCACGACTGTAAACAACGACAACGAGGAAAATATCGAATTAGTCAGCGAGAAAGCAAGAGCAGGCTATGCCTCAGGATTTGCTGATCCTGAGTACATAAAAATACTACCAACTTTTCATCTGCCTTTTCTCTCGAAACAAAAAAAATACAGAACATTTCAGATAAGCGGTGATTCGATGTTACCGATCCCCGACAATTCGTTTGTAACAGGTGAATTTATTCAAAACTGGAATAATATTCGCAATCACCATGCATATATTATTATTACAATTGAAGACGGTGTTGTTTTTAAAGTCGTTGAAAACAAGATCATGAGCGAAAAAAAATTCACACTTCATTCCCTCAACTCCCTGTACGATCCTTTTGATATCGCAGTAACAGAAATAAAGGAAGTCTGGAAATTTGTGAATTATATCAGTTCGGAAATGCCTGAAGCAAATCAGGAAAAAGATGACCTGATAAAAACAGTTCAATCTTTAAAAAAAGAAGTCAGGGAGATACAAATGAAGATGCAATTATAGATGTATGCAATCATTGATGTTGAAACAACGGGACTGAGTTCAAAAAATGAAAAGATCACCGAAATTGCCATAATAATCCATGATGGTGAAAAAATAATTGATGAATTCTCAAGCCTTATAAATCCGGAAAAAACTATTCCTTACAAAATTACGATGCTTACTGGCATCAATAATAAAATGATTGCCGAAGCACCAAGGTTTCCCGAACTTGCAAAAAAAATTATAGAACTTACCGAAGGAAAAATCATAGTTGGCCATAATGTTGCTTTCGATTATAATTTTATTAAAAGTGAGTATTCCAGGCTTTTTTATGAATTTAAAAGAAAAACACTTTGCACAGTAAAACTCTCGCGAAAATTACTTCCCGGCTACAGATCGTATAGTTTGAGAAATCTTTGCAAATCTCTTAATATCAAAAATAACAGTATCCACCGAGCTTATGGCGATGCAAAAGCAACTGCTCAGATTTTCGAAATTTTGTATAAAATTGATAACAATCTTTCCGAAATTTCTCTTCGTGGACTTAACACAAATTTAAATAAAGAAATTATAGACGAGCTACCTGAAAAAGCAGGGGTTTATTATTTTTTCAATGAAGACAAAAAACTTATTTACATCGGGAAAAGCAAAAATATTCGTTCCAGGGTTTTGTCGCATTTAAGTAATAATTCGACCAAAAAAGCAGTTGATATGAAAACTAATATTGCTGATATTGATTTTGAACTTACAGGCAGTGAACTTGTGGCATTATTAAAAGAATCGGACGAAATTAAAGAATACAAACCTGTTTATAATCGTTCGCAACGACGCTCGGTATTTCCTTACGGCTTATTTTCATACTATAATGAAAATGGATATTTATGTTTGAAAGTCGAAAAAATCAGAGATGAAATTCCATTAACTTCTTTTTCGTCGGCAGTTGAAGGAAAGGAGAAATTATTTCGTTTGACGGAAGAGTACTCACTTTGTCAAAAATTATGTGGTTTATATAAAACAAAAGGCTGTTGTTTTCATTATCAAATCAGGCAATGTAACGGAGCTTGCATAGGAAAAGAGAAAACGGAAGATTATAATAAAAGAGTAAAAGAAGCCATTTCTGCTTATATTTTTGATAAGGAAAGTTTTTTTATAATTGACGAAGGCCGTAATCTGTTTGAAAAATCTGTAATTAAAGTTGAAAATGGGAAATATATCGGTTATGGCTTTTTAGATTCAGATATTCAAAATAATAACATTGAAATACTTCATGATTGCATTAAATCCTACAAAAGCAATCGTGACGTGCAACAAATTTTAAAGTCCTATCTTAAAAGAAAAAGAGCAGAACAGATAATTTCTTTCTAAAACATTTAATTTTTTTTTCAAAAAAACACATGATATATGTTTATATTTTGTACATTTGACCAAATGTTCAATCAAAAAACTCATATCTCTATATGATTTATAGCGGGTATAAAAATGTAAAAACCACAAACCTGTCCACAGTAATACAATTGAAGGCGGGTTCACAGATAAATGAAATATTAATTAAAATGATAAAGAAATGAAAAAACTAAACTATCTATCAGCATTAATTTTTTTGTTTTCGATATTGATCGGAACAAATATTAATGCTCAGGAGAAATTAAGTGCAAAGGAAATTGTTATCAAAGCCAATGACCTGGTGATGGGGAATTCAAGTATCAGCGAGATGAAAATGACTATTGTTCGCCCCGAGTGGTCGCGAGAGATATCAATGCAATCATGGTCAATCGGCACTGATTATTATATGATTTATATTACTGCTCCAGCGAGGGATCATGGCCAGGTTTTCATGAAACGTCTTGCAGATATGTGGAACTGGATGCCCTCGATTGACAGGATGATAAAAATTCCTCCTTCAATGATGATGTCATCGTGGATGGGTTCCGATTTTACGAATAACGACCTTATGAAACAAAATTCAATTATCGTCAATTATTCACATAAAATTATTGGTAACGATTCGATTGAAAACTACGACTGTTATAAAATAGAATTAACTCCTCTACCCGAAGCACCGGTTGTTTGGAATAAAGTGATTATGTGGATTGCGAAAAAACATTTTTATCAATTCAAAAGCGAATATTATGGTGATGATAATGTATTGGTAAATGTCGAAAAATGTTCAAATATTCAAAAAATGGGTGACCGCACAATTCCGACAAAACTGGAAATGATACCGGTTCAAAAAAAGGGACATAAAACGGTTTTAGACATAATTCATCAGGAATTTAATGTAAAAAGTGTTACCGAAGATTTCTTCTCACAGCAGATGATGAAACGTTTACGGCCAAGAGATTAATGTTTCCCGTAAAGACTTTATTTCCCGCAGATGACACAGATTCACGCAGAAAAAAATACAAATTATAAAGAAAAATGGAATAATGAATTTCTCACAATCAATTCAAAAAAAAGTAAAAAAAAATCAGCGTAAATCAGCGTAATCTGCGGGAAAAAGAAGAAAAAAATATAACGACAAAAAATTGGAATTATGAACGAAAACGATATTTCATATAAAATAAGAGGTGCAATATTTAAAATATACAATGCACTTGGCCCAGGTTTATTAGAGTCGGTTTATGTTGCGGCATTAGTTTTTGAACTCAATAAAGAAGGCTTAAAAGTGCAAAAAGAAGTCCCTGTACCTGTTTATTATGAAGATGAAAAATTAGATGTCGGTTTCCGTTTGGATTTACTGGTAGAAAACAAAGTGATTATTGAAGTAAAATCAATAGAAAATTTGACTGAAGTACACCACAAAATAGTATTAACTTACTTAAAACTCACAAAATTAAAACTTGCAATTCTGGTAAATTTCAATGTAGATAATATTACAAACGGAATATTTAGAAAAATAAACAAATTATGAAATATTTCCCGCAGATTTACGCAGAAAAAAATCAGCGATAATCTGCGAAATCTGCAGGAAACAAAAAAGAATATTAATTAATCAATCAAAAAATGGATACAATAATTAAAATTGCCTGGCGGGATTTGTGGCGCAACAAAAAACGAACCTTCATAACAATGGGTTCGATTATGTTGGCCGTTTTTCTTGCAATGTTTATGCGATCTATGCAAATCGGATCGTATAACAATATGATTCTTGCCGGTGTAACCGAAGTGGGTTATCTTCAAGTCCACGACGCTGGTTACTGGAATAACAAATCAATAAACAAATCATTTGTTTATACGGAAACCTTGAAAAAGAAAATTGAAAACACAGAAAATGTTTCCACTCTTATTCCCCGCCTTGAGTCATTTGCACTTGGTTCGTTTGTAAATCAAACAAAAGGAGTGTTTGTAATTGGAACCAATCCTGAAATTGAAGATCAACAAACTCATTTATCCCGAAAAATTGTCAAAGGGCGATATCTGAAAAAAAATGACACCGGAATTTTACTCGCAGAGAAATTGGCAAAATTCCTGAAAGCCGGTGTAAACGATACAATTGTTATACTCGGACAAGGTTATCAAGGAATTACAGCAGCTGGAAAATATCATGTTGTTGGGATTCTTAAGTTTCTTGATCAGGAACAAGACAATAAAATGGTTTATATGAGCCTTACAAATGCTCAAAACATGATCTCGCCTTATGTTCCTGATATTCTGAGCTCTCTGTCGGTAATGCTTGATAAGCCAAACAGAATGAAAGAAACGCAAGCTGAACTACAGAAAACACTTGGTAATAATTACGAAGTAATTACGTGGAGAAAAGTTCTAAGTGAAATGGTCCAAACCATTCAAGGTGATAATGCAGGCGGAATAATAATGTTATTAATACTTTATATAGTAGTTGGTTTTGGGATTTTCGGAACTGTATTAATGATGACACTCGAAAGAAAAAGGGAATTTGCGGTAATGGTTTCAGTTGGAATGCAACGCGGTAAACTTTCCCTTGTTATATTAATGGAAACCATTGTAATTGGATTACTTGGAGTTTTATGTGGTATTGCTGTGAGTCTCCCATTTTTAATTTATCTTCATTTTAATCCTATCGGAGTTACCGGTGAAATTGCCAATATGATGATACAATACAATATGACTCCTGCCATTCCATTTTCTTTAAAGGGATATATTTTCTTTAATCAGGGAATTACGGTATTAATTTTAGCACTTGTAGCATCACTTTATCCAATTATTATTATCAGCAGGTTTAAAATATTAAGTGCTCTTAGGGGCTAATAAAAAATATGAGTATTGTATGAATCTAATGGAAGTCGGAAGTCAGAAGTCAGAAGTCGGAAGTTGAGCTTTCATACTTTAGATTTTGAACTTAACACTAAATAAGAACAGCTATGAAATTTAAATTTGAAAGTCTAATTATTTGGCAAAGAGCAATGGATTTAGGAGAGGATATAAATAAGTTATCGGATAAATTTCCAAAAAAAGAAATTTACAATCTTTCTTCTCAAATTCGGAGAGCAGTAGATTCTATTGCATTAAATATATCAGAAGGATCAATTGGACAATCTAATCTGGAATTTAAGAAATTCATGGGATATTCAATCCGTTCACTTGCAGAAGTAGTTACATGCCTACATAAAGCTAAGAGACGAGAATATATAGTAGAACAAGAATTCAATAAGTATTATAATGATTCATTTAATTTGATGAATATGATGATAGCATTTAAAAGAAATATAAAATGAAAACAGGTCTCTTCGGACTCCTAAAAAAAATGCTAGCACAAATAAAAATAGAAATAAAAATAAATAATAATTAAAAAATTAAAACTATGATCTGGTCAATATCCTGGAGGAATGTCTGGAGAAATAAAATCAGAAGTTTGGCAATAATTCTTGCTGTGACTATTGGTTTGTTCGGGGGAATTTTTTCCTATGCTTTTATGATTGGAATGTCCGTTCAAAGAACCAATGCAGCCATAGAATATGAAATTTCCAACATTCAGATACATAATCCAAAATTCCTTCTAAACGAAGAAATAAATTTCACAATAAATAATCCGGATAAATTAATTCCAATTATTGAGAAAACTCCGGGTGTGAAAGCAGTTTGCACAAGAATTAAATGTCCCGGAATGGCAAGCACTGCCATAACAGGCACAGGAGTAGTGATTAATGGAGTAAATCCTGAAAAAGAAAAGCAGGTATCAAAGCTTTATACTAAACTCACTGCCGGGAAATATTTTGAAAAGGGAGATAAAATCCCTGTTGTAATAGGTCAAAAGCTTGCTAAGAAACTGAAGGCAAAAGTTGGTTCAAAGATAGTGGTTACGGTCGCAAACGTAAAAGGGATAATCACTTATGGGGCATACATTGTTATTGGAATTTATAAAACAGGTAATGATCCTTTTGATGTAGTCAATATTTTTGTTGAAAGCGAAGGCCTTTCCAAATTAATTAGTTTCGACAAAAGCAAGACATCCGAAATTGCTATTATCCTGAAAAATAATGATGACACAAAAAAAGTTGCCGATTTACTAAAAGTTAAGTTTAAAGACGAAATAAGTAAGGATAAAATCACTATTGAAACATGGGAACAAATACAACCTACACTTAATGCCATGACTTCAATGATGGACATAATGTCTTACATCTTTCTCATTATCATTCTAATTGCCCTTGCTTTTGGAATAGTTAACACAATGTTGATGGTTGTAATGGAAAGAGTAAGAGAATTGGGAATGCTAATGGCAATCGGAATGAATCATAAAAAGGTTTTCAGTATGATCATGCTTGAAACAATTTTTCTATCAGTAATCGGTGGAATTTTTGGTATTGTAGTAAGCATTTTTATTGTTAATTATTTTAATGTTCACGGCATTGATCTCGCGGTAGTTGGCGAGGGTTTTAACTCAATAGGATATAGTTCAATTGTTTATTTACAAGCAGATAATTTATTCTATATACAGGCAGGAATACTTGTAATTATTACAGCCATAATTTCATCAATTTATCCGGCATTTAAAGCCTTAAAACTTAATCCCGCAGAGGCGGTACGAGAAGATGCATAAGATAATGTTACCATTAAAAATATAATAGAAACAAAAAATAAAATACCATGGGAATCATAGATATTAAAAATTTACATAAAGTTTATACGGATACAAAAATTCCGGTTAAAGCTGTTAACGGTATAGACCTTAGTTTTCAGGAAGGTGAATTTACAGCAATTGTCGGGCCTTCCGGTTCGGGCAAAACCACATTTCTAAATATGGTAGGCGGATTGGATACTCCTACCGAAGGTGAAATAATAATCGACGGCATAAATATTAGTCATTTAAAATCCCGTCAATTGATTGACTACCGACTAAATCATATTGGCTTTGTTTTTCAGGCGTATAATTTAATTCCGGTTTTAACTGCAATTGAAAATGTTGCGTTTATAATGCAATTGCAGGGAAAATCAAAAACAGAAAGAAACAAACGAGCCAAAGAACTTCTTGATTCTGTTGGAATTGGCGACAAGATCAATAATCGCCCGGGCGACCTTTCCGGAGGGCAGCAACAAAGAGTTTCGGTGGCACGAGCCTTAGCCTCAAAACCAAAATTTATTCTTGCTGATGAACCCACCGCAAATCTTGATTCAAAGTCAACAAACGATTTATTGGATATGATGTTGAAAATGAATAAAGACTCAAAGATAACATTCATTTTCTCAACACACGACCAAAGGGTCATGGATAAAGCCCGGAGAATAATAACTATTGATGATGGAGTTGTTGTTAAAGATGAAAAGGTTGATGCGTGATGATTTTTTTCCCGCAGATAACGCAGATAAACACAGAGTCGCAAAGGCGCAGAGAAAAAAAAATTTCATTCTCAAATAACAGAAAATAAAATCTCTGCATCTCAGCGTCTCAGCGTTCAATCAAACAAATATTCTAAACGAATAATGAAAATATTAACACATGAAAAAAATCAGTTTTACTTTATTAATATTAATTATTTTTGGATTGTCGGGATTCAGCCAAAAAAAATATTCCCTAACCGGTCATTTAGAAACTCTTGAAACGGTTTGGATAAAAGATTTTAAGGGCAAATGGCAAACAATGAATACTATTAACAATCGCTTTGATTTAAGATGGTATCCAACCAACAGCATTACTGCACATGTCGGAATGCGAAATATTTTTAATTACGGGCAAATGGTACAGGAATATTATCCTTTTTATGCCGATGCTATGGAAGAAGATGACGGCTTTTTTGATTTGACCAAAAATATTACTAATGACACTTCCTGCTTTTTATACACCAATCTTGATCGCTTAAATTTTGAATACACAAAAGGAAATTTTGAAGCAAAAATCGGTCGTCAACGAATAAATTGGGGCGTAAATCTTGTCTGGACACCTAACGATATTTTCAATTCTTTCTCATACTTTAATTTCGATTATGTTGAACATGCAGGTTGTGATGCCGTAAAGGTTCAATATTATACAGGCCTGACATCCTCAGCTCAGTTTGCTGCCAAGATCAACCATAACGATAAAGTAACAATTGCCGGAATGTATCGCTTCAATAAATGGAATTACGACTTTCAATTTCTTGGAGGTGTAATGGAAGATGATATTGTCGCGGGATGTGGATTTTCAGGACAGATTGAGGGAGCAGGTATTAATGGAGAAATGTCATATTTCAGATCGAAAGAGAATTTTTCGGATTCAACAGCTACATTTCTTATTTCAATAGGTGGAAATTATACATTTAAGAGCAGTTTATACATTCATTCGGCTTTTCTATTAAACACTGCAGGAACAACAGGCCCAGCCGGCATAGGAAGTTTTATGGCATTAAATATGAAAATTGATGCTAAAAATCCCACAAGGGCAAAATATTCGATTTTCGGAGAAGTTTCTTATCCTATTACACCTTTATTAAAATTTGATGTTTCAAGTATTTATAATCCGAACGATAAATCCGTATTCTTTGGGCCTTCTCTTGATTTTTCACTTATTGAAGACCTTGGTTTATTATTTATGGGACAATTTTTCTGGGGCGACAAAGGAACTGAATTTGGCGATTACGGCAAAATGTTTTATTTGCGTTTGAAATATAGTTTTTAATGATAGTCATGGGGTGACTTTAATCCAATATCAAGCATCCAGTAATTCCTCCCTTAATTTTTTTGTAAGTCCTTTAACAACTAAATCGTAAGAATTGTCAATCCATTTATATATCAGTTTGTCGTCAATTGAGCCGTCGATATAAATTGTATTCCAATGTTTTTTGCTCATGTGAAAACCGGGCTGTACAGCCGGAAAAGTTTCTCTGAGTCCGATAGCTATTTCGGGATCGCATTTAAGGTTGATCGAAAGTGGTTTTTCGATATCGGTTAATGCAAACATTTTATTCATAACCTTAAAAACCAATGTGGTTTCATCAAAAGGAAAGTCCTCGCCGACACCTTTTTTACTTAAACAATATTCTCTTAATTCTTCAATATTCATTTTCTTGTTTTTAAAATTCAAAAGTAACTATTTAACTGATGTCCACAAACTTTATTTTCCCGCACCCACCTGAATGACAAAGTCAGGCAGGTCCGCTGAAGGACAAAGTCGGGTGTGGGAGAAAAATAAATTTTATCATTTGTTAAGAAATCGGCAGTATTGAAAAAAACTTACTTTTGCAAACTCGATAATTGAAATCGAAGCAAAGAAGTAAACAAATTAAAACCTTATTATTATGCCTTTAAAGGGAAAGACCACTGATTTAAAAAGGAGGATGCGAGACGCATTAAAAGGCGGAGGGTCAAAGGCTATTGAAAAACAAAAAGCCATTGGAAAAATGACTGCCAGGGAGAGAATAATTTCTTTACTTGACTCAAAAACTTTTAATGAATACGATCTTTTTGCCGTTCATGCGGGAAAAGATTTTGATATGGATAAGAAATATTTACCCGGCGATGGTGTTATAACCGGAACAGGGAATTTATGTGGTTATCCTGTATGTATTTATGCACAAGACTTTACTGTAGCAGGTGGTTCTCTCGGTTGGATGCATGCCAGAAAAATAACAAAAATAATGGACCATGCCATGAAACTGAAAATTCCTTTAATTGGAATTAATGATTCTGGTGGTGCAAGAATTCAGGAAGGAGTTAACTCATTGGCAGGTTATGGTGAGATTTTTTATCGTAACACGCAAGCTTCAGGAGTAATTCCTCAAATTTCCGTAATACTCGGGCCTTGTGCAGGTGGTGCGGTTTATTCGCCGGCTCTAACCGACTTTGTTTTTGTTGTCGATAAAATCACCAAAATGTTCATCACCGGACCTGAAATTATTAAAACTGTTCTTGGTGAAGAAATTTCGATGGAGGAACTTGGGGGTGCAAAAGTTCATGCGGAAATTACCGGTAATGCTCATTTTTATTCAACAAGTGAGGCAGAATGTTTTGAACAGGTAAAAAAACTGGTAAGTTATATTCCCTGGAACAATCAAAAGAAAGCCACTCCTTTACCAAAAAAATCACCTAAAAGATTTTATAAAATAGATACAATAATTCCTGTTGATACAAAGCAACCTTATGATGTAAAAAATATTATAAAAGCAATTTCCGATGACTCGGATTTTTTCGAGATTCAGGAACTTTTTGCTGCAAATATTGTAATTGGTTTTGCCCGTCTCAATGGTCAAACCACAGGAATTGTGGCTAATCAACCTTTGGTTATGGCAGGTGTTTTAGATGTTGATTCATCTAATAAAGCAGCAAGGTTTATACGTTATTGCGATGCTTTTAATATTCCTTTAGTTACATTTGTCGATCTTCCGGGTTATTTGCCTGGTGTAGATCAAGAACATGCCGGCGTGATCCGACACGGTGCAAAAATTCTTTATGCATATTCCGAAGCAACAGTTCCGAAAATTACAGTAATTCTTCGCAAAGCTTATGGTGGAGGATATATTGCAATGTGTTCACACCACTTGAAAGCGGATTTTGTTTTTGCCTGGCCAACAGCCGAAATTGCTGTAATGGGGCCTGAAGGTGCTGCAAACATAATTTTTAAGAATGAAATAAAAAATGCTAAAGACCCTGAAAACGTTCGTAAGAAAAAAATCGAAGAATATAAAGAAAAGTTTGCCAACCCCTATGTTGCTGCTGCTTACGGTTATGTCGATGCTGTAATTACTCCAAATGAAACAAGGCGTATGGTAATACATGCCCTGGAAATATCTGCTAACAAACAAGAACAACCTCCATATAAAAAACATGGAATTCCACCTTTTTAAAATGATTGAATGCGAAAATGATTGAATGCGAGAATGCGAAAATGATTGAATGCTAAAATAAAAATAGTTTTTATAAGATGGAAGAAAATATACATGGAAAAAAATATTCCGATTTGGAAATCGGGAATATTCGCTATAAAACCATTCTTACGAAAAAGTATTTGAATAGAAAGCCTTATAAAGAAGTAAACATTAAGGAAATCACTGCCTTTTTACCCGGGACAATTGTAAAAATCTTTGCGAAAAAAGGAAGAAAAATTAAAAAAGGTGAAAAATTGCTGATTTTGGAAGCGATGAAAATGAAGAATAATATTGTTTCCTCAATAGCAGGAGTAATTGATGAAATACTTGTTAAACAGGGTGAGATAGTTTCTAAGGATCAAGTTTTGATAATGTTGAAGTAGTAATAAAACTTATTCATTTTAACATTCTTAGTAAAATAATCACGTGACGATATATTTAACCTATTTACTTTGAATAATGGAATAGCGGAATATTGGAAGTGTTAATTTGTGTGATTCGTGTCTTTTTATCAGTTTATGGATGGACATTAATTACCTAATATTATGTGACACTTTCCCATTATTCACCCATTCATCCATCAATTAACTTTTTCAGAAGCAACAACTGATGCAATTAATGTAAGAATTGCAACTATCAGGCCTACAATAAATGTATAGAAAAAAGGATTTGAAGTATTGTTGTTAAAAATATAATCACCTGTTTGCAAATTATATGAATATATTGTTTCAAAAATTGTAACGCCCAAAACGGCTCCAAAAAATTTGCTCATCGAAGCGAGAGAGGAAATCATTCCTTCTTTGCCCGAAATTGCATGACTCATCATAAGTTTAATGTTTGGAGTCATAAACGAATAAAATCCAATTCCGTAAATTATCATTGCAAATACAATAAAAATAATTGATGAAGATTGCGTAAAGAATAAAAACAGAATAGTTGCAAACATTAGAAAAACAGAAGCAAAAACACATATTTTCTTAGCTTTGATCCTATCGGAAAAATATCCTGTCAAAGGACTAATTATTAAAGATGATAAAGGAAATATTGATAAAATCATTCCATATTCTTCGGGTTTAAAGTGCATGAAACGTGCAAAAAATAATGGGAAAATAAACAGGAATCCATCCCTAAGAATATGGCTTGTAATTTTTGAGAGCAAGCCGAAAGAAAACCTAAAATCTTTTAATACGGAAAATTTAATCAACGGATTAATAAAATTCTTCTCATGAAAAACGAATAATACAAAGAACAATAAACTTATTGATAATGAGACAATAATCCTTGCCGACAGCCACCCAGATTCCCGTCCTGTATTTAATGAGTATATCAGGGAACTGATCATAATAAATGAATACAACATTCCCCTGAAATCGAGAGATAACTTACCTTTAAAATTTATTTCCTTTTTCTTTAATGCTTTTAATGAAATGATGATTCCGGCAACAGCGGGAATCAGATTAACTAAAAAAATCCATCTCCAACCTAAATTTTCAACAATAAATCCCCCTGCAAATGAACCTGTCATTAATCCAATTCCGGCATATAACATCCAGATACCGAAAGCACGGCCCCTGATCTCGGGTTTAAGATAGATTACTAAAAGTGCTTTAGCAGTGGCAAAAAGCATAGCTGCTCCAATCCCCTGAAAAAACCGGAGAATTAGTAAAACAATTAATGTCGGACTTAAACTACATAAAAATGAAGAAATTGAAAAAAGCAGGTAACCAAATATGAATATTTTTTTCTTTCCAAACAAATCACTTATTTGCCCGAAAAACAAAGTTGTTGTTGTGATAGCGATAAGATAAATTAGAACAATTCGTGAGCCAATTCCCGAATCTACATCAAAATACTCCAATAATGTAGGAATTGCCACATCAACAATGCTTGCATCTAAAGTAATCATAAGCATTGAGAATGAAACTCCCAGACTTACAAATATATCGTTTCTTGTAAAATCTTTCAAAACAGGTATTACAAATTCAGGCTTCGTTAATAAACTAGTGGGCTAAATTAATAAAAACGTTACCATATATAGAAAGACTAAGATTTTATATATTGAGTTAATTTAATTTTTAACACACCGTACAGAAAACCCAAACGTTTTATCCTGAAACTCTCTGTGAACTTTATAATTATTATAATACAGTGATTGTCTCCAGGCACTTGAGCCGCTAATTGCAGTTGATGTCCAATAAAAAGCATTGAATTCGGTTAAATTAAATATTCCATTATTATTTCTGTACCCTCCGGGCAAAGCAGTAAATCCACTATAATTTGTAGCCCCTGTGTTAGGAGTCATCCAATGTACGACTCCTTCTTCTTTCAATTGCCCTGCAATATTCGTCCCGACAAAACCGCTTGTTCCACAATCAACACTTTCGTCAAGAAAAGCCATCATGCTACACCATTCATCGTCGGAAGGCAGATGCCAGGCAGGTGGGCATGCAGTATTTGCGTCGTACCAATTGTAAAGCCTTCCATAAGTATAACAATATGCCGGATTGTTTTGATAGCACCAGCTATTTGTTGTTTCGAAATTAAGATTTTCTCTCATCCAACATTGGTATCCAATCTGAACTGTGTTATAAGTTTGTCCGCCATAGAAAATAGTCGGTGTTCCCGGACAAGGCTGTCCCTGACTCGTTCCAGTTGTAACTTCGACGAAAAGGCTTGTATTAGACGTAACTCCCCAGGTATCTTTCACTTCAAGTTTAACCTCATAATTACCGGCAAGATAAAATTGATGATCTTCAATTTTATTAGTTGAAAATTCAGTATCCCAAAAACCATCACTTTCCCAATCCCATCTGACTTCAAGTAAGTATGCGGGGTCTTCAAGATCATAACAATAGCTGGCATTGAAATTAAATATTGTATTTGTGGTTCCATTTTCAGGGCTAAATGTAAATATCGCTACCGGAGGAGTATTACTTCCCGAATTAATTACTACAATACTATGAGTAACGAAACCTGTCAAACCCTCGGTATCCATTACTTCCAATTTAACGAAGTAAGTATTTTCTGTTTGAAACTGATGTGTTGCTGTTTTAATTGTTGAATAATAAGTATCCCAATCACCATCATTCTCCCAATCCCAGCGAACCTGAAGCATATTTTGTGGGTCTTCATTATCATAACATCCGGAGGCATCAAAACTAAAAACTGTCGAGGTTGATCCTGATGCAGGATCAAAATAAAATACACCAACCGGAGGAGTATTTCCACCTCCATTGCTCACAGTTACATAATTCGTTGTTGTTCCTGTCATATTTTCTGTATCTTTTACTTCAAGCCTGATTGTTTTTGTTCCCTCCGAATTATATTGATAAGTCGCTGTTTTTTGGGTTGAATAAAAAGTATCCCAAACACCATCGTTCTCCCAGTCCCAGCGAACCTGAAGCATATTTTGTGGATCTTCATTATCGTAACTATCGGAGGCATCAAAATTGAAAACAGTTGAAGTAGTCCCTGATTGAGGGTTAACATTAAATATTGCAACCGGAGCGGTATTTCCACCTCCATTATTTACGGTCACATAATTGGTTATAGTTCCGGTCAAGTCTTGTGTATCTTTCACTTCAAGTTTTATTGTTTTAGTCCCCTGTGAAATGTATTGATGAGTTGCAGTTTTTATGGTGGTATAATCAGTATCCCAAACACCATCGTTTTCCCAATCCCAGCGAACAACTAAACTATTTTGAGGGTCTTCATTATCGTAAGAAGCAGATGCATCAAAATTAAAATTTGTTGAAGTCGTTCCATTTGTAGGGCTAACCGAAAACAATGCTATCGGCGGTGTATTACTTCCACCATTTGAAACAGTTACATCAAGTGTCGCATAACCGGATAATCCATCAGTATCTCTAACCTCAAGTTTAACCGTGTAAATATCTTCAGCCGAAAATTGATGAATTGCAAGTTTTGAAGTTGAAAATTGAGTATCCCAAACGCCATCGTTTTCCCAATCCCATCGAACAATTAAATCATCTGTCGGGTCTTCATAATCAAAACTTTGTGAAGCGTCAAAATAAAACATGGTATAGATATTTCCGGATGGAGGGTTATATGAAAAAAATGCTGTTGGGGCGGTATTTGCACCACTATTCGACACTATAAGGTCATGGATAACAAAAGAAGTTTCGCCATCGGTGTCTTTAACTTCCATCCTTATTGAATAAGTATTTTCCTGAGAATATTGATGAGAAGTTGATTTATTTACAGAATAATACGTATCCCAAATCCCATCGTTCTCCCAATCCCATCGAACCTGAAGTTGTTCTGAAGGATCTTGAAGATCGTAAGAACCGGATGCATCAAAATTAAATACTGTAGTCGTATTTCCTATTGCCGGAAATATTGTAAAAATTGCTGTTGGTGGACTGCTCCCTCCTCCCTGTGTAACTACAACATCAAGACTTGTAAAATCTGATAATCCTTCGGTGTCGCGGACTTCAAGCCTTACAGTATAAGTTCCACTTACAGGGTATTGGTGGCCGGCAATTTTATTTGTTGAAAATTGAGTATCCCAAACGCCATCATTTTCCCAATCCCAGCGAACCATTAATAATTCTTCAGGATCCTGGATATCATTACTCAACAAAGCATTAAAAGTAAAAACAGTTGAAGTGTTTCCGGTTTCGGGACTATAAGTGAAAATGGCAACCGGAGGGGTGTTCCCTCCACCATTGTTTACATAAACCGTATGAGTGGCAGAACCTGATAAGTCTTCTGTGTCAATAACCTGCATTTTTACCGTATAAGTATTTTCTTGTGCAAATTGATGATTTTCAGATTTAGTTGTTGTAAATTCCGTATCCCACGTTCCATCATTCTCCCAATCCCATCGAACCTGTAATGATGCCTGCGAATCTTCATTATCATAACTTTGCGAACCGTCAAATAAAAACATTGTTGATGTTGTTCCATAAGTTGGTGTAAAAGTGAATATTGCTGCCGGGGGTGTGTTTCCACCAATGTCAGTTACGTTAACATTATGAGTTACAAAATCAACCAAACCCTGAGTATCTTTCACTTCCATTTTAACAGTATATGTTCCTATCTGTGTAAATTGATGAGTAGCTGTTTTTACCGAAGAATATCCGCTGTCCCAGCTTCCATCATTTTCCCAATCCCATCGAACCTGTAATGACTCAATAGGATCCTCATCATCATGACATTCAGAAGCATCAAAACTAAATAATGTTGATATTGAACCGTATTCCGGACTATATGTGAAAACTGCAGTTGGTGCTGTGCTTCCTCCCGAACCAATATTATTAACTTCAAAATAATTTGTTTCGAAAATTGTTGAGTTTTCCCAAACCATAAAAATTTTCATTTTCGTTGTATGACAATCCGGAAAATCAACTGATGATTTCCAAATAAATGAATTTGTTCCAGGTGGAATATTATGCAAAACCGAACCTTCGATCGTTCCGGCAGTAGTACTTTCGATTGATGCCGGAATAACTTCGGTTACAGGGCTTTGAAACTTAACTGTGAAATTATTATTTAAACCATTTGGGTCGGTAACTGTGTAAGTGATTAAAATATTATTGCTTTGACTAACCGAGGGGGTCGCAAGAAAAACAACCGCTTGATTACTGTTTCCAGTTGTTATGAAACTAATTTCATTACTATAAGACGTTCCTGATGAGTTTATTGCATAAGCACGGACATAATAAGTCGTAAAAGGGAATAATCCGGTAATATTACTCACAAAATCAATTGCCGAAACGCTTGAACCTAAATCCGTACTAAAATTTGAAATTGTCGGAGACTGTGATGTTGCCCAGCAATGCCCGTATTTTGTTACAATTGAATTTCCGGGATCAATTATTGTGCCTGAAATTGTAGCTGAAGTTTCGGTAATTGAACTTGCAACTCCGGTGGTTATGGTAGGAAGATCGGTTTGCCCCAATAAATAATCGGAATTTATAAAATCGGCATATAGTTTTGAAGGAGAATAGACCTGCATATCCAATATTTTTTTTGCATTTTCTTCAAAATTAGACACATATTTTAAAGTCTGATATAAAGAATTATTATTAATATTCTGATTGCCTGATAAAACCCATTCAACTTTTACAAAATAAGTTACTTCAGAATCGGGAACAAAATCTTTAAAATAAAAAATCAATGGTGTTCCGCTAAACCATGCATTTAATGGCCCTTCACCATAAAGGACAAGATTTGGGGTTGTATAAATTGGTGTTGCCTGGTCGTCCTTCAAAACAACTGCATAGTATTCTTCACCAATTTTTATCCGTTTTAGGCAAAGGCGTAAAGTTCTTAGAGGATCATCAAAAAATGAATTTGCTTTATCATATAATTTTACATTAAATATTGAATAAGACTGTAACATGCCATCAAGCAAAACTTCCATCGCATTATTCTTATCCAATATGGTTTGATTTGTAGGAATAGCTATTAGTCCATCTTCACTATATGTTCCCCAAAGATCAACTCTAACACCTATTTTACCGCTGATATTTAACATTTCTATTCCATTTTTAATACGATTATCAGCACTTACAAAATTGTATGAAAGGTTTTTGGTTTGAGTTTTAACGATGTTGGTAATATTATCAACTTCAATCAATGGAGTTTCTATCATCGTAAATTCAAAGGGAAAATATGAATATGGCCTTATAAATTGAGCATTTAAGGTATTTTTATATACGATACCTAATTCAACGGGTATATTAAAAATTAAGCTATCAGGCTCAAACTTGACAATTGGAATTGATGTATCGCCGGGAATTTGTAAATCAGCTGATGCAGAAGTAATTTTAATCATAATAGGAATACTCACAGCATTTTCAGGAACGATAATATATGTTCCTTCTATGTCTGAAGTTTCATCCCCAACTATTATTGTTCCACCCCGTGAATCTATTTCGCCCTCACCATTTTCATAATAAGGTTTATCTGAAGAACTACCTCCGCTATCAAATTTTTTACATGATATTTGAATTAATAAAAAGGATACAAGTATCGTCAATAAAAAATATATTATGTGATTTTTAGTTTTCATTTTGCAGTGAGTCTTTCAGTTTCTGAATATTATTAATCATCCAATTTTACAAAGATAATAATAATTTTTATTTAACAAATAATTAACAGGCCCTAATAAAATATTAAAAAGTTTTCAACATAATCAATTAATTCAGCTACTAAATTCTATATAAATGTCAAAAAAAACTCAAAAATTTGATTAAAATGTTAAATATCAAACATTATTTTTAAATTTGTTGCGTAAATGAAAATACAAAAACAAATAAATTAAATTTAAAACTAATGACAGGAGTTTATTGTTCAATCAAAATGAATGCAATCTTGTTTAAATAATTAATGACAGTATGAAAAAAATCAGTAAAATTTTTATGGCGTTTTTACTTCTCGCTTTTATGTTCAACATTAGCGTGCAAGCTCAGGACGGAAAAAACGAAAAAGACAAAAAAGACGAAAAAATCGAAGCTTATGTATTTACCACTATCGGGGAAGTACCATCTACGCCTGTTAAAAACCAATATAGGTCAGGTACTTGCTGGAGTTTTTCGGGACTTGGATTAATTGAATCCGACCTACTCAGAGAAGGAAAAGATCCAGTTGATCTATCAGAAATGTTTGTTGTTAGAAATTGTTATTCCGATAAAGCAAAAAAGTATGTTCGTTTTCACGGAAATTTGAATTTTGCCGGAGGGGGTGGATTTTCTGATGTGATTTACGTTCTTGATAGTTACGGTATTGTTCCCGAAGAAGTTTATGATGGAAAAGAAATTGGTGAAGAAAATCATGTTCACGGTGAAATGGATATAATTTTAAAAACTTATACGGATGCTGTTATAAAAAACAAAAACAAAAAAATATCACCTGTTTGGCACAATGGTTTTAACGGAATTCTTGATGCATATCTCGGTGAATATCCTGAGACTTTTACTTATGAAGGTATCGAATACACTCCTAAAAGCTATGCCGAAAGTCTTGGAATAAACCCTGATGATTATGTTGAACTTACATCATACACACATCACCCTTTTTATGAAGCATTTATTATGGAAATCCCTGATAATTGGATGTATAACGAAACTTATAATCTTCCAATCGATGAGCTAATGGAGGTTTTTAATAATGCTATTGAAGAAGGTTATCCAATTGCCTGGGGAGCTGATGTTAGTGAAAAAGGTTTTTCGTGGAAAAATGGAGTAGCCATTGTTCCGGAAGAAGATCTTACTGACCTTCAAGGTACTGAAAAAGAAAAATGGGAAAAGCTTACAGCCAAAGAAAAGAAAAAGTCTTTATATTCTTTTGAAAAACCTGTAAAAGAAAAAGAGATTACACAGGAAATGCGTCAGGAAGCTTTCGATAATTATCAAACCACTGATGATCACGGAATGGTTATTACCGGAATGGCTGAAGATCAGAATGGAAATTTATATTATATAGTGAAAAACTCATGGGGAACCGATAACCATATTTATGACGGATATTTTTATGCTTCGGAACCATTCGTAAAATATAAAACTATGAATATAATGGTAAATAAAAATGCAGTCCCTAAGAAAATTCGTAAAAAATTAGGTGTATAAAGTAGCCACAGATTACTCAGATTAACACAGATTATTTTATAAAAGTAAAAAGCCTTTGATTTATAATAAATCAAAGGCTTTTTTTAAAATCATAATAAATCCGCGTTTATCTGCGTCTAAAAAAATAAATTTAATCCCCCAAAGTGGCAACCATAACCGCTTTTATGGTATGCAAACGGTTTTCGGCCTCATCAAAAACAAGTGAAGCCGGTGATTCAAAAACATCATCGGTAACTTCCATAGCTTCAACTCCAAAATCCTGATAAATTTCTTCACCAACTTTTGTGTCACGATTATGGAATGCCGGAAGACAATGTAAAAACTTAACCTTTGGATTTCCTGTTTTTGCCATCATTTCTTTATTTACCTGATATGGCATCATAATTTTAATTCGCTCAGCCCATGCTTCTTTTGGCTCACCCATTGAAACCCATACATCAGTTACTAAAAAATCAACACCTTTAACAGCTTCATCAGCATTTTCGGTAACCATGATGCTTGCACCTGTTTCTTTTGCAATTTCTTTGCATTGATCAATTAATTCTTGCGAGGGAAGATATTCTTTTGGTGCTGAAGTCCTGAAATCCATGCCCATTTTTGCAGCTCCAACCATTAATGAATTTCCCATATTATTTCGGCCATCGCCAAGAAAACAAAACGAAATCTGATCTAAGGGTTTGTTACTATGTTCGATCATAGTCTGCAAATCAGCAAGGATTTGAGTTGGATGAAATTCGTCGGTTAATCCGTTCCAAACCGGTACACCGGCATATTTTCCAAGTTCTTCAACTATTGCCTGTCCAAAACCACGATATTCGATACCATCGTACATCCGGCCTAATACACGGGCAGTATCTTTCATAGTTTCCTTATTTCCAATCTGAGAACCTGAAGGTCCAAGATAAGTAACATGTGCACCCTGATCTAATGCTGCAACTTCAAACGCACATCTTGTTCGTGTAGATGCTTTTTCAAAAATCAAAGCAATATTTTTATTCTTTAATTTTTGTTGTTCGGTGCCGGCATATTTTGCTTTTTTCAAATCAGCAGATAAGTCTAACAAGAACTTGATCTCTTTCGGTGAAAAATCTAAAAGTTTTAAAAAATTTCTGTTTCTTAGGTTGTAAGCCATTATATTTTCCTTTCTGTTTTGTTAATAATATTTATTTCTTAATAAAAAAAATGATATCTAAATCGAAATTTAAAGATATAATTTTTGCCCAAAAATAAATAATAAACCGCTATGACAGAAAATAAGACCTAAAAATTAATTATTCCTTGTTTTCCGATAGCTATTGGAATTCAATATTCTATTTGGAAGTAATTGAAGGGACAGAGAATAAAATAATATCCTCTTTGTTTTGTTAAGCATTCATTTTATTTTTTCAACTGCCCTTAGAAATTCATCAGGTTTTTGCGTTCCTATTAACAATTTTTTTCCATTCGTAAACTCAAGCTGCATACCTATATTTCCCTTAACATTGTAAGCCTTTCCAACTTTTCTACCACCAAATTTTATTCCCCAGCCACCGTATTCTTTTATCGGTTTATATTTCCTGATTTCATAACTTTTGATTTCTCCAATCTTAATACGCTTATATTTAATAACAAACGGGGAAAACCTAACATATATCCCATCTCTTTTTACTAATGTTTGTAATCGCAAACTAAAAAATAATAAAATAATAGTTAGAGGGATTAAGCCATAAAACCAAAGTGCCTGATCTGAAACCGGATGATTTCCAAAAGGAATTTCAAAAAATATTTGTTGTATTATTCCCCATACGAATATTGCAACAATACCAAATACAATCAACCATAACCATATTTGCGTAAACTTTTGAGATTCTTTAAAGATAATAGTTTCCATAATTTAATTTTATTTTTTGTAGTTAATGCATTTTAAAAACTCAAGATGTAGAAATTTGAAATTAGAAATTGGGGATATCCTCCTGAATGATAAGTTTGTTAATCAACATTATATACATTTGCCAAGTTTGTTCCTTTATTGCTTAGGAATAAACTTTGAAAGTCAATGTTCTGTGAACGGTTACATTCCATCATTCCATCATTCAATCATTTTATCATTCAATCATTCTCTTATTCTCTCATTCAATCATTCTCATTTTCAAATTCTTTTTCAAGAAATGTTTTTATTTTCGATGGTTCAATATTTGTTATTAAAATACCTGCTTTTGAAAATGAAATTTTACCACTTTGCTCAGAAACAACAATCGCAATTGCATCTGATTGTTCAGTAACTCCAACTGCTGCTCTATGCCTTAACCCCAAATTATCAGGCAATTTGTGATTACTCGAAACAGGTAAAATACAACGAGCCGCTTTAATACGGTTTTCGAGAATTATTACGGCTCCATCGTGTAATGGACTGTTTTTGTAGAAAATATTTTCAAGAAGCAAGTTAGAAATCTTCGCATCCAAAATATCACCCGTTTCCGTAAATTGTTTTAATTCATTTCTTCGGGCAATAACAATCAAGGCACCGGTTTTTGAATCTGCCATTTTTTGACAAGCCAGTGTTATTCCATCGACATTCAATTCAGGCAATTCACTCGCATTCATTCTCCAAAACAAAAAATGCCGACGATACTTCTGAATAAATTTCGGGGTACCAAGGATTAATAAAAATTTACGAATTTCAGGTTGAAAAACAACTATTAAAGCTATAAACCCAACACTGATAAATGCACCGAGGATTTGGCTAAGCAATTCCATTTCAAGTGCATCAACAACTTTCCAAATCAGAAAAACTGCAATTATTCCGAAAAAAATATTTATTGCAACAGTTCCTTTCAGAATATTATATAATTCAAACAATAAGAACGCAACTAACAAAATATCAATTACGTCAAGAAGACGAATGCCTAAAAATGCGATTGTAAATAACTCAATCATATTAATAATTTATCACACAAATTTAATATAATTCACGAATCTCAAACATAATTTATTTTATTTCGGATTCCTGATTTCGGGTTTCTTGTTCCTTGTTCACCTTCGTTAAAACTTCAGTGGATAAATTTCTTGTTTCCTGTTTCTTGTTTTTTGTTTTATGTTTCCTGTCCATCACTCCATTACTCCATCACTCCATTTCTCCCTCTCTCCGTCACTCAACTTGCTCACAAAGCCTTATAACCTCAACTGCCTCTTTCACATCATGAACTCTTAAAATTTTTGCACCATTTAAAATAGCAATCGTATTTAAAATTGTTGTTCCATTTAAAGCGGTTTTTGGTGTAGTTCCTAAAACTTTATTTATCATCGACTTTCGGGAAATTCCGGCAAGAAGTGGAAATCCGAGCTTTGAAAATGATTTTAGGTTTTTTAAAATTTCGTAATTATTTTCTACTGTTTTTCCAAATCCAAAACCGGGATCAAGAATAATTTTAGAAAATCCAAGTTTTTCGAACTTATTTATTTGGTTGATAAAAAACTGTTCGATTTCCGAAACAACATTTTCATATTTTGGGTCATTTTGCATATTTTGAGGTGTTCCCTGAATATGCATCATAACATAAGGAACCTGCAATGAAGCAATTTTTTCAAACATTTCATCATCCATAGTTCCACCCGAAATATCATTAATCATATCCGCACCGGCTTTTATTATTTTTTTAGCAATATTTGCACGAAACGTATCAATCGAATAAACAACTTTCGGGAAATTTTTTATCAATTCGGGTAAAACCATCAAAAAGCGATTTAATTCTTCCTCTTCAGAAATTAATTTAGCTCCCGGCCTTGTAGAAACTGCACCGACATCAATAATTTTGGCTCCTTCATCTAACATTTTCCCGGTTTGTTTAATCAGTCCATCAATAGTATTATTATGGTTTCCAACGAAAAATGAATCAGGGCTTAAATTTAAAATCCCCATAACTAAAGGTTTATGAAAATTCAAACTTTTGTTACCAAAATTTAAGTAATGATTTGATGAAAAAATCTTACTTTTATCGCTTGATTTATTTAAATTCAATTATGTGATTTTTTGTTCATAATAATTTGCTAAAATACTATAAATGATTAATAATACAACCAAACAATTCGAATCGGTTATTAATGAATGTAAAAAAATTTTCGTTTCAAAAATGAAAGATTATGGCATTGCATGGCGAATTCTCCGCACTTCTTCCTTAACCGATCAAATATATATTAAAGCCAATCGAATAAGAAGCATTGATACAAAAGGGATCAAAAAAATTAACGAGGGAATCAAACCGGAATTTATCGGAATTATTAATTATTCGGCAATGGCTTTGATACAACTTGAATTAGGAGTGTTAGAAAGCCCTGATGATTCGTTTAAACAAATTGAAGAATTATTTGACAAATATCTTTACGAGGCAAAAAATCTTATGGAGGACAAGAACCACGATTATGGTGAAGCGTGGCGAAATATGAGGATCAGTTCTTTGACAGATATAATTCTAATGAAGTTGATGCGAATCAAGCAAATTGAAGATAACGAAGGAAAAACTTTTGTTTCGGAAGGTTTAGACGCAAATTATTTTGATATAATTAATTATGCCGTTTTTGCATTAATTAAATTAGAGGAAAACAAAAGTATTTCTTATAAATAAATAGATAATGAGAAATGGAAAGTGCAATATATTGCGTTTTAGTATGTTTTTTATTGGGGGTTTAATTACATTTTATATAAAAATGCAATATAATACACTTTTGCTTGCTTTTAAATAAATTTGATAGTATTTTTGCAAAGAAACAGGTAATATATGGCACTTTTGAGTCTGTCAGAAATAATAAAGCAGCGTAGAGATGTTCTTAAAATAACACAAGAACAACTGGCAGAAATGGCAGAAGTAGGTTTGCGAACCCTAAAAAGTATAGAAAACGGAAAGGGCAATCCTACCGTTGCAACTATTAATAAGTTGGCTGATGTTCTTGGTATGGAACTGAAATTAGAAATAAAAAAAACGGGATTATAGTAAATGAAAAAGGCGGAAGTGTATAGAAATGGAATTCCGGCAGGAGTGCTTATACAGGAAAGCAGAAATTCTTATTTTTTTAGGTATGAAGATGTCTATTTTAATAATTCGGAATCACCGGCAATTAGTTTAACCTTACCTAAATCCAAACAAGAACACCAAAACAAAAACCTTTTTCCGTTTTTCTTCAATATGCTTTCAGAAGGGATAAATAAAAAACTTCAATGTAAGCAACTGAAAATAGATGAAAATGATTATTTCAGTCTGCTTTTGGCTACTGCACAGATTGATACTATCGGAGCCGTAACACTTAAGGAAATTGATAATTGAAATAAAAAACAATGAACCGGAATAAGCCAATAATAAATTCTCAATTCTCAATTGAATTTTGTCCAGGAACTCTATCTAAAGGCTTTAATACTTATAGTCCAACTTGCCTAAAAAGAGTTTTTTATGGTAAAAAAGTAAGTCATTTTTTGCCTTATGCAACCCCACAAGATAAGAAAAATGCCGAAGAATTTATCGAAAACAGGAAAAGGATATCTATCTCTGGGGTTCAGGAAAAAGTTTCGTTTCTACTTGACAAAAATAAATTACGGCTCACAAAAGAAGGTGAACAAGGAATTTATATTTTAAAGCCTATCCCAAGGGATTTGAAAAAAGTAGAGATGGTTCCGGCAAATGAACATCTAACCATGCAGATTTCCCGACAGGTTTATGGGATAAATATTGCTGAGAATGCACTTATATTTTTTGAAAACGGGGAACCGGCATACATCACCAAAAGATTCGATGTAAAAGACGATGGCACTAAATGGGGTAAAGAAGATTTCGCTTCACTTGCCGCGAAAACAGCAGAAATATCGGGTGAGAATTTTAAATACAATTATAGTTATGAAGAAATAGCTGAATTGATAAAAAAATTCATTCCTGCATATCTGATAGAAATAGAAAAGTTTTATTCCATAGTAGTATTTAATTATCTCTTTTCCAATGGTGACGCACATTTAAAAAACTTTGCCATTCTGGAATCCGCATCAGGAGATTATTTATTAAGCCCGGCTTACGATTTAATAAACACTCGCATCCATGTTGACGATAGCGATTTTGCATTAAGCAGGGATTTGTTTAAGGATGGCTTCCGATCTTCTGCCTGGCAAAAAACAGGCCATCCCGGATTAGAAGATTTTAAAGAATTTGCTAAGCGAATCGGTATAAAAGAAAATAGAATAGATAAAATTTTGAATCCATTTTTAGAAAGAAAAAAGAAAGTTGAGGAATTAATTAATTGTTCATTTTTAGATAAACCTACAAAAAATGCTTATTTACTTGACTACAATACTAGAAGAAATCAACTAAATAATTGACAAAATTTAATATAACCGGTAAAACAAATTATAAAAATATGAGCTATACTAAACGCATACATACGCACTTGCTTCGCTTCGTAAACTTTGCTGAAATTGTAAACATAAAAGGCTCAATTTTGCGTTAATTAGTTCGTTAATATTTTGCATTTTCAATCCGTGTCAGTTTAAAGGTTTTCTAAAAAACACAAATAATAATGAAAAAACAATCAAACAAATAATGAAATTTTTAAGGGAATTTAGCAGGTATTTTGTCGGCTTGGTTTTTATCTTTTCCGGCTTTGTCAAAGGAGTTGACCCACTAGGAACAACTTATAAAATTGAAGATTACTTAATTGCTTATGGAATGGATTGGGCTATTCCTTTTGCCCTTTATTTAACGGTAATTTTGGTTACTGTTGAATTCCTTCTCGGTATCGCTTTGTTTTTCAGGCTATGGATGAAGTTTTCATCAGTATTAATTCTACTAATGATGATATTTTTCACAATATTGACCTTTTTTGATGCCATTTATAATACTGTCCCTGACTGTGGTTGTTTTGGTGATGCCTTTACTCTGACAAACTGGGAAACATTTTATAAGAATATTGTTCTAATTATTTTTGTTTCAATTATTTTTCAATCAAGATTTATATATAAACAAAGGCTTTCAAAATTACTTCAATATTTAACCCTCCTGATTTTTGGTGTATGTTTTATTTTCTTTTCTATTTATAATTATAAACATTTGCCAATATTTAATTTCATGGATTGGAAAGTTGGAAACGATATGATCCCTGATAATCAAGGTGAAGAAAAAATTTATCTGACTTACGTTAACAAAACCACCGGAGAAGAAAAAGAATATCTTTCACCAAATTATCCCTGGAAGGATTCTGTTTGGATGTCGCAATGGGAGTTTAAAAGCCAAAGAATCGACGATTCCGATGTCCTTCGATCGCATGAACTTGCCATTGAGAATGAATTTGGGGAAGATGTAACCGATAATTTTATTGCCAACCCCGATTTCCAATTTCTGTTTATTGCTTATGATTTATCCAAAACCAATAAAAAAGCATTTGAAAAAATGACAGATTTTGCGAAAAAGGCTGACTATGACGGCTATTCTTTTATCGTTCTTACTTCTGATCTTCCCGAACAAGTCAGTCAATTCAAATATGATTTGAATTTGGATATGGAATTTTATAATTCGGATGATGTAGTTTTAAAAACTATGGTCAGAGCCAATCCCGGACTTATGCTTTTTAAAGACGGTGTAATTCTTGATAAATGGCATTATAACGATTTGCCTGATTATATGGATGTTATTAATTTATATGGCTTCGGTTTAAAATAATTATACTAATTAATGTTTTCGGTTTATATCTTTATGTGACTGGAAATCAGAAATCCATACGGACAAGTTTGGAAATTAGAAATAAACAAATCACAAACATTTAATATACCAATGACTAATAACCAATAACAGTTTTAAACATAATGCATATTAAAAAAAGTACAAAATGCTTAAATTTATCATAAGACGTTTATTCTACGGATTATTGGTTTTATTTGGCGTAATCACAATTGTTTTCTTATTATTTAATGTACTTCCGGGCGATCCTGCTCGCATGATGCTTGGACAAAGAGCAGATATTTCATCAATTGAGGCGATTAACAAAGACCTGGGACTTAACAAATCTCTAAGCACTCAATATTTAGGTTTTCTTAATGACCTCTCCCCTTTCTCTATCCACAACACAACTGATCCTGAAAGTTATTGGTATCTTGATAGTTTAAAATATTTCCCAAACAAAAAGCTAATTTCTTTTTCAAAAGATCATTCATTAGTTTTAAAAAAGCCATATTTAAGAAGGTCTTATCAATCGAAACGAAAAGTATCGGAAATTTTATTCGATGCTTTTCCAAAAACAGCTTTACTTGCCTCAGTTTCTATATTATTTGCATTAATTGTTGGAATGACAATCGGGGTAATTTGTGCCGTGAAACGAAACGCTTTTTTCAATAAAATCGCCCTTGTATTTTCTGTTCTCGGTATGTCGTTACCTTCATTTTTTGCTGCAATTTTAAATGCATGGATTTTTGCTTTCGTTTTAGTAGAATTCACCGGATTGAATATGTTTGGAAGTTTATATTCGGTTGATGATTTTGGAAGAGGTGAATATCTCGACCTGAAAAATTTAATTTTACCTGCATTGACTCTCGGTATTCGTCCATTGGCAATTGTTGTTGAACTTACCAGAAATTCAATGCTTGAAGTTCTTTCTCAGGATTATATTCGAACAGCAAAAGCTAAAGGTTTGAGTTTTTATAGAATTGTTTTTAAACATGCATTGAAAAACGCCCTTAACCCCGTTATTACAGCCATTTCGGGGTGGTTTGCTTCTTTAATGGCAGGAGCCGTTTTTGTTGAGTATGTTTTTGATTGGAAAGGAGTTGGAGTTGTTATTGTCGATGCTCTCCAAAAATACGATTTACCCGTTATTATGGGAGCAGTTTTGTTCATTTCAGTTATTTTAGTAATAATCAATATTTTGGTTGATATAATTTATGGATTACTTGATCCGAGAGTCAGGCTTGCCTAAATACTTGTGCGAAAACTCTGTGTTTGAAAAGTTTCGGGTTTCAAATTCCTTGTTTCTTGTTCTTTGTCCACCTTCGTTAAAACTTCGGTGGATAAATTTCTTGTTTCCTGTTTTTTGTTTCAGGTTTCCTGTTCATCACTCTATTACTCCAATACTCCATCATTCCAATACTCCTTTATTCCATAATTTTTAAAAAAAAGAAAAAATATTTTGTTCAGTTATAATAATATTTGTAATTTTGCACCCCAAAAAATCTAAATTATAGAAATAATAAGTATGTATTTAACATCTGAAGTAAAAAAGGATATTTTCAAAGATTACGGAAAGTCCGAATTCGATACCGGATCATCAGAAGGTCAAATTGCTCTTTTCACCCACAGAATTAAGCATTTAACCGAGCATTTAAAGAAAAATAAAAAAGATTTTGCTACTGAACGTTCCTTAGTTTTATTAGTAGGAAAAAGAAGAAAATTGCTCGATTATTTAAAAAACACTGAAATTGAAAGATACAGAGCAATTATTAAAAAGTTAGGAATTAGAAAATAATTTCTTAAAACTACCAATAAAGGCAATGAAGATTGCCTTTTTTTATCTAAAATTACTGATATTTTCACTTATTGAAAATTCAGCGATATTCTTACTTATTAGAGAAGAATTATTACATTAAATAAAAAAATTATGTCAATTAAAAGCATTTCAAAATCCGTTGATTTGGGTGATGGAAGAAATATTTCTATTGAAACCGGAAAATTAGCTAAGCAAGCTGATGGTTCAGTAGTTGTAAAAATGGGGAATACAATGTTACTGGCAACTGTAGTCTCAAACAAGGAAGCCAGAGAAGACGTTGATTTCCTGCCTCTTTCGGTCGAATACAGAGAAAAATATTCAGCCGCAGGGAAATTTCCGGGTGGATTTTTCAAACGTGAAGCAAGGCCTTCAGAACATGAAATTATAATCTCACGTTTGGTTGACAGAGCCTTACGGCCTTTGTTTCCTGACGATTATCATGCTGAAACTCAAATGGTCATAAGTTTGATTTCTGCCGATAAAAATATTGCTCCCGACGCACTTGCCGCACTTGCTGCTTCAGCTGCTCTATCAGTTTCCGATATTCCTTTCAAAGGGCCTATTTCCGAAGTTCGTGTTGCAAGAATCAATGGAGAATTAAAAGTCAATCCATCAATTTCGGAATTAGAAAAGGCTGATTTAGACCTTATAGTTGCTGCAACTATTGATAATATTATGATGGTTGAAGGCGAAATGAAAGAAGTTTCGGAAGAAGTAATGGTAGAAGCTTTTAAAGTTGCACACGATGCTATCAAAATTCAATGCAAAGCTCAACTTGAACTTGCCGACTTAGTTGAAAAATCAAAACAAAAACGCGAATACTGTCACGAAGAAAACGATGAAGAATTAAAAGAAGCTATTGAAAAAGCTACATACAATAAATGTTATAAAGTTGCAAATTCTTCTATCGCAGATAAACATAAGAGAACTGAATCCTTCGATAAAATCAAGGAAGAATTTCTTGAAACATTAAATGAAGACGAACAAAAAGAAAAAGCTTCGCTTGTAAAAAAATATTTCCACGATGTTGAGAAAAAAGCTGTCAGAGACGTTGTTTTAAATGAAAGAATAAGATTGGACGGCAGAAAACTTGACGAAATTCGCCCGATTTGGAGCGAGGTTGATTATCTTCCGGCAGCTCACGGATCTGCAATTTTTACAAGAGGTGAAACTCAATCACTTGTAACCGTAACACTTGGAACAAAACTTGACGAGCAAACTATTGATGGAGTAACTGTTGAAGGTAAAAACAATTTCTTATTGCACTATAATTTCCCTTCTTTTTCAACCGGAGAAGCAAGGCCGATGCGGGGAACAAGTCGCAGGGAAATTGGTCATGGAAATCTGGCTATGAGAGCATTAAAATCTATTATCCCGAACAACGATGATAATCCATATACAATTAGGATTGTTTCCGATATTCTTGAGTCAAACGGCTCTTCATCAATGGCTTCGGTTTGTGGTGGAACTCTATCTTTAATGGATGCCGGTATTAAAATCAAAAAACCGGTTTCAGGGATAGCTATGGGGTTGATAGCTGATACTAAGACCGGAAAATACGCTATTCTGTCAGACATTCTCGGTGATGAAGATCACCTCGGTGATATGGATTTTAAAGTTACAGGAACAAAAGACGGAATAACTGCCTGTCAGATGGATATTAAAGTTGACGGACTTTCACACGAAATTTTAAGCGAAGCATTGGAACAAGCAAAACAAGGACGTCTTCATATTCTTAGTGAAATGGAAAAAACCATTACCGAACCACGTGAAGATTACAAACCTCATGTTCCAAGAATTGTGAAAATGGTGGTTGATAAAGAATTTATTGGTGCAATTATTGGCCCTGGCGGAAAAATTATCCAGGAAATTCAGAAAGAAACAAAATCAACTATCGTTATTGAAGAAATCGACGAAAAAGGTTATGTTGACATAGTTGCTGTTGACAAAGCATCAATTGATGCAGCAATTGCATGGATAGAAGGTATTGTTGCCGTTCCCGAAGTTGGAAAAGTATATGATGGCACAGTAAAAAACATCACTCAATTTGGTGCTTTCATTGAAGTTCTTCCTGGAAAAGACGGCTTGCTTCATATTTCTGAAATTGATTGGAAAAAAACCATGAATGTTTCAGATGTACTTAAAGAAGGTCAAAAACTTGAAGTTAAGATAATTGGTGTTGATGAAAGAAGTGGAAAAATTAAACTTTCACGAAAAGTTTTACTCCCACGGCCACCTAGAAATAATTATTAATTTTTTGTGTAACTAAAATATTTTATTCTCGTAAACCTACTTGCTGAATAAATAACAAACATAATATTATGAGGCAATTAAAAATAACCAAACAAGTTACAAATAGAGAAACTGCTTCTCTTGATAAGTATCTTCAGGAAATCGGAAAAGTTGAACTGATTACTGCCGACGAAGAAGTTGCCTTAGCCCAGAGAATTCATCAGGGTGATATGCTTGCTTTGGAAAAACTCACAAAATCTAACCTTCGTTTTGTTGTTTCAGTATCGAAACAATATCAAAATCAAGGTTTAAGCCTTCCTGATTTAATCAATGAAGGAAATCTTGGATTGATTAAAGCTGCACAAAGATTTGATGAAACAAGAGGTTTTAAATTTATCTCTTATGCAGTTTGGTGGATTCGCCAATCAATTTTGCAAGCATTAGCCGAGCAATCGCGAATTGTTCGCTTACCACTGAACAAAATTGGCGCTATCAATAAAATCAATAAAGCTTATGCAAAACTCGAACAAAAATTCGAGAGAGCACCTAATTCTGAAGAGATTGCAGGCTTGCTTGAAGTAACAGAAAGGGAAGTTAAAGAATCTATTAAAAATGCCGGACGACATGTTTCGATGGATGCTCCTTTGATACAGGACGAAGACAATAATATGTACGATGTTCTTAAAAGCGAAGAAGTTATTACACCGGAAGCCGAATTATTATACGACTCATTAAGAAAAGAAATTGATCGGGCAGTTTCAACTCTCACAAAACGTGAAGCTGATGTCGTCAGATTATATTTTGGATTAAAAGGCAAACACCCGATGACACTTGAAGAAATTGGCGAAAGATTTGACTTGACTCGCGAAAGGGTTCGTCAGATTAAAGAAAAAGCTATCAGAAGATTAAAGCATACTTCAAGATGCAAAATACTTAAATCTTATTTAGGATAATTTTACTATTGAAGAAAATATTAATTTTGAGCGGGCAATTAAGTCCGCTTTTTTTATTTTAATATGAAAAATCCATGAAACTTGAAATTGGAAATTAGAAATTCAGGAGCAACAAAATTTCTAATTTCTAATTTCCAATTTCTTAAAACCACAAACATTTAAATATAAACCAGTTACCCAAATATAAACACATGAAACCTCTTTTATTAGCACCATCTTTACTTTCCGCTGACTTCTCTGATTTACAGACAGATATTGAGATGATTAACAATAGCCAGGCTGATTGGTTTCATCTTGACATTATGGATGGTGTTTTTGTTCCAAACATCACATTTGGTTTTGCAATAATTAAGCAAATAAAAAAATATGCTAAAAAACCTCTTGATGTTCATCTTATGATCATTGATCCCGACAGATATATCAAACAATTTGTTGAAGCTGGTGCCGATTTAATTTGTGTCCATTTCGAAGCCTGTATACATCTTCATCGAAGCATACAACTAATTAAATCGTATGGAGTTAAAGCTGGGGTAGCGTTAAATCCTCATACAAATGTCAATCAACTTGAAGAAATTATTTCAGATATTGATCTTGCACTTATAATGTCGGTGAATCCCGGTTTTGGCGGACAAAAATTTATTGAAAATTCGTATAATAAAATTATTCAACTACAAAATCTAATTGAATCAAAAAAATCCTCTGCATTGATTGAAGTTGATGGAGGAGTGAATTTATATAATGCAAAGAAATTATACGATTGCGGAGCTAATGTTCTTGTAGCTGGTAATTCAATATTTTCATCTCAAAACCCTACAAAAACTATTTCACAAATTAAGGAGAAATGGAATAATGGATGAATGGAGTAGTGGAGTAATGGAAATAGACTCAACAGGTTTTTATGAGTTTCCAACACTCCTATTCCAAATAAGTTATTATATTTGCCACCCTTAACATATTAAATATTCTATGAGTATAGAAATTCAAAGTTTACAACCCGGCAGATTGTGGTATTATTTTTCAGAAATATTGAAAATTCCACGTCCCTCAAAGAAAGAAAAAAAAATTGTGGAATACATCCTTAATTTTGGCAAACAACTTGGTTTAGAAACATTAAAAGACGAAGTTGGAAATGTTTTAATTAGGAAACCTGCAACAAAAGGAAAAGAAAAAGTAAAATCCGTTATACTTCAAAGTCATTTGGATATGGTTTGTGAAAAAAACAGTGAAACCATCTTCGATTTTGAAAAAGATCCGATAGAAACTTATATTGAGAAAGGATGGATCAAAGCAAAAAATACAACTTTAGGGGCTGATGATGGAATTGGAGTAGCAACACAATTAGCTATTCTTGAGGCTAATGACATTCCTCATGGGCCAATCGAATGCTTTTTTACAATTGATGAAGAATCAGGTATGACAGGTGCATTCGGTTTGAAAAAAGATTTTCTGAAAAGTAATATTTTGATAAATCTTGATTCGGAAGACGAAGGTGAATTATTTATCGGATGTGCCGGAGGAAGAGACACAACTGCTAAACTTGCATATAAAAATGAAAGTGTCCCCGAAAATTCAATTGCATTTAAAATTTTTATTAATGGACTAAAAGGCGGACATTCGGGTGATGAAATTAACAAAGGATTAGGAAACGCCAATAAAATACTTAACCGGCTGCTTTGGAATGCAAATAACAAATTTGATTTAAGGATAAACGTTTTTTGGGGTGGAAATCTAAGAAATGCAATTGCCAGAGAGGCTTATGCAAATATTACAATTCCTAAAAAAAACAAAAAAGAGTTTATCAACTTAATTAAAGATCTTTCTAAACAAATCAAGAAAGAATTTAAAATCACCGATTCGGGACTTAATATTGATATTAACGAAATCGAATTACCTGATTTTGTGATTGATAAAATATCTCACAAAAAATTATTAAATGCCACTTATGCATGTCCCCATGGAGTGATAGCTATGTCGGCTGCAATACCAAATTTCGTTGAAACTTCTACCAACCTTGCATCTGTGAAATCTATAGATGGGGTTATTTCTTTTATTACCAACCAAAGAAGTTCAGTTGAGTCAGCAAAAGATAATGCATGTGCGATGGTGGCAAGTGTTTTTAAATTAACCGGTGCAGAAGTGATTCAAACGGGTGGTTATCCGGGCTGGACTCCCAATCCTAATTCTGAAATTGTAAAAATAACCAAAGCATCGTACAAAAGATTATTTTTTAACGAAGCAAAAGTATTAGCTATTCATGCCGGCCTTGAATGTGGGCTTTTTAAACCAGTTTATCCTGAAATGGATATGATCTCATTCGGCCCGACAATAAAAGGAGCTCACTCACCCGATGAACGTTTGGATATCAATACAGTAACAAAATTTTGGGATTTAACTCTTGATGTATTGGATAATATTCCGGAATAGAATTCTTTAAAAAATTTTCAACAAATCGACTCATTTATTAACACTTTTTCTTTCTGTTTATTAATTCTATTATTTTCGCTTTTCATTAATTAAATCAAAAATATGAGCGGATTTTTTGGTAGTATTTCTAAAGAGGATTGTGTATCTGATGTATATTACGGTACAGATTACCATTCTCACCTCGGCACAAAAAGAGCCGGAATGGTTATCTTTTCAAAAGAAAAGGGCTTTCAGCGGAAAATTCATAATCTGGAGAATAGTTATTTCAGAAATAAATTTGAAAGCGCAACAATAAAATTTTCAGGAAAAAGTGGGATTGGTATCATCAGTGATACCGAAGCACAACCTATTCTGGTAACTTCACATTTGGGACAATTTGCTGTTGCTACAGTCAGCAAAATCGTGAATATTGATGAACTGGAAGAACGCTTCATGAAACAGCATCGAACTTTTTCAGAAAGAAGTCAGGGCACAGTCAATCCAACAGAATTGGTAGCTATGTTGATAGCTGAAGGAGAAGATTTTAGTTCAGGGATTCAAAATGCTTATGATAGTATTAAAGGATCTTGCTCAATATTAATCTTAACTGATAATTGTTTAATTGCTGCCCGCGATAAACTTGGAAGAACACCAATCATAATAGGGAAAAAAGAAAATGCTTTTGCAGCAACTTTTGAAACATGTTCATTCCCAAATCTCGGTTTTGAAATTGAGAAATATTTAGGCCCGGGAGAAATTGTCAGAATAACTGCAGATGGATATGAACAATTACGAAAACCTAATAAACAAATGCAAATATGTGCATTTCTTTGGGTTTACTATGGCTATCCGCCATCGTTTTATGAAGGCATTAATGTTGATGAATGTCGTTATCGTTGTGGTGCTACACTTGCAAAAGATGATGACATAAATGTTGATTTTGCTGCCGGTATTCCGGATTCCGGCATTGGCCATGCAATGGGATACAGCAACGAAAAACATGTACCTCTAAAACGACCTTACTCAAAATATACTCCAACCTGGCCACGTAGTTTTATGCCTCAAAATCAAAGTATGCGTGATCTGGTTGCTAAAATGAAACTACTTCCAAATAGTTCGGTAATAAAAAATAACAAAGGTGTTTTTCTTGATGATTCAATTGTCCGAGGCACTCAGTTAAAAGACAATGTCCGCGACCTGCATAAAGCCGGTATCAAAGAAGTTCACATGCGTATTGCCTGTCCGCCTCTTACTTTTCCATGCGAATTCCTGAATTTCAGCCGGTCAAGATCAAACCTTGATCTTGCAACGCATAAAGCAGTTAAACAGCTTGAAGGAAAAGAAAATTCTGACATGAAAGATTATTCTGACAGTAGCAATGGAAAATATCAAGCTATGGTAGAACGTATCCGTAAAAACCTTGATCTCACGTCTCTGAAATTTCAAAAGCTTGATGATCTGGTTGAAGCTATCGGACTTCCAAAAGAAAAACTTTGTACTCATTGTTGGGATGGCTCGGGGTATTTTTAAACGAATGTAAAAAAGATTTGGGTTCTATTTGGAACATAGTGAATAATTAATTTCCATTACTCCAATATTCCATTACTCCAAAATTCCTTTCCTACAAACCCACATTAAAACCTATCCTAATAATCGGGTTAGAATATAGTGAGTTAATGTCTTCGTTCAAATTCCATAAAATCATAATATTAACGGATGCTCTTTGACTAATCCACTGACTATAACCTCCGCCAACAAGAACATTTGTTATCGTAATATTTTCTTTATAGTTTGATGTCCAAAAGTATGCATCATAGTTTAAAACTTCAACCTCGGTATGAGCGAAAAAATCTTTATAAATATAATATCTCGCAAAAACCCGTCCACCTATTATGTTTGTTGAATAATCGGGATCAAACCTCGTGTCTTTGTAAAATTGATAAGTGAATCCAAGTCCGGCTGACAGATCATCGGTAATTTTATAACCTACAAGCGGTGAAATTTCTATTAACGTAATTGTTCCAAATTGAAGCCCAAGATTTCCTCCAAAGAAAATCCTGTCTTTAAAATTCTCTTTATTATCATTATTTTGCTGGGCATAAGTATTTAATGAAAATATTAGTGAAATTAAGATTACCCGAATAATTCTAAATAAATGTTTTATATTCATGTTCGTTGTTTTTATCATAGTGTAAAAGTACTAAAAAATTTCAAGTTAGAGGATGAGTTATTTTTTTAGATAAGCATCCAGAATTCCCCAATCCCATACAATAATTATTTAAAAAAATCGTAAGAATAAACTGAATATCTATCTTTGACAAAAATTATTAAATAAATGCCATTCAGCCATAAAATCAACAAATTATTAGTCCCGATTAGTATTTTTATAATTATTGGAATAATCTTTTCCGCATGCCGAAAAGATGACGAAATAAATTCAAGTCCATCCGTAACTTTAGGATTTTCTGCAGATACCGTAATATTCGATACTGTTTTTTCAACTGTGGGTTCTATCACAAAACAATTAAAGATATATAACCGTAATAAACAGAAAATCAATATATCATCTATAGCTTTAGCTTCAGGTAATTCTTCGCAATACATGTTGAATATTGACGGTTTTGCCGCTATTTCTGTTACAGATATCGAAATAGAAGGGGAGGATAGCCTATATATTTTTGTTAGAGTAACAGTAGATCCCGGCGTTGTAAATTCACCTTTTGTTGTGCAGGATTCAATAGTTTTTCAAACAAACGGAAATATTCAGGATGTTGATCTGGTTGCTTGGGGACAGGATGCATACTACATAAACGCTGACACTTACATTGAAGGATTTCCTCCTTTTAAAATAGTTGCTCATGAATTTTCAGACACAACATGGGATGCACAAAAACCTTATTTGATTTATGGTTATGCGGTTGTTGATTCAAATGCAGTTTTAAATATTGATCCCGGTGTAAAAATTCATTTTCACGATAAATCGGGTTTATGGGTTTACAAAGGCGGTTCGATAAAAGTTAATGGAACAATTGATGAACCGGTAATTTTTCAGGGCGACAGACTTGAGGAAGATTATAGTCAGCTTCCGGGTCAATGGGATAGGATTTGGTTAAATGAAGGCAGTAAAGATAATGTCTTTAATTATGCAATAATAAAAAACGGATTTATAGGAATTCAAACAGAAACCATGCAGCAATACATGGGAAATCAACTCATTTTGAATAATACCATTATTGAAAACATGAGTGGTATGGGACTATTTGCAAGGTATTATAAAATATCTGCAACAAATACTGTTATTGCAAATTGCGGTATGTATGTTATTGCTTTAACTACCGGAGGTAATTACAATTTTAAACAATGTACGTTTGCCAACTTTTGGCGATACTCAATAAGGCAAACACCTTCTTTTGTAATAAATAATTATTATTTAGATTCTGAAAATGTTTCTCATACATTAGATATGTCTTCATATTTTGGAAATTGTATTTTATATGGAAGCAATGATGAAGAAATACTTATTGATTGCGAAGAAGCTGAAGACCTTGAATATATTTTTGAGAACACACTTTTAAAAACAACACTTGATATTGAGAATCAAGATCATTATATTAGTTGCCTGAAAAACCTTGATCCATTATTTAAAGATTATCAAGAAAATAATTACGAATTAGACACTTTATCACCCGCTATAGATGCCGGAAATATTAATATCGCAGAAAGCGTTCCATTCGATATTAATGGTAATCCCAGACAAGAAAGTCCTGATCTTGGAGCTTATGAATTTGTTCCGGATGGGGGAGAAAAAAAGTAAAAAGGCTAAAGAAAAAACTCCGAAAAAAAGACGGAGAGACTGAGAGAAGGTAACTTGAAACCCGAAACCTTCTCCCTACCAATAAATAATATATAAAACCGCAACAATTGCACAAAGTATTATTGCTCCGACGTTAAATGGCGTTCCGGTATGAAAAATTCCTTTATAAAGATCTATTCCTTTCGGACTATCGGTTTTTGATTCTATCACACTGATTAATATTCCGATACAGGCCAATATCAATGCTACGTATCCCATTCTGTCAATAAAAGGAACTTCGGGTGCAAAGAAGAAAAATACTGCCGATAATGGAATAGTCAGAATTGCAATCCATAAGGCGGCATTTGCTGTTGCGCGTTTCCAGAAAAATCCGAAACAAAAAATTATACACACACCCGGAGTCACAAATCCGGTAAACTCCTGAATATATTGAAATGCCTGATCTAAGTTTCCAAGCAAAGGTTTGGCAGTCAAAACGGCAATTGTCAAAGCAATAAAACTTGTAGCTCTACCAACTGTAACCATCTTGGTTTCTGAGACATTTTTATTAATAAACCTCTTAAAAATATCCATAGTAAAAATTGTTGCCGTTGAATTCAACATCGATGCAAGCGATGAAACTATTGCTGCGGCAAGAGCGGCAAAAGCAAGTCCTTTTAAACCTATCGGAATAAATTCGTGTAAGAGCCAGGGATATGCTTTATCAGAAGGTTCAAGAACAATTGACGACTCTTTTGTTAAAACAAAGGCGGCAATTCCGGGAATTACAACAACTAATGGAATTAAAATTTTAAGAAATCCGGCAAATATCATTCCGCGTTGGGCTTCCTTTATACTTTTTGCAGCTAATCCCCTTTGAATAATATATTGATTAAATCCCCAGTATGAAATATTTGCTATCCACATTCCACCTACTAAAACACCTATGCCCGGCAAATCCATATATGCATCCTTTAATCCACCATTTCCATCAGGGATCAAAAGAGCACCTTCTTCAAGTATCATATCAAATTTTTCGGGTGCATATTTCAATAGGTGTTCAAAACCTGCAATTGCTCCCTGACCGTCTGAAACAGCATCAAGAGCAAGATAAGTTGTCAATAAACCTCCACCGATAAGGAAAATAACCTGAACAACATCAGTCCAAACAACAGCAGTTAAACCTCCGTAAATTGAATAAATTGCAGCAAATAAGGCAAGTCCGACAATACCATACATTAAAGGTATGCCCATTATGGTTTTTAATGCCAAAGCACCAAGATAAAGAACTGAAGTAAGATTAACAAACACATAAACTATTAACCAAAAAGTAGCCATTACGGTTCTGACCCGTCCATCATACCTAAGCTCAAGGAATTGAGGCATAGTATATATTTTCTTCTTTAGAAAAATCGGTAGAAAAAATTTTCCGACCAAAATCAAGGTTATTGCCGCCATCCATTCGTAAGAGGCAATTCCAAGTCCAATGGCAAAACCTGATCCCGACATCCCAATCATCTGCTCGGCAGAAATATTTGCTGCTATCAACGAAGCACCTATTGCCCACCACGGCAAAGCTTTTGAAGCCAAAAAATAATCCTGAGCTGTTTTTTCTTTACCTTTCTTCTTCCTTGAAACCCAAAGCCCAATAAAAACAATTATTAAACCATAAGCAATAAATACTGCATAATCTAATGTTGAGAAACCTGTATTATTCATAATTAAACTTGAATTTTTAAAAACATCCACGCAAATTATAAAATTTATATTAAATATGAAGAAATTTTTATCAACATAAATTATTTGTAATAATCAGGCACAAAAGTTTGTTCAGCCATTGGGGTCCTAACATATCCTTTTGTATCATTTCTTGGTGGAAGTTTTATAAGGGGGCTTGGAATCTCCCTATAAGGTATCAAACTCAATAGATGGCGGATACAAAGTAAACGCGCCCGTTTTTTATCATCGGTGTGAATTACCCACCAGGGTGATTGTTTAGTATCAGTATAGGCTAACATTTCATCTTTCGCTCTTGAATAATCGACCCAATGCAAACGCGATTCAAGATCGATATCACTTAATTTCCATTGTTTTGTAGGATCATTGATACGTTTTTGAAAACGGCGTTCCTGTTCTTTTTCACTAACCGAAAACCAATATTTTAAAAGAATTATTCCTGAACGAATCAACATGCGTTCAAATTCAGGGCAAGTTCTTAAGAATTCCCAATATTCTTCTTCGGTACAAAAACCCATAACTTTTTCAACCCCTGCCCTATTATACCAACTTCTATCAAACAAAACCATTTCACCTGCGGCTGGCAAATGGGTTACATATCTTTGAAAATACCATTGCGTTTTTTCACGTTCGGTTGGTGTTGCCAGAGCCACAACCCGACAAATTCTGGGATTCAGACTTTGTGTAATTCGCTTAATTACTCCTCCTTTTCCGGCAGCATCACGACCCTCAAAAATTACTATAACACGTAAACCTTCATGCTGAATCCATTCCTGAAGCCTAACAAGTTCAATCTGCAATCTTGCTAATTCTTTATCATAAAAACCATTTGATATGTTTTTTTCAGATACTTTAATGTCACTATTTCTTTTATGAGCCATCTTTATACTATGTTTCTTTTTCATAATTCTTTTCAAAAATACAATTCTTTTGGAACAATTCAAGATAAAATATTTTCTGAACTCAATTTTATGGAGAATTGGAGTGTTGGAGTGTTGGAGTGTTGGAGTATTGGAGTATTGAAGTTTTGGAGTGATGGAGTTTTGGATATTCCATTGAACATGTTGAGTTTTATTTCCATTTCTCTATTATTCCATTATTCCAGAATCTTACGTTTATTTTATGTTAATGATTAATTCTTTTTGATATTTTTGTAAAAAAATATTTTTTCTGCATTTGAAAAATTTATGTCAAACACCTACAAATTCATTGCTAATAAAAATGTAATTGGATGAAAAAATACAGTGCATTGAATTTATTATTCTCAATTTTAGGAGGGCTTATATTATTATTTATCATTGCACCTTTGGCTGGAATGTTTTTTTCAACATCACCAAATGATCTACTCGAAACCTCTAAAGAAGCAGAAGTTCAAAAAAGCATTTGGCTTACTTTGTTTACAGCTATGATGGCAACAGTTTTTTTTTCAATTGCTGCAATTCCATTTGCCTATCTATTAGCCCGAAAAAAATTCCCATTCAAACGTTTAGTACTTGGAATAATTGACCTTCCGATTGTTATTCCACACTCGGCTGCAGGAATTGCAATACTCGGATTTATCGCTCGCGATTCAACTATCGGCAAAATTGCTTCCGAATTCGGATTAAATTTCGTTGGGCATCCTGTTGGAATATCAATTGCAATGGCTTTTGTTAGTATTCCTTTTCTTATTAATGCTGCCCGTGATGGATTTGCCGCAGTTCCCGTGAAACTTGAAAAAGCTGCATTATCTCTTGGTGCTTCACCTATTAAAGTCTTCTTTACCATTTCATTACCATTAGCATGGCGAAATGTTCTTTCTGGTTTAATTTTAATGTTTGCACGAGGTATGAGCGAGTTTGGTGCTGTCGTGATTGTTGCATATCATCCTATGATAGCACCGGTTTTAATTTTTGAGCGATTCGGGGCATTCGGATTAAAATATGCAAGGCCTGTTGCAGTAATTTTCATAATTGTCAGTCTTTTAGTGTTTATTCTTTTACGCTTGCTTTCAAAAGAAAAAGATGATGTTAGAACTTAAAAATATTTCAAAAAAATACGACTCATTCTCTTTGGAAGATATTTCATTATCTGTCGAAAAAGGTGATTATTTTGTATTGCTTGGTGCTTCGGGTGCAGGCAAAACGCTTATACTTGAAATAATTGCCGGAATAATTCAAGCTGATAAAGGTGAAATTATTTTAGACAATGAAAATATTACAAATAAAAAAATCCAAAAACGTGAAATTGGTTTGGTTTTTCAGGACCTTGCGGTGTTTCCACATTTATCAGTAAAAGAAAATATTGGATATCCATTAAAAAACAAGAAAATTAAGAAATCAGTTATTCGGGAAAAAGTAAACAGCATTTCCAGGAAATTAAATATAGATCACATTCTAAATCGAAAGCCATTAACATTGTCAGGCGGTGAATTACAAAGAGTTGCATTAGCACGTACCTTGGTTTCGAATCCTAAAATATTATTACTTGATGAGCCATTATCTTCTATCGACATTCAACTGAAAAACGAGTTGCGTAAACTACTTCGCCGGATTAACAATGCAGGCCAGACAATAATCCATGTAACACACGATTACGAAGAAGCCGTTTTACTGGCAAACAAAGTGGCAGTATTAAATGAAGGAAAATTATTGCAAACAGGAACAGCGAGAGAAGTTTTTCAATTCCCGAAATCAAAATTTGTTGCAAGTTTTACAGGTGTACGAAATTTTTTTCCTTGCATTCTAACACCTTCTGATTCTGAAGGTTTAAAAAATGCAATAATTGATAATTCTATTGAAATTAAATTACAAAACGATAAGAAGCAAGGTGAAGGTTTTATTTTAATTCACGATAATGCAATAATTGTTTCAAACGAAGTACCCAAAACAAGTGCCTGTAATAATTTATTCGGAGAAATATTAGAAATTGTTCCTGCAAACACCAGCATTGAACTTATTGTAGATATTGGAATAAAAATATCTGTTTTGATCTCGCTTGAATCTTGTAAAAATTTATCCTTATTTGAAGGAAAAAAAGTTTGGGTAAGTTTCAAAGCCACAAATGTAAAATTTTTACCAAAGTAAATTAAAAATTTAAATAATTTTGTTTTTTAAATTTATTTGAATAATTTTGAAAATTATATGTTTTAATTGTAAATTTTAAGAAATTGGATCAAAAAATGGAAGATATTAAACAATTAAAAATAATTTTAATTATTATTGTAGTAGGTATTTGGTTTATAGTTTTTCAGAATTTTGGAATATTTCCACGCTTTACACCTGTTAAAATTGAATCTGATGCCGTATTAAAAATTACCGGTAATGTTGATGTTGAGAACACTGTTTTTATTAAGGGACAGGTAGATGTAAATATAGAAAGCATAAACGGATATAGTAAATTTTATAAAGATCCCAGGACTGGACAATATTATGTACTACCGGTTACAGATCCTTACGAAGAATAATATATGAACAATTTTTATTTGAAACTTTTATAAAATCAAATATAAATTTTTGTTTCGGAAAAAGTTTTTTCATCATTATTTTTTCTATTTATTTTTCCATTTTTCATTCAAATTGATTTTTTTTATCTTTTTGTTCTAAAATAAAAAAAAATTTCTTATCTTTGGAAAAGAAAGGAGAAAAAAATTATGACACCTAAAAAAATTGATTCTGATTATTCATGGCACAGTATTTTTCATGAATATTTTATTAAAAGTATGGATGAAAAGCCTTTAGTGATTTCAAAACCTGGACCATTTATTTCCATCTCAAGAGAATTTGGATGCATTGCAAATAATATTGCCCGAAAGTTGTCGATTGAATTAACAAAACTTAACCTAAAAAAAGGGAAAACACAGCAATGGAAATGGATTAATAAAGAAATTTTGATTGAATCGGCTGAGGAACTTGAATTAAAACCATCAAAAATTGAATATGTATTTTTATCGCAGCATAAGTCGGCAATAGATGAATTTATCTCAGCCATGACGAAAAAATATTTTAAAAGCGACAAATATATACGTAAAACAATTACTAATATTATAAAATCAATTTTAAGTGATGGGAATGTGATAATTGTTGGACGAGGTGGAATTTCTTTTGGCACTGAAATTCCCAGATCAATTCATATTAAACTAATTGCCCCCTTAGATTGGCGGGTAAAAAGAATCAGTAAAAATTATAAAATGGAAGTTGCGGAAGCCGAAAGAAACATTAGGAAAGTAGATGCAGAACGCAAACATTTAATTGATAATTTTTTCCAAAAAGAAACTGATAATTCAATTTTCGATCTCATATTCAACCGCAAAACAGTGCCGGAAGATCAAATTATAAAGACTATTATTGAATTGAGCAAACTTAAAAAGATTATTTGAAAATCAAGAAAAAAGCTCCCCTTTTGAAGGAGTTTTTCTTGTACCCGGGGCGGGACTTGAACCCGCACGATCGCGATGATCATCCGTACGGACGTGCCTACCAATTCAATCATCAGAATGGACAACCGCTTTTTTTATCAGGAATTCACTCAACAAACATTATCCGCATAAAATAAAAAAACCCCGGAAGTTATTCGAGGCTTTGTATTTGTATCCGGGGCGGGACTTGAACCCGCACGATTGCGATGATCATCCGTACGGACGTGTCTCCCAATTCAATCATCAGAATGGATAACCGATTTTTTAATCAAGATTTCACTCAATAAATAATGTCTGGATAAAATAAAAAAACCCCGAAAGATATTCGAGGTTTTGTGTTTGTACCCGGGGCGGGACTTGAACCCGCACGGCCGCGATGATCATCCGTTAGGACGTGTCTCCCAATTCAATCATCAGAATGGACAACCGCTTTTTTTATCAGGAATTCACTCAACAAACATTATCCGCATAAAATAAAAAAACCCCGGAAGTTATTCGAGGCTTTGTATTTGTACCCGGGGCGGGACTTGAACACGCACGATCACGATGATCATCCGTACGGACGTGGCTACCAATCCCTTCATCAAAAGAAAGAACCGAAACTTAACCCAACTTGTGTATTTTTCCCCTAAAAATCATTAAAATTCCCCAATTTTCAATTATTTTCAATTATTTTCACTTGTAACTATCAGGTATTCAGGT